>OQVH01000340.1_pt1 | contig 36343 bp, 40 predicted proteins | sample 1691641 | NCBI WGS metagenome assembly OQVH01 (sample SAMN03418286, study PRJEB22391) | human gut metagenome | biome: human-gut; feature: organic feature; material: feces | host: Homo sapiens | place: Italy | collected 2013-04
TTCCATCATCTTCTAATCGATCTCGAAGAGCTCTACTATTTCTTAACGCATCAATTCTATTTCCTACACGAATATAATCTGTATCATTAAACGCTACGGATACTACTACATATTCCAAAGAGCAATTTTCTAACGGCACTGTTGAAATTACAAAATCAGCAGAATCTTCTTTAATATTCATTGCTTCATGCGCTGAAATGACATCGACTACTCTAAATTTAAAATGCCTCTTTAACTTTTCAAGTAACAAAATTGAAGTTCCTATACCAGCATGACAAACCAAAATTACTCGAAACGGAACTTCCTTATTTTTCTTACGTTCAATTGCTGCGCATACATGAACTGCTATGTATTTAATCTCAATATCTGTAAGTTTTCTATACTGAAATTTATAAATTGTAGGTAGCTGATTAATCACAACCTCTAACACGTCTTGATTATCTTCTAATACCTCATTCACAATATCTACTTCTGGGTAATCCATCGGTGGAGCTGAAAATATAGATTCTAAGTGATTTGACAAATTTTCAAAGAAATCATAATCCTCATTCAAATTAATTCCAAGTTCAGTAGAAATATTGGTAATATATTCGCGTGTGATCATCTGTATGATCATTGCATTTTTATTAAATGCTTCGTTATTTACATATCGAATCTCATCCAAAAACGCACAAAAATAATGTATATCATTTTCCGTGATCGTAACATCACAGTATTGTGCGATCACTTTTAATATATCTAACGCAAACATATAGTTATCACTATTTTTCTCTATCTGGTTTTCTAAAAATTCACCTATTTGATTTCTATTGATTAAAATTCGTAAAAATAATACAATTTCTCGAAATGAACTATCTGAAAGACTTCTTTTATATCGACATTCTTGTTCGCTTAAGATTTTCTGAATGATGCTTTGATCCCCTGCTTGGACATTAATATGCCAAGCTACCACATTTTTTGAATTTTCATAATCCTGAACTGTTGGCTTTAGCAATTCATAAAGGAACTTCCTACGTTTACTCTCTGCTCCTTCTATCCTTAACCCTTTATTTGCATGGGAAACAACTGTTAGTCCTTTTTCTTTGATAAACAATTTAATATCCTTTAAATCATTAATCACAGTTGCTCTACTTACCTGTAATCGATCAGCAATGGATGCAAGTGTTATGTAGTCAGCTGAATTTACAATCAATGCAGCTGCAACTTTTTTCCGTTCTTCTTTGGATAGTCTGTAATTATTAAAGTTTTCTTCTAATAGTAATGACAAACTTTCCCTGAAATCCTTAGGTATGCTAATTGTCCCCCCCACCCGAACCAATATCCAACAACTGTCGTTTATTAGTATTTAATATATGATTTATTTCTTTTAAATCATTTCGAATCGTTTTTTGTGATACATCAAAATATTCTGCAAATCCTGCCACTGTAATCTCGTCTTTTTCTCTACTTAACAACTGTACAATCTTTGTACTACGCTGATTCATCCTTTATGCCTCCTGTCATAATCGGTCATGTCAAAAGTTTATGATAAGTAGTTTATATGACTTTTCTCGATAATTCAAGTCTAATTTATATAAATTTTTCATTATAACTTAATACATATCCCAAAAATTTTTGTGCATTTTTACTCAATTCTCTGCCTTTTCGCATTGCAAGATATGTGTTTCTTTTTAGCTTTAATTCAGGCATTTCAAGAATTTTTAACCCACCCATCATCGGTACTCCATTCTGTGCGATCAATGCCCATCCTAATCCACAAGAAACAAAATTTTGAATTTCCTCCGATGAGGTCCTGTAATGAATATCTGGCGTTATTTCTTGTTCTTTGAAAAATTTCTGAATTTCTTGATCCATTGACGACCCTTCTGTATATGAAATTCCAGGAGCAGTCATTAAATCCTTCACGTGCAATTGTTGAATTTTACACAACGGATCTTTTTCATTTACAACTAATTTAATTGGATATTCTATTAGCCGAATCAACTTAATCTCATCATCTTGCACTTCACTATCTGAACAAAATCCAAAATCTATTTTATCATTTTTTAAGTCATTGATAATGACTGCTGTTGCTGCTGAATAAGATTCTATATTTATCTTTTTATTTTCATTTTTTAAAAAGAATCCACGAATCAGATTTGGAATATAATTTGGTGACATCGGCCTTGTATATGCAAATCTAATATTCCCTGTATATCTTTTATAAATAAGATCTTGCATCTGTTCTGCTTTATGCAATGATTCAACCACTGTTATTGCATACGGCAAAAACTCTTTTCCCTCTTTCGTAAGAAATAAAACTCTTCCTTTCTTCTCAAACAAAGAAAATCCAAGTTCTTCTTCCAGTTTCTTTATTGCTTGTGTAAGGCTTGGCTGTGCAATCAACAGTTCTTTTGCCGTTTGCGTTAAATGCCCATTTTGTGCTACTTTTACGAAATATTTTAATTGTGCTAATGTCATATACCCTCCCAATTCATAGGTAAAACCTTTACTTTCTTCTTATATTCCATATTATACATTATCGTTTTCTCGATGTACAATACAAGTATCAGCTGATCCTTTAATAATTTGTCAATATCCCAAATTAATATATAAATGCCTCAAAGGAGTTTTAAAAATGTCAGATAGAAATAATAAATTGAAAAAAGAAGTTTTATATTATGCAAAACTTATGGATGAAAAAGGACTTGTTAACACGCTAGAAGGAAATCTTTCCATTCTTGATCGTGAAACTGGAAAAATGTATATCACACCATCTGGCACAAGAAAACGCTTCCTAAATGAAGATAAAATCGCTGTTGTAAATACAGAAAATGGTGAACAGATTGAAGGAACAGTAAAAAAATCAAGTGAGATCTTGTTACATGAAGCTGCCTTAAAAGCTCGCCCTGACTGTAATGCAGCTGCTCATATCCATGCACCTTACTTAACCGCTTATGCTTATTGCGGAAAGGATATCAAATTAAAATGCTCAACTACGTTTTCACTAGTATTTGAAGAAATCCCATGTCTTCCTTATGGATTACCTGGGACAATTCATATTGCAGATGGAATTGAAGATGCAATCAAAGACCACGATCTGATCTTGCTTGGAAATCATGGTTGTATCGCTGTTGGAAAAACTTTGGAAGATGCAGTTAAAATTATTGAAGCTGCGGAAGAAGTTTTAAAAATCTATCATTTAACAAAAGAGATTGGTCCTGTTCGCAATATTTCTGATAGTGATTTGGAAGAGTTATATAATAATCATCCAGGAAGCCGTAGAAACCGTTATGGAAAGTAAGAAGGAGGAATAAAATTATGCAAGCTGCTTTAATGTATGGTCCCAATGATATAAGAGTTGAAGAAATTGAAAAACCGAAATGTCCTGAAGGTGGATTTGTTTTGAAAGTCATGGCAGTTGGTCTGTGTGGATCTGATATTCGCAATCTTACAACTGATTCCAAATCTGGTAAATACCCTCATATTTATGGTCATGAGATTACTGGTATCATCGATGAGATTTCTCCTTCCTGCACCGAATATAAAGTTGGTGACCGTCTGTATATTTATCCTGCTGATCATTGTATGCAATGTGAACCATGTAGAACTGGCCATAGTGAAATGTGTGAAAATCTTGGAAATAATTTAGATCGTCCTGGTGGTTTTGCGCAGTACTATACTGTTCTCCCACGACAGATTGCACGTGATGTTATCTACCGCATTCCTAACGGAATCAGCTATGACCGTGCTTCTCTTGGTGAACCTTTATCATCTGTCTATGCCTGTCAGGAAAATATCAATGTTGGATTTGGAGACATAATCGTCATCATCGGTGCTGGACCAATCGGATGTTTCCACGCAAAACTTGCAAAACTACGTGGTGCTAAAAAAGTTATTATGATTGAAATTAACGATAACCGTTTAGAAACTGCAAAACAATTCGGTGTCGATCACACGATCAACAGTTTAAATGAAGATCCAATTGACGCTGTAAGGAAACTTACTAATGGCAAAGGTGCTGATAAAGTCATATCCGCTAATCCATCCACGCAAGCCCAAGCACAGGCAATCTTTATGGCTAAAAGAACTGGTATTGTTGTTTTCTTCGGTGGCGTTGCTAAAGGAGCTTTAACAGAACTTGATACTAATTATATCCATTATAATGGTCTTTGGATTTATGGGCATTATGGTTCTAATAGCATGCAAGTGCAAAAATCTTTTGAACTTGCAATTTCTGACGAATTTGAAGCCGAGAAATTTATCACTCATATTTTACCACTTAGTGAAATTAATAAAGGAATTACCCTTACTAAATCTGGGGAAGCAATAAAAGTTGTATTACATCCAAATGATCAATAATTTAATCTCGTACATATATGAAAAAGGTACCGAATCTAAAACTTTTTAGATTCGATACCTTTTTATTTCACATCTATCCCAAATACCCAAGCTCCTTAGATATCTGCCCAGCAGTCCTATTAAGTTCATCTAGCACAAATTCCTTCTTCTTATCATCCACACGAAATACCGGAATACTTGCACTGACTGCTGCCACGATCTTTCCTGTGTAATTTCTTACAGGCACTGCCATACAATACATCCCAATCCAGTATTCTTCGTCATTGACCCCATATCCCTGTTTCTTCACTTTCTCTGCCTCATGGATCAGCTCACTGACAGTTAAGATCGTATGTGGTGTATATGCTGGAAGTTCTTCTTTATCTTCGAATAACTTATAAATCTCTTCCTCGCTCATCTCACTGATCATCACTTTTCCAAGTGCTGTTGCATGAATGGATTCATACTCGCCCGGGCTTACACTGTTGTTCATACCATTGCTCGTATATTCCATCTTGGAAATAATGATCGTTTCTTTTCCTTTGATCGTTCCATAATCGATCGTTTCATTTAATTTCTTTCCAAGTTCTAATAAATGTGTTCGGTCAATATTAAATAACTGGTTCTGTGCTGGAACTGACAGTCCTACTTTATATAATTCCCAGCCAAGACGATATCTGTTTGTTTCTTCACTCTTTTCAATATAACCATAGTACTGCAGCGTATCTAATAAACGATGGACTGTACTCTTTCCTATTCCTAATGCATCGCTTAATTCGCTAACTCCTGCTCCAAGATTCCCTGTATTCTTTGCAAGATGATTTAACAATTCCAGTGCTTTCATTACCGTCTGCACTGGATATTTTGGTTCCTGTGCCATGACTTTCCTCCCGTTTATCTGTTTTTATATCCTCTTTTGATCACTATCATTATATCAAACCCCGTCTTCACTATGCAAAATATTTTTCTTCTATCTCGAACTTTTTTCTAAACTTTGAAACACTTCATATATAATCGAAAAAAGAGACGGTATTTTGACTAAAGCCGTCTCTTGATTTTTTCTCTTTCTTCTATATATAACTCTCGATCTAAAATCTTATGCACGATGTTTCAAGTCTTTGAATGATTCTTCCTGTGGTCCTCTCTGGTCTTTCTTCGCAATATATAAACTTCCTGTTCCTGTTGCGCAAAGAATTGGTGGTTCACATGCTGTTGCAGCTGTATGCTCGATTCCTTCCATATCCGCATCTGTACGATCAAGCATTGTTGCTACCTTCCATGCTTCGAACTTGCATTTGTAAGACTGGTTTCCTACTTCTTCGATCCATCCTACATATTCCATAAAGTCGCCTACATAGACTGGTGCTGTAAATTCGATTTTCTCATATCCTAAGAACAAACTAATATCTCCGTCCGCATATACCATCAGTTCTGTTCCTACATCGCCCCACTGAACAACGATTCTTGCTCCATTAACGAGTCCACCTACATAGTGAGCATCTTTCTCACTCATCATCATGTGATGTACAACTTTCTTTCCGATCATAGCTCTTACCTCCGTTTTTCGTATTCTATTATTTAGAATCATTTTCTAAATGTTACTTTGTACTGTGATGGTAACATTGGATTGTATTTTTGTCAATACATTTTTGTAATTTTTCTGTTATTTATAATTTCTTTCTATTATATAGAAAATTTAATTCAATTTTTCTAATGAAGCAAGAAATACTTTCCCCTAACTGGAGAGTTGTTTCTGTCTATTTTTTATAAGTAATGCACAATTTTTCTGCAAGTTATTAAACATATTGTCTAAATATCGTTGTTTTTTTGTCAATCTTTTTCCAATTATTGTATTTATAAACAATCTGTTACGTGTAAACTTTTTTCTTTTTCTTGATATTTTTTCTCATTTTCAGAAAATAAGCTCTTTACATTCCATCTCATGTATCCCTTAAAATACAATCATAGTCATTCGTGGAGAAAAATAAAGAAAGGAGTTTCATATGAGTGTAGTTATGGCAAATGCACTTGGCACTGGAATTTTCTGCGGACTCTGGCAAGGTATCGGTTCAGTTCTTGGACTTGCTACCTGGATGGGCTTCGTCGGCTGTACTTCTTATTTCTCAGCCGGATGTGGAAAAACCGGTTTTATTAAATCCATGTGCAGTAACTATGTTGGTCTTCTCTGGGGTATGTGTATTATCATGTCAGGAAATATCAACAGTGGCATTTTGTTTGGTGCGATCGTAACTGGAGCTTTCTCCTGGCTGATCTGCTATCAATCAAAGATCGATCTATTATCCTTGGTTCCTAACACTTTCATGGGCGGTTTTTCTGCTTTTGCCAGTGGCGGAGATTGGAAAATGCTTTGCATCTGCCTTGTCTTAGGAAATATTCTCGGTGTATGCTGCGATTATTCTGGAAGATTTCTGGCAGCAAAATTTTGTAAAGATAATTAATTAAGAAATAAGAGTGAAACAAATTTTCAAAGGAGCGTGAAATAAAGATGAGTAAAGTAATTAAAAAAGCTTACGCAGAAGAAATGAAACAGGGCTACAATTTAAGAACAGCCATGGAAGAAGCATCCAGATGTCTTCTCTGCCATGATGCCCCTTGCAGCAAGAGCTGCCCAGCAAAAACGGATCCAGCAAAATTCATCCGTTCCCTGCGTTTTAGAAATATTAAAGGTGCTGCTGAAACAATCCGTGAAAACAATCCATTAGCTGGTTGTTGCGCAGAAGTCTGTCCTTATGGTCAGCTGTGTGAACAGGCTTGCAGCCGTACTGGAATTGATAAACCGATTGAAATCGGAAAGCTTCAGAAATTCTTAGTTGAAATGGAAAAACGCGAGGGTATGGAATTCCTTCATGTAGAAGAAAAACGTGATGGAAAGATCGCCTGTGTTGGAGCTGGTCCTGCTTCTTTAGCTTGCGCAAGAGAGTTAGCATTATTTGGATATGATGTAACAATCTATGAATCAAATGAAAAAGCTGGTGGTGTTTTAACATACGGAATCGTTCCTTCCAGATTACCTCAGGAAGTTGTTGATTTCGATATTGCAACAATCGAAAAACTTGGTGTAACATTTAAATTTAATGAAACGATCGATGCTGCACGCTTAGAAGAATTAAAAGCTGAGTATGATGCAGTCTTCGTTGGAACAGGATTATGGAAATCTAAAGTCATTGATATCCCAGGAAAAGATCTTGATGGTGTTGTAAGTGCTATTGATTTCTTAAAAGATGCCCGTTTAAATAAAGAAAACATGACTCTTGGAGATACTGTTTTAGTGATCGGTGGTGGTGACGTTGCCATGGACTGTGTAACAACAGCAAAACAGCTGGGTGCAAAAGCTACAATCGTATATAGAAGAACAATTGAAGAAGCACCTGCTGATATTGATGAAGTTATGGCTGTACAGAGCATGGGAATTCCTATCATTCAGGAATTTGCACCAGGTGAGATCATCGGTAGTAAAGGTCATGTAACTGCAATGAAATTTAATGGACGTGACAATGAATCCGAACTTACCATGAAAGCTGATCAGGTTGTATTTGCTATTGGACAGGCTGCTTGTGACACTACAAAAGATATCAAAGCTGGCGGAAAAGTATTTACTGGTGGAGATATGGTAAATGGTGGAAAGACTGTTGTACAGGCTGTTGCTGAAGGTAAAGATGCTGCTGCTATGATCGCTGCATATCTGAACAAATAGAAAGGAGGCATTGATTATGTCATTAAAGAAAGATTTATCTATTGATTTTTTAGGAGTTAAATGTGAAAACCCATTCTTCCTGTCTTCTTCTCCAGTAGGAAGTAACTATGAAATGTGTGCAAAAGCCCTTGAAGCTGGATGGGGTGGAATTTATTATAAAACAATTGGTATCTTTATCCCAGACGAGTGTTCTCCTCGTTTTGATATCACTACAAAAGAAGGAACTCCTTGGGTTGGTTTCAAGAATATGGAGCAGATTTCTGACAAGCCATTAGAAGTGAACTTGGAATATATGCGCCGCTTAAAACAGGATTATCCAAATAAAGTCATCGTTGCAAGTATCATGGGAAGTAATGATGAAGAATGGACAACACTTGCAAAAGCTGTTACAGAAGCTGGTGTTGACATGATCGAGTGTAACTTCTCTTGTCCTCAGATGACATCTCATGCCATGGGATCTGACGTTGGACAGAATCCAGAGTTAGTAAAACATTATTGTGAAGTTGTTACAGCTGCTACACATCTTCCTGTCATCGCTAAAATGACTCCAAACATTGGAAATATGGAAATTCCTGCGATTGCTTCTATGGAAGGTGGTGCTGCTGGTATCGCTGCCATCAATACAGTGAAAGCGATCACAAATATTGATATCGAAAATATCACTGCTATGCCTGTTGTAAACGGTAAATCTTCTATTTCCGGATACTCAGGAGCTGCAGTTAAACCTATTGCTCTTCGTTTCATTACACAGATGAAACAGCATCCAGATCTGGTTAATGTGCCTATCACTGGTGTTGGTGGAATCGAAACTTGGAGAGATGCCTTAGAGTTTATCCTTGTTGGTGCTTCTAACCTTCAGGTAACTACGGCAGTTATGCAGTATGGATACCGCATCGTTGAAGACATGATCAGCGGATTATCTCATTACATGGAAGATAATGGTATTGAAAAACTTTCTGATCTGGTAGGTCTTGCCCTTCCTAATATTGTTCCTGCCGAAGATCTTGATCGAAGTTTCAAACTGCTTCCTAAATTTGATGAAGATGCTTGTGCTGGATGTGGTAGATGCTATGTATCATGCTTTGATGGTGGACATCAGGCAATTGACTGGGATGAGGAAGCTCGTCGTCCAAGATTAAATACAGATAAATGTGTTGGATGTCATCTATGCCTGAATGTCTGTCCTGTTATGGATTGTATCACTCCTGGTGAGATCGTTATTAAACCTGGACGTGAAGAACACGAAATCAAAATCAAAACTAAGTACGAATAAGAAATATCACATTGATAAGGAGGTCTTAGTAATATGAAAGAATTCGATTTGATCATTAAAAATGGAACCGTCGTAACCTCTACCGAAAGTTTTTTATGCGATGTTGCAGTGAAAGACGGAAAGATCGCTGCCATGGCACAAAATATTGAAGCAGATGCGAAAGAAATTTATGATGCCGCTGGTAAATTAGTTCTTCCTGGTGCTTTAGATGCACATACACATATGGCTATGCCATTTGGTGGAACTGTTTCCGCTGACAGTTACATGGCAGGTACTCGTGCTGCTGCCTGTGGTGGTGTCACAACGATTTTCGACTATCCTGTACAGCACAAAGGAGAAACGATCCGCGGATTAGTTAACTCCAAGAAAGAAGTTTTAGAGAAAGAAGCCTGCGTAGACTATGCAATGCACTGCTGCATCACTGATTTAAATGAAGGTGAGATCCTTGAAGAAATGGAAAAGGCAGTTGCTGAAGGTATCACAAGTTTCAAATGCTTCCTTGTTTACAAAAAAGAAGGAATGATGGTAGATGACGGAATGCTTGCAAGACTGATGCTTCGTGCAAAAGAACTTGGAGCGATGATCAATATCCACGCTGAAAACCCTGATCTGATCGATTATTATACAGAGAAATTCTTAAGTGAAGGTAAAACAAGCGCTTGGTATCATTACATGAGCCGTCCTGAATTCGTAGAAGCTGAGGCCGACAAACGTGCTGTTCACTGGGCTAAGCATTTAGATGCTCCTTTATATCTGGTTCATATGGCAGATAAAGAAGGTCTGGAAGCTTGTATCGAAGCCAAAGAAGAAGGTGCTGACGTATTCGTTGAAACATGTCCACAGTATCTGGAATTTACATGCGACGTATACAAACGCGAAGATGGAAGAAACTTCGTCTGCTCTCCTCCTATGAAAGGACAGGAAAGTCAGGATGCTTTATGGAAAGCAATTAAGAATGGAATGATCGATACAGTTGCTACTGACCACTGCCCATTCCAGAGTTATGAAAAAGACTGGGGTAAAGATGACTTTACAAAGATCCCTAACGGGTGCCCTGGTGTAGAAAACTTATATCCATATATGCTGGATGCCGCAAATAGCGGAAAGATCACTTTTGAGAGAGCTGTTGAATTATGCTCTACAAACGTAGCCAAGATCTTTGGATGCGACAACAAAGGATCTATCAGTGTAGGTAAAGATGCTGACATCGTTATCTACGACAAAGACAAAGACTTCACGATCAGCGTTGATAATATGCACTCTGATCTGGATCATACGATCTGGGAAGGAAAACAGTTACACGGTTATCCAATCCGTACTTACCTTCGTGGAAATGTTGTATATGACAATGGAGATTTTGTCGGAACACCTGGACTCGGTGAATATGTAAAACGAAGCCCAAGAAAACACTAAACCCTATAATACAAACACTTAACATAATTTTATAAAATCAGAGGATTCTTATGAAGAGAAAGAAATTACGACTTACGCCGAAACAAGCTGAACACATGCTCTTTAATGTTCTGGAGATTGGCAGCCGAATGCTCGTCTCCGGAGCTGAGGTCCAACGCGTCGAAAATTCGATCTATCGTATGTGTACTGCATATGGGTCGGAAACGACCGAAGTCTTCTGCATGGCCTACATGATCGTTGTTACAATTTCCTCCAAGCAATTTGGCACGATCACCTTGTCGAGACGGATTCATAACCTTTCCCTGAATCTATATGAATTACTCTATTTAAATGCTTTATCCAGAAGGATGTGTTCCACTCTTCCGGATATGAAAACGGTCGATCAAAAAATCAGGCAGATCAAAGCGCTGCCAAAGTATGGTCCAATACCCTCCATGCTCATATATGCTTTGATCTCCTCTTCTTTCACAATATTTTTTGGAGGCAGCCTTCCTGATGCCGCCGTTTCCGGTATGATCGGAATCGGTATACGGTGTGTCGAACTTCTCCTTCAACCACTGCCTCTAAACCGTTTTCTTCTGGTTGTATTATTGTCAACAGTATCGGGCTGTATGGCCGCATCCTGTGTTTATACAAACGCTATGTTTTCTCTGGATAAGATAAGCATAGGAAATATCATGATCTTGATCCCTGGACTGATGTTTACCAATTGTATCAGGGAAATGATCTCAGAAAACATGTTATCCGGCTTAACAAGGCTTTTGGAAGCACTATTTATTTCTTCTTCCATCGCCATTGGTTTTGCCATTGCTTACTATCTGCTGTAAAAGGAGGCTTGTACCATGAATCCATATATACAGATCATTGCTGCATTTTTTGGATCTCTTGGGTTTGCGCTTTTGTTTAATCTGCGCGGACAATGGCTGTTCTTCACAGCCTTAGGCGGAGGCCTCTCTTGGTGTATATATCTGATCAGCGGATCCTTTATATCTCACTATGAACGGCAATATTTTGCAGCAGCTTTTTTTCTCGGAATCTATTCCGAACTTATGGCACGTAAAACGAAATCACCTTCCACTCTTTATCTGGTAGTAGGCATGATCCCATTGATTCCAGGAGCCGCACTTTATTATATGATGCGAAATGCCATTCAGACGAATTTTAAAATGTTTGCCGAACGTGGCTTAGAAGCAGTTATTACAGGTGGAGCGATCGCATCTGGTATCATTACCGCCATGGTATGTTGGAACGTGATCAAATTAAATTTATTAAAAAAGTAAATCAATCTTTAGGAGGTAACTATTATGTACGAATGCAGTTTAGAACGAATGACAGACAAGATCAAAACAATGAGTCAGTTCGGAGATGCCGGACACGGCGGAATCACTCGTTATTCCCTTTCTCCAGAAGCACTGCAGGCAAGAGGTGAATTTGTACGCCGCATGGAAGCGATCGGAGCTACAATTAAATTTGATGATATGGCGAACTTATATGCAACACTTCCTGGAAGTGAACCAGATCTTCCTGGAATCGTAATGGCTTCTCACTGTGATTCCGTAAAGAATGGTGGAAATTATGACGGAATCTTAGGTGTTATGGGAGCTATGGAAGTTCTTGAAACAGTTGCTGACCAGAACATCCCTCATAAACATAATTTAACAGCTATGATCTGGACAAATGAAGAAGGATCCTTATATCCACCAGCAATGATGTCTTCCGGTGTTATCTGCTATGACTATCTTCCAGAAGATATCCGTGTGAACTTCAAACATGAAGATATGTTAAAATCTACTTCTGTTCTTGATGCTACAAAGACATTCGGTGCTGCCCTTGATGCATCTGGATACAAAGGTGACAAAGCAAACCGTTTAAATAACAAAGATTACAAAGCAATGTTCGAATTACATATCGAACAGGGACCTATCCTTGAAGCCGCTGGAAATGACATTGGTGTTGTTACTTGCGTTCTTGGAATGGTTAACTACACGATCAAAGTTTATGGACAGTCTGACCATGCAGGAACAACTCCTATGAAGTATCGTCAGGATGCTTTATATGGAGCTTCTAAAGTTCTTCAGTACCTGCATGATGAATTAGACAAATTAGATCCAGAACTTGTTTACACAACAGGTGAGATCTTCTGTCATCCAAACGTACATACAGTAATTCCTGATTATGTAGAATTCTCATTAGATGCACGTCATGAAAAACCAGAAGCAATCGAACAGGTTGTCAAAGTAATTGAAAATATTCCTAAAGAAGTCGTAAAATGCAAGACTGATTATGAAATTGCATGGACACGTGATACTGTTTACTATGACAAAGAACTTGTTTCTTACGTTCAGGAATCTGTTGATGAACTTGGATATTCTAACCAGAAGATCAACTCCGGTGCTGGACATGATGCTCAGTTCGCAGCTTATATGCTTCCTACAACAATGGTATTCGTTCCATCTAAAGACGGACATTCTCACTGTGAACCTGAATATACATCTCCAGAACAGTGCACACAGGGTGCTTCCGTATTATTAAATGCCGTATTGAAATGTGACGCAAAATAAATACATTTCGCTAATAATATCTTCCTCATATAAGTCAAGAATAAGAGATATATCCTAGAGGATATATCTCTTATTCTTCTGTGTATTTTATACAATTTCTATAAGAATTATCTTTTTATTTTTATGCATTTTGAATAAAATCATCTATGATTTATCCATCTTTTATGATATAATGAACAGATAGGTAATATTTATTTTATGATTCGCATTCTTATTGCTTATGAATCGGAGGTAATTTATGTCAGCTAAAAAAGCGCGCTACTGTATCGGCGAATTATCGACCCTCTGTAATATACCCCAGAAGACTTTACGCTATTACGATGAGATCGGATTATTCACACCAGACTATCGAGACGACAGTACGCACTACCGTTATTATTCAAAATCACAGATCGTCAATCTGATGATCATTAAAACTTTAAAACAAATGGGCTTTCCATTAAAAGATATCCGGCAGATCATATCTGAGAACGATGCTCAGTCCCTTGAGGCGAATATCAATTCACATCTTGAGACGATGCGAGATGATATCATGAAGCGGATCGATCAGTACACCGAATGCAGCTATCTGCTCCAAAAGATTCAAAATGGAATTGATATTCTAGAAGCATCTTCTTCTCTTCCTTCCGAAGACCTTGCAATCTCTATTGAACATATTCCTAAGATCAGTTTAATGTATGACCGTTCTGAGATGGAAGGATATGATTACTCTGAGATGTCCTTAGACCGATGGATCTCCATTCTTCGGAAAGCAGAGCATTCCAAACATAAGATCATGGGACCTGTTTATGTGACATTTTATGAAGATAATATCATGAACAAGTTCCTCTCAGCAAACTCCATGGTCGAATTTGCAGTCCATATCGAGGATACTTCTTCTACCGATGATATTCGTGATTTCGGGGATTTTGATGCCGTAACCATGATCCATATCGGTAACTATGAGGATATCCCGACTTCTTATATCCAGATGATGAAATGGATCCGCCAGAATGGCTACACTGTTACAGGACCAGCAACAGAAGAATTCATCCTTTCCCCTCTGGATGTCAACGATGAAACTCGCAGGGTGACCAAGATCATTATCCCTGTCGAGAAAGAGAGTAAATAAATTAATATTTGTTATACAAAATAAGAATGCACACCAAAAAGGCTGTAAATTTCTTTGCTTACCCCAAAGAATTTACAGCCTTTTTGCCAGGTTTATTATTTATTAATACTATGAATGAGCTTTATAAGATCTAATATTCATACCAGAACTGTACAACTGTTGATAATGGTGGATCTTCCAGAACATCAATAGAACTTGGATATGGAGGATCTGCTGGTACTTCAATTATCTTAAAAGAACGGACTTCGATCAGTACTTTATTTCCTTCCTGTTTTCTGATTCCAGCGATATATTCCATATAATCTCCGGCAAAACATGGTGTGTAAAGACGAACTTTTTTAACTTCTACACATCTTCCTGTATTTCCAAATGTTTTTGCCATCAAACGTTTTGCTGCATCTTCCATCAGTGTGATACTTCTGGCACCATTTACAACTCCACCACCGTAAAATACGTCACGGTCTGACATTCTATAACGAAAAGTGATTGTATCTTTCATCATTCTTTCTCCTTTCAATCTGTCTTATGTACTTTATTCATCTTCTGGAAAATCATCCAGATGACGCCATGGATCAATAACTGCTCCATCTGGCTGTTCTCCACGTTGTAAGTGTTTCTTAACAACCAGTCTTACATTACCTTCTGTACATAATACAGGCTCATCAAACCATACCATATCTCCTGGTTTGTAGTCTTCTTTCCCAGCTCTGTATGCTGGTGTAGCCAGCTTAAATACTTCAATCCTGCAGTCTCTTGATGTATTTCCGATATGTGTTAAAGTAGCTTTGTACTCCATCATATCTCCTACATACACATCCTGATAGATCTTTACATCTTCATATCCCAGACAGAGAGATTCATCTCCATCTACCAAGATCATTTCTTCTGTTTCAACATCTCCGATAAAGTCAAACTGACGTCCAACTGGTACGATTCCATCTGGATTATTTGCATCCGCTGTCGTCATATTGTAACTTAAATAAGATACTTTTCTCATGTTGCTCCTCCTTATGAAATAAAAGTAATTAAATTACGCCTTCTTCTTTTAACTGTGCTTCTTCTTCTTCGGTTAATCCAAAGATCTCTCTGTTATGCTCTCCTAGAAGTGGGGAAGGCGTTTCTACAACTCCTGGAGTTTCTGACATCTTCGTAACACATCCCTGGAAATAAAGATCTCCTGCCGTAGGATGTTCGCAGTGAACCATCATCTCTCTTGCCTGTGTATGTGGATGTTCGATCGCTTCTTTTACATCTAATACCGGTCCACATGGAATTCCTGCTTCATCCATGATATATTCAATCTCTTTCTTTGTATGTTCCATACACCATCCACGGATCAGTTCCTGCAGTTCCGGCAGGTAATTCTTACACCTTAGATCATTGGTTTCGTATCTTGGATCACCAAGCAGCTCTTCATGTCCGATCGTATGACAAAATGTATCAAATAATCTGTCATTTCCTACCCCGAGTGCTGTAAATCCGTCCTTACAAGGGAAAATATCAAATGGAGCAATGGATGGGTCTATGTTTCCATTTCTCTGCGATATCTCCCCTGCCATTGTATAATTCACTAAGGCATTTTCAAGAAGACTGAATATTGTATCAAACATAGATACATCAACCTGCTGCCCTTCTCCGGTCATATCACGATGATGAAGGGCTGCCAATACACCAACTGTTAAATAAATCCCTGATACATGGTCTGCGACAGATGGACCAACTTTGACTGGATCTGTATCTTTAAAACCAGTCAGATTCACCATTCCGCCCATTGCCTGCGCCACGATATCATAGCAGGCTCTGTGTGTTAATGGTCCATACTGTCCAAATCCGGAACAGGATGCATAGATAATGGATGGATTGATCTTCTTTACCGTCTCATAATCAATCCCCAGCTTCTTTGTAACCCCGCCACGATAATTCTCAACAAGAATATCTGCATCCTTTACCAGATCATAAAACATCTGCTTTCCTTTTTCAGATTTCAGGTTTAATGTTGCACCCTTTTTATTTCTGTTTACATAACAGTAAAATCCGCTCTCTCCGCTCTTTTCATCAATTGGACCCCATGTTCTGCACTGATCTCCGTGTAGAGGCTCGATTTTTAATACGTCCGCTCCATAATCAGCTAACATCATCGTGCAAAACGGTCCACTTAAAGCTGAAGTAAGATCAACTACCTTAATTCCTTCCAATGCTTTTTTCATTTCGACACCTCCTATTTGTTCTTATTTACGAAACATATTTCCGCTGATGACAAGTTTCTGAATTTCATTTGTTCCTTCGTAGATCTGTGTGATCTTAGCATCACGCAGCATTCTTTCTACATGATATTCTTTCATATATCCATTTCCACCCAGCATCTGTACAGCTTCTGTGGCTACATGCATTGCTGCATCTGTACAAACCATCTTCGCTTTAGCCGCTGGTACACTGTAGCTTCTGCCTTCCTGCTTATCTGTTGCTGCTTTGTATAACATATACTGAGCCATCTCGATCTCTGTCTCTAACTCAGCCATCTTAAATGCTAAATACTGATTCTTGTATAATGGTTTTCCGAACTGTTCTCTCTCTTTTAAATAATTAAATGCGATGTCGTAAGCTCCTTTGGCAATTCCAAGTCCCTGGGCTGCAACACCAATACGTCCTCCATCCAGGTCTTTCATTGCAACAGCAAATCCTTTTCCTTCTTCTCCGAGCATGTTCTCTTTTGGAACTCTTACATTATCAAAGATGACCTCAGATACCTGTGCACATCTGATTCCGCACTTATCTTCAATCTTACCAATGGATACACCCTCCCATTCACGTTCTACGATGAATGCTGTTAATCCTTTTGTCTTTAATTCTGGATTCGTAAGAGCAACTACCATATAGTAATCTGCTAATGGTCCATTTGTAATGAAGCATTTTAATCCATTCAGGATATATTCTTTTCCATTCCAGATCGCTGTTGTTTTACATCCTGCTGCATCAGAACCTGCATCTGGTTCTGTTAAACAAAATGATCCCATTTTCTTTCCAGACAGAACTTCTGGCAGATATTTTTTCTTCTGTTCTTCATTTCCATCATTGATCAGAGCACCAGAGTATAATGAAGTACATACAGAATAAGCAATTCCTACAGATGAATTGATCTTGGAGATTTCTTCTAATGCTAATACATAGGATAAATAATCTCCTCCCTGACCACCATATTCTTTTGGAAATGGAAGCCCGACAAATCCCATTTCTCCCATTTTCTTATATGCTTCTTCTGGGAAACGTCCTGCTGCATCATCTTCAAGAACTGTTTCCTGTAATACAGTCTGAGCAAACTGTCTTGCACTCTGCTGAACTGCCTTCTGCTGTGGAGTTAATTCAAAATTCATAGTTTCATCCTTTCTGCATATTGCACATTTTATTTTCTACCTCGTATATTTGTAGTGTAGTCTATCCTTTCAGTGCAGAGTCAAGCAGTATTCTTGATATTTTTTATGCAGATTGTACAAAAAAAAGACCAACTTTCCACTTACTGGATAGTTGATCTTTTTTCTCATTTAGCTATATTTGTCTTCTCAGACTCTATTTTTTCACATATTTTGATGTAACTTTCAGTCGTGCCATAGCACGTGACAATGCTGCCTGTGTATGATAGTACTGCAAACGGCTTTGTTTCTGTTTGAGTCGTTCTTCTGCTCTTGTTTTGGCCTCTCTTGCACGGATGATGTCGATGTCTTCTGGGCGTTCCACCGTATCTACCACGATGACTACGAAATCTCTGGTGACATCCGCGAATCCTTCACCAACAACACAAACTTTCCATTCCCCATCAACTTTAAAACGAAGCTCTCCTGCAACAACGGCTGTTACTGTATCTTCATGGTTTGCTAATACACCGTAAAGTCCGTCCACTGCTGGGAAAATGACGTGTTCACAAGCTCCGCTGTAGAACTTTTTGTCACTGGCAATGATCTCAAAATAAAAGGTTTCTGCCATTTACATCACCTCTTTTGCCTTTTCCTTTACATCATCAATTGTTCCGACCATCAAGAAGGCCTGTTCTGGATATTCATCCATTTCTCCATCTAAGATCGCTTTGAATCCTCGGATCGTTTCTTTGACAGGAACGTATTTACCAGGGATTCCTGTAAATGTTTCTGCTACGTTAAATGGCTGAGATAAGAATTTCTGAATCTTTCTTGCACGGTATACTGTGATCTTATCTTCTTCGTCTAATTCTTCCATACCAAGGATCGCAATGATATCCTGTAATTCTTTGTATCTCTGAAGTGCTTCTTCTACACGTCTTGCTACTTCATAGTGTTCTTCTCCAACGATGTCTGGCTCTAAGATACGAGAGCTTGATTCCAGTGGGTCTACGGCTGGATAGATACCCTGTTCAGAAATCGCTCTTGATAATACAGTTGTTGCATCCAGATGGGCAAATGTTGTTGCTGGTGCTGGGTCAGTTAAGTCATCGGCTGGCACATAAACTGCCTGTACAGATGTGATAGACCCGTTCTTTGTAGATGTGATACGTTCCTGTAGAGCACCAACTTCATTTGCCAGTGTTGGCTGATAACCTACGGCTGATGGCATACGTCCTAACAGCGCTGATACCTCTGATCCTGCCTGTACATAACGGAAAATGTTATCGATGAATAATAACACGTTCTGTTTTTCCTGATCACGGAAATATTCTGCCATTGTAAGTCCTGTCTGGGCAACTCTCATACGAGATCCAGGTGGCTCATTCATCTGTCCAAACACTAAAGCTGTATTTTTGATAACTCCGGATTCTGTCATTTCATTCCAGAGGTCATTTCCTTCTCTTGAACGTTCTCCTACACCTGTGAAGATGGAATATCCACCATGTTCTGTTGCGATATTATGAATCAGTTCCTGAATTAAGACTGTCTTACCAACTCCAGCACCACCAAACAGACCGATCTTACCACCTTTTGCATATGGAGCTAAAAGGTCGATGACTTTGATACCTGTCTCAAACATTTCTACAACAGGGCTCTGGTCTTCAAATTTAGGTGGTTCACGATGGATCGCCCATTTTTCTTCTGATTCTACAGGTTCTCCTTTATCAATTGCTTCTCCAAGTACGTTAAACATACGTCCTAATGTCTGTTTTCCAACTGGAACTTTGATTGGTCCACCAGTTGCTGTGACTTCCATTCCTTTGTGAAGTCCTTCACTGGCTGCTAACAGGATACAGCGTACAGTACGATTTCCCATATGCTGTTCCACTTCCATAACAACTTCTTTTCCTTTATTAACAACGGTCAAGGCGTCATGAATCAAAGGGAGCTGTTCAGTTTCAAATTCTACGTCGATTACTGGACCAAGAATCTGTACGATTTTTCCTTTTTCCATTTTATTTCCCTTCCTTCACTGTTACTCTTTCTTTAATGATTTAGCTCCGGCACACACCTCAGTGATCTCCTGAGTGATCGCTGCCTGACGAGCACGGTTATACATAAGTCCCAGTGATCTTATCATTTCTCTCGCACTCTTGCTTGCACCTTCCATCGCCATCATTCTGGCGTTTAATTCACTGGAAAATGATTCTACCATCGCACCATAGACAAGTCCTTTGATATAGTTTGGTGCCAGGCGGTCAAGCACCGCCTTTACGGATGGTTGAAATTCTGTCATATGTGATCTCTTTCCTTTTCCTGCAAACTCATACTGATCTGGGTTTAATGGTAACACACGGATCATCTTTGGTTCTGAGGTAATGGATGTGATCATCTTAGTATAAATAATATAGACTTCGTCAAGTTCTCCTGATACATATTCCTCGATCATTTTTTCTGCAATTCTTCTTGCTCTGTAGATCGTAGGATCTTGTGTTGTATAGAAGAAATCCTCGTCCATCTGGGCTGCATTTCTTCGTCCGAAATAATTACGTCCCATATATCCGATCACGAACAGTTTATCATCTTCATTAATATTCTCTTCTGCCATTTTTGTAATGTTATGGTTATAGGCCCCGGCAAGTCCACGGTCTGCAGTCATCACAAGATATCCTTTTTTTGGATGTTCTTTCTTTCTTTTGTTTAAGAAAATGTGCTGAAGATCTGGCGTATGTGCCATGATATCAAGCAGAGATGCCTGAAGCATTTCAAAGTATGGAGTTGTGGCATCTAACTGCTTTCTTGCTTTCTTTAATTTGGAAGATGAGATCAGATACATCGCATTTGTGATCTTTAATGTATCTTCGATACTGTTCATCCTTGTTTTAATTTCTCTGATATTTGCCATAGTGATCACCTACTTTAAATAGGCTTCTATCGCCTCTTGGATCTCTTTTGCAATGTCATCTGTTAAGACTTTGCCTTCGTCGATCTTCTTCACTGTCTCTGGATATTTCTGTTCAAAGAATGCTGTCATTTCTTCTGTCTCTGCCTTTAATTCTTTGACTGGAACATTATTTAACATCTTATGACCTGCTGCAAACAGAAGTAAAATCTGTTTATGTAATGCCATTGGATGGTACAATGGCTGTTTTAACAGTTCAATCAGATGAGATCCATAATTTAATGTTGCTTTTGTTCCATCGTCAAGGTCTGAACTAAACTGTGTAAATACCTCAAGTTCTCGATACTGAGCTAAGTCAATACGAAGGTTTCCGGCTACTTTCTTCATGATCTTTGTCTGTGCTGCTCCACCTACACGGGATACAGAAAGTCCAACATTGACCGCTGGTCTTACACCGGAGAAGAATAACTCACTTTCAAGGAAGATCTGTCCGTCTGTGATAGAGATTACGTTTGTAGGAATGTACGCGGATACGTCTCCTGCCTGTGTTTCGATGATCGGTAATGCTGTGATAGATCCACCACCAAATTCATCACTTAATCGGCAAGAACGCTCTAGTAATCTTGAATGTAAGTAGAATACATCTCCAGGGTAAGCTTCACGTCCAGGTGGACGATCCAGCAGTAAGGAAATTGCACGATAAGCAACGGCGTGCTTAGACAGATCATCATATACGATCAAAACGTCTTTTCCCTGATGCATAAAATGCTCTGCGATCGCTGTTCCTGCATATGGTGCAATGTACTGTAAAGATGCAAGGTCACTTGCAGATGCTGATACTACGATAGAGTAATCCATAGCACCATGTTTACTTAATGTTGTTACGATCTGTGATACTGTTGATGCTTTCTGTCCGATCGCTACATAAATACAGATAACATCCTGTCCTTTTTGATTTAAGATCGTATCAACTGCGATCGATGTTTTACCTGTCTGACGGTCACCGATGATCAGCTCACGCTGTCCACGTCCGATCGGGAACATAGAGTCGATCGCTAAGATACCTGTCTGTAATGGCTGGTCAACAGATTTTCTGTCGATAACTCCTGCTGCCTCATGTTCGATTGGTCTTCTCTCGTCAGTTTTAATCTCACCTTTTCCATCGATTGGTTCTCCGATCGCATTAACGACACGTCCGATCATAGCATCTCCAACCGGGATATCTGCCTGTACGCCGGTTCTTGCTACTTTAGATCCTTCCATTAATCCATGATCGGAACCAAGTAAAACACAACCGATACAGTTTCTTTCAACATTCAGTACAAGTCCGTGGACACCTGTTTCAAAAATAACAAGTTCTCCATACATTGCCTGGTCCATTCCATAGACTGTTGCAATACCGTCTGCGATCTGAATGATTCTTCCTTCTTCTTTGACCTCAGTTTTCTGGTCATAGTTTTCAATTTGATCTTTTAATACAGAAACGACTGTTTCTGGATTGATACTGCTCACCTGATCCTCACCTCCATGTAAGTTTCTGCTGTAATTTTCTCATTTTTCCACTCAGGCTGTTATCATAAACATGGTCTCCAACTTTCAGTACAAAACCACCGATCAAGTCTTTCTCTTCTTTTAAAGTAAGCTCTACCTTGTCTGCCTGATATTGTTTCATAAGATACTGTTTGATTCGCTCAAGCTGTTCGTCTTTTGGCATTGTCACATAGTCAAACTCTGCCTTAATGATCTTATCTGTCTTGCGTTTTAGTTCATCATAATACTCAACTGCCTCGTCAAAACAAGCGATATCATCATTATCACATACAACTTTTAAGAAACTTTTTATATCATCAGAAAACAACTTTTCCACCACATTTTCTTTTTCTTTCTTTGTGATCGTTGGATTCTCTAATGCACTTAAAAGTTCTTCATTTTCATGAAGCATGTCCTGTGCTTTTTGCAAACTTTCTTTTTTGATTCCAAGTTCAAACAATACCTGTCCATACGTCATGGAAATTCTCTTCATATGCTAGACACCTGCCTCTTTCAGGAAATCATCCAAAAGCTTCTCGTTGCCTTTGTCGTTTGCTTCTTTTTCCACAACTTTCGAAGCTGCCATAAGTGCGATACCTGCGATCTCTGTCTGAAGACCTGCGATCGTCTTTTGTTTCTCAGCTTCAATATCTTTACGGGCATTTTCTTTCATAAGAGCAATCTCTTCTTTTGTCTGATCCATCTTATTCTGGTATTCATTCTTGGCTCTTGCTCTTGCGTCGGAAACGATCTGTCCTGCCTCATCCTTTGCCTGTGCAAGGTTTTTCTCATATTCCTGCTTGATCTCTTCTGCTTCAGCTTTCGTCTGTGCTGCATCATCTAAGTCACTTGAGATCATTTTTTTTCTTTTCTCCATGACCTCACTGACTGGACCAAATAAGAATTTTCTAAGCAACAGATAAAATACGACAATGTTGACGATCGGCCAGATAATGCCCCAGTCTAATTTCAGAAACATATCTTCCGCCTCCTACTTCTATTTCATTACGATTAACAGAATCGCAACAACCAATCCATAAATTGATGTAGCTTCGGCTAATGCACAACCAAGTAATAATGTTTTATTGATATTTCCAGCTTCTTCTGGCTGTCTTGCGATCGCTCCAAGTGCTCCATTTGTTGCAACACCGATACCAATACCTGCTCCTAAACCTGTTAATACTGCAATTCCTGCTCCAATAGCTGCTAATCCCATAGTTCTAATCTCCTTTTAAATAAAAATTAAATTTGTGTATCTGTCATGATACATATTACTCAATTGATTCACTGATAAACAGTGATGTTAACAATACAAATACATATGCCTGCAACAATCCATCGAAAAAGTCGAAGTAACAACTAAATGGCAATGGCACGATCGCTGGTGCGATATGTGTGATCAATTCCATCAAAACGAATGCTCCTAAGACATTTCCAAAAAGTCGCATACACAGTGATAACGGTCTTGTAAATAATTCAAGGATGTTAATGGCCGCCATCATTGGCATAGGTTCCACATAACTGTGTATATATCCCTTCAATCCTTTCTCGTGGATTCCGGAATATATGATCAAAAACAAACTGATGATCGCTAATCCTGCGGTAACATTCAGATCTTTCGTTGGCGGTTTCGCTCTGAAAAATCCCGAAATATTTGCACAGCCAAGATAAATCAGAATTGTTCCAAGAAACGGTATGTAACGTTTCCCTTTTTCGCCGACCAGACCACCGATGAAGTTATAGATGAAACCAACTAAGGCTTCCACATAAACTTGCGGTCCTTCTGGTATGACTTTCAGGTTCCGTACGAATATGATGCAGAGCAACACTACGATTGCCATGATCACCCATGTTGTTACGGCTGACTGCGGTACTGGAATACCTCCACCGATGGGGATCGTAAAGCTTGTCTTAAGTGACAACTCTTCCATCAGATAATCTCCCAATGAACCCATTTTCTCCTCACCTTCTTTAATTTTAATTTTTTGCAGAGATTCAAGGGTTTAATTCCTGCAAAAGTAAAAGAGTGTCTACGATATATCTTGTAAACACCCTTGTTCTGGAAGTTATTTTATTCCTCAAATTTTTATTTGTCAATTCTTTTTCCGTTAAGATTGTGTTTGTTTTTTGTTTAATACTTACAAAGAACCACTTCTAAATTTAGTAAAAAGCACCAAAACATAAGGGTTTTCAGTGTATACAAATGAACATTGGTCAGTTTTTTTCGTGTTAAGATCTGATAATTTTTTTCTGCTTCTTAACTGAATCTTAACTGTTTTTTATCATCTTCAAAGTGATTTTGTATACAAAAAAAGACATGCAAACTGTTGATCACTTCTAAAAAACTGTCTGCATATCTTATTTATTCATATGGCTTATATCTTATTTTTATATAACTTTGATTTTCTCTTCTAGTCTTCGATCATATTGATACGACGAATGTGTCTCTCATCATTTGAGAATTCTGTCTCAAGGAATGTATCAACGATATCAAGTGCTAAACCTTCTCCAACAACACGTGCTCCCATTGCAAGAATGTTTGCATCATTATGTTCTCTTGTTGCGTGTGCGCTGAATGTGTCACTGCAAAGTGCTGCACGGATTCCCTTAATCTTATTCGCTGTAATAGAGATTCCGATTCCTGTTCCACAGATTAAGATTCCCTGTTTTACTTCTCCGTCTTTGACTGCATTCGCTACTGCTTTTGCATAAACTGGATAATCACAGGATTCTTCTGAATAGCATCCATAATCTTTCACTGCATATCCTTTTTCTTCCAGATGTTTGATAACTGCCTGTTTTAATGCATATCCACCGTGATCACTACCAATACCTATCATTTTGTTTCCTCCTAGTCTTTCTTGCCATATTTTCTTAACTAAACGGGCAATCTGTTCAAAACAGCGCTCGTAGTCGTCATCTTCCATGCCATATGGGTCAATGATCGCACCTTCCACTCTGGCATATTCATTCAATGTCGCGATCTCTTTGTATCCATGATATTCTTCTAAGATCTTATCTTTCTGCTCTTCTGTCATGGTTAAGATCAGATCGCTTTCTTCTACTTCTTCCTGCGTAAGCTGCGCCGACCGAAAATCAAGACTTTCAATCCCGCACGTCTTTATTACCATGTCTGCTGCTTTGACATGGACAGGTTCTGGAAATAATACGACCAGCCCTCTTGAGATCACTTCAACATTCTTCTGATCTGCATCCAAAAGATACTGGCGAAGGATCGACTCTGCAATAAAGCTTCGGCACGTATTATTCGTACTCACCATTATTATCTTCTTCAAAATATTCTCCTTTTTAAATACGGAGGATTTCATGTCCTGCTGCTTTTACCATACGGTTCATGATCGCCTCACTTAAAGGTTCACCTTCAAATCCTTCGGAATAGATCATATCAACATCCTTATGGTCAAATTCTCTTAATACATCATATAAATGTGCTGTTACCGTCTCGAGATGTGCTCTCTGTCCTACAGAAACAACTTCATCTGCCTGATAGAGGTCTTTTGTCTCATCCGATGCAATGATTCCTATCTTCTTACCCTGTTCCTTTTGTTCTTTCGCAAGCTGATTGATATGGTTTACGACTTTCTCCTGATCATCGCCTAATACAAGCACCATCTCCGCCTTTGGTGCATAGTGTTTGTACTTCATTCCAGGTGCTCTTGGAATTCCGTGATCGCTTGCTTTTAAAGATGTATTCATCAATACTTCACACCCAAGAAATTCTTCCATGGACTCCTTTGTGATCCATCCTGGTCTTAGGATCACTGGAACTATTTCTGTAAAATCAATGATCGTTGATTCTACACCTACCATAACAGCTCCCCCATCTAAGATCATCGGAATCTTTCCATGAAGATCTTCCATGACATGTTCTGCTTTTGTCGGACTTGGACGCCCAGATGTATTCGCACTTGGTGCTGCGATCGGCACTCCTGATCTTCTGATCAGCTCTAATGCAACTGGATGATCCGGCATACGGATCGCTACTGTATCAAGTCCGCCTGTCACACAATCTGGTACCTGATCCGCTTTCTGCAAGATCACCGTCATAGGTCCCGGCCAGAAATGTTCCATCGCACGTCTTGCATTGTCTGGAATCTCTTTGACCAGAGATTCTACCATCTGCATATCACATACGTGAAGGATCAATGGATTATCAGAAGGTCTTCCCTTCGCTGCATAGATCTTCTTTGCCGCATCAGGAAGTAATCCATTCCCTCCAAGGCCATAGACTGTCTCTGTTGGAAATGCAACAAGTTCGCCTGCTTTGATCAGCTCTCCTGCTTCTTCCATATCCTTTTTGCAATCTTCCATATTATTAATTTTTACAAGTCTTGTTTCCATATTAAACTCTCCTGACTTTTAATCTTTCTTCAATGATTAAATGTAGTCATTTGGATTTATTATAACATTAAATATGGAAAAAATAAAGTATTGCACCATTGAGACTTCGCAATTTATACTTTTGATACTTACATCATATAATGATTAATAAAAAGAAAAAGGATGTTCTTCCTATGAATCAACAACATCGTTTCATCTTCTGGGGTGTTCTTCTGATCGTCGTTTTATTATCTGTTTCTTCTATTACATTCCCTATCTTTGTTGCACAGACTGTCAAGAATCAAAATGTGATCTGTATCGATGCCGGACATGGCGGTTCTGATCCTGGGAAGGTTGGAAATTCGAATATTTTAGAAAAGGATATCAATCTTTCTCTTGCATTAAAGCTTCAAAAACTTCTGGAAAAGAAAAATTATAAAGTATATATGACAAGAAATGGGGACTATAATCTTGCGGATTCGAAAGAAAATGAGAAACGAAGTGATCTGTCCAATCGAAAGCAGCTCATTTTTGAGAATGATCCTATGGCAGTGATCAGCATTCATCAGAATAGTTATCCAAGCAGTGATGTCCATGGAGCTCAGGTTTTCTATCCGCAAGGGTCTGAGAAATCAAAGCAGTTAGCGGATCATATCCAGTCTGCTTTGATCAAGGGGCTTGATCCGAACAATCACAGGGAGGCAAAGGCAAATGCTGAGTATTATCTATTTCGGGATAATCCTTATCCGATCGTAATCGTGGAGTGTGGTTTTTTATCTAATCCTGAGGAATTAAGGTCACTTCAGGATAATAACTATCAGAAAAAAGCTGTTCAATGTATCTTAGATGGCATTGAAAGCTATCTATCAGATATATAGTGATAAGAGTGTCAATAAGTATAAATTGCTTATTTGTGCAAGCACAAACGCAATTTATACTTTTGACACTTACATCATATAGTTATGAAAAGCCATTGCGGTTATATCAACCACAATGGCTTTTCATTAATTTTATATCTTTTTCCCGCAGTACGGACAATAGTCTGGTGAGAATCCTCTTAAATTCAATAATCCTCTACAGTAAGGACATCTCATAAAACAAATTGCAATAATATTTCCAAAAATAACAATTATTATTCCAATAGCGATCACAATTTTTTGCATCTTCTCATCTGGTAACAAAGCACCTAATACTACGATAACAGAAGCTAACAACCAACAAATCCAATAAATTTTTCTAACTTTTCGATGATCCATAATAGTTTTCCTTTATTTTATATTTTACAAAATCACTTGAATTAATATTATATCATATTCCAGATGGACTAGGTGGATTGGATAATTTAATTGTCCCTACTTTTTTTCCTTCAACCCCTGTAATATTAACTTTTGATATTCCTATTGCTTTATATGTACCACCATTTTTATGTGCTTCAAATGCTTTTTAGGTACTATTATAATTTTGGGGTGTTACTGTTTTATTATAACTTTTTTGAAGTACTTTAGCTATCGCTTTTTTACCTTTTACTTTTAAAGTTGGTACACTAACCCCTACTGCTACTGATGCCTTAGAATATTGTCCCTTTAAATTCCAAGCCCCAGAAATGGTAGGGCTCTGAAAATATACAAAAACACACGTTTCTGCTGCAGCCCTCGTATATGATCCTTTAATATCACTTACTACCGACGTTTTGCATGATGCCATTGCTGGCATAATTGATTGGTTCATTATAATTGCACTTATACTCCAATAACAAAAAATTTTTTTATACTTTTTTTCAAAAAATCATCTCCCTACTCTTATTGTTTCAACAGTTTATATTTCATACGCTCAAGTTATCATACCTAAACAAATAGTTCAATCTATTTTACATCCATTTAGCTATACCTTTACATTATATTAACTTAATCTAACATAAAATTTACAATCATATAATTTATTCAAAAACTGTTTCTCCTAATTCAGTAAAACGTATTATATATTATTATCAGAATATAATAATAATGAGCTGGAAAATTAATCTCCCAGCTCTGCTATACTCTTTGCATATTATTCTTTGATTTTCTGATATTCTATGGCGTAGATCTCTCCTTCCTGATCGTTGACATACTCTTTCATGTAAGAATCATCTTCGTTGAGTATTAGATTTAGATGTTCCAGATTCGCATCACTTATTGTAATGCCGTCCACACGGATCGCCAGTCCTTGTGACAGATAATAAGATAATTCATCATGACTCGTCATACGTACCCTCCAATCTTATTAAGCAGATGTTTCTTGTTACTTTCTTAATCTCATACAATGAAAGTTTCTTCCTTACATCGTCAGTGTTTCTTGTGGTATATAAAAATTCCGCACTGTTTCCAAATGTAAGTCTTGTCGCGACATAATATAATTATATACATAATTGGAAATTATTTCAAGCTATTTATGGATAAAATTGTAAATTTCTTGAAAAAGCTTTACACACCGCAAAAGTAATACTATAATAACATCAAAGTAGTAAAGGAGTGATGATTATGAAAATAGAACGTATCAGTGATAATCAGATCCGATGTACTTTAAATAAAGAAGACTTAGAAGGAAAGGAAACTCTGTTAAGTGAACTGGCTTTTGGTTCTGAGAAGGCAAAGGGTCTGTTCCGGGAATTGATGAATAAGGCAGCCACAGAGCTTGGATTTGAAACAAGTGAAGATAATCCTTTGATGGTTGAGGCAATTCCTGTATCCAAAGAATGTCTGATCCTTGTGATCACAAGAGTGGATAACCCGGAGGATTTCCGTGAACATTATAAAAAACTGCCGAAAAGTCTATTGGCTGGACAGCTCGCGGGAGCTGATGAAGACATTTTATCTAATCTTCCAGATCTGCTTTCAGATTTTGGAAAATCCGCATTTTCAGCAGATTCAGGAAATGATATGAAACGTGTACTCGCCGATGATGGAGTTGGCATCTTTGCTTTTACTTCTCTCGATGACGTTGCATTTGCTTCAAAGTTACTGAACAAGTACAGCCTGTCCAGTACTTTATATAAAGATTCTGAAAACCAGTGCTACTATCTTTCATTGACGGATCTTGACGATTCGCCGAACAGCACGGTCATGGATGAGATTCATCAGCTTTTATCAGAATATTGCAAACGTCTGCCAAACACATATGCAACGAAAGCTTTATTTAATGAACATCTGACGACGATTATTGAAAAACAGGCCGTTGAAGAAATGGCTGCTTATTAAAACAAACGAAAAGGAATCCCCGAATATTTTGTGTTCAGGAATTCCTTTTTCTATTTTATAGATACATGGCTTCTTATTGGATTTAGATTCCAAGTTCTTTCATATTTGTTGGCATCTCGATCATTCTATAAAACTCTTCGACTGCTTCAATACCTTTTAATGCTGTTGATTTTACATCATCGCTTTCTTCTACTCCCATAACATCGACTGCAAACTGTGCAAATCGTTCTGGTTTCTCGTCCATAACATATCTTGCCCAGCTTCCCCATACAGCTGCAAGCCCTGCTCCATGAGCCACATCAAACATTCCACCAAGCTCATGTTCAATCAGATACGTTGCCCAGTCACCTCCGCAAGTTCCGCAGCCTGTCAAACCATTATGTGACAGAGATCCACACCACATGATCTCTGCTCTTGCTTCATAATTCTCAGGACCTTTCTTTAAGATCTTTGCATATTTCATGACATTTTTCATAACGTCCTGAGCGATCTTGTCTGTGATCTCCATTGTATCTTCTAATACAAAATAACGTTCCATTGTATGCATCATGATATCTGCATATTTTCGAACGACATCTAATAATGTAGAAACATCTAGCTTACGAGGAACAATCCCAACTAATTCTCCCATGACTTTTTCCCTAAATTTCATCTTAGATATCTCATCAAGGAATGGCTTTACAACAAATTGTGTCACGATTTGCCACGACTTATCACTCTCCTTTTATTATTCTTACGGTCAGGTTGTTTGTTGCATTTTGTCGTAAATTTGGCATAAAATCAAGGTTTTTGAGTGATATTTTTTGGTTATTTTTACAATTTTCCAACAACGTTTTTATGATTTTGATGATGAGTTTTGGTACTTTTTCCACTTTGATCATTATTCGCAAAAAAAGAAAGGACTATATTCCTTAGTGCTTTTAATACACTAAGGAATATAGTCCTTTTTCACTTTTAATTTCTTATTGCTCGATTAATTATGCTTCTTTTGTCTGAGCATATTCGTTTAATCTTCCAAGCAGTTCATCTAAGTCCATTCCATGAACATAAGCTGCCTGTTCAATGCTTTCTCCCTGAGATGATGGGCATCCAACACATCCCATTCCAGATGCCATAAGAATTGCTGCGTAGTTTGGATCTAATGCGATCAGATCTGCGATGATCATATCTTTTGAAATTGCCATTTCGTTTGTTCCTCCATAAAATTTAATAATATTTTCAGAAAATATGTTTTGCGATACATGTTTTCTAAAATAGTTCAAACTAACATTCATAGTATAATACATTCTGTTCAAAGTGTCAAAATAACTTTATAAATTTTCCACTTATTATTGTTAAAAATACAACAAAATTACTTGATATTCCTTCCTAAGTATATTAAAATAGAAATGGTCGAGCGGGGTTTACCCGCTACTAATGATTATACTATTTATATAAGGAGGATATAACTATGGCATATGTAATTTCAGACGCTTGTATTTCTTGTGGAGCTTGCGAAGGAACTTGCCCAGCAGGAGCTATCAGCGAAGGAGACGGACAGTACGTAATCGATGCAGATACATGCATGGAATGTGGAGCTTGCGCAGACGGATGTCCAGCAGGAGCTATCAGCCAGGAATAATTTCCAGGTACGTATATTGTTCAAGCAACAAAAAAGAGATGCATTTTTATGCATCTCTTTTTTGTTCCATATATTCTCTTACTTGTTTCGATGTTGGCAGAGATTCTATTGCCCCTTCTGTTGCAATAGATAAAGCTGCTGTATAATTCGCTATCGTCAGCACTTTTCCAATAGAATCATCCGTACAGATTCTTGTACAGAATGCCCCGATAAATGCATCTCCTGCGGCTCTTGGATCGACCATTTCTACATCTTCGATCGCTTTCTTATAGTAAAAACGTTCTGGTGTGTTCATGATCACACCCTTTTCGGCTAGTGTGATCAGTACTGTTGGTACTCCTCGTCCACGAATCACCGCAGATACGACTCTTGCTTCATCGAGATTAAATCTTGTCCATTCCCTCTTCCAATCACTATGGATCTTAATACCTGTCATTGATTTTGCTGCCTGCTCATTGACGATCAGGTATGTAACGCACTCCATAAGTTCTTTTGAAAGCTTCTTTGCCGGAATAGGATTCAATACTACATCAACTTCATGTTTATATGCATAGCCCGCAATTGCTTCATTGACTTCCATCGGTATCGCATTCTGAAGCACAACGAGATCATATTTGTCCATCTCATCTTCCAGATATGCGATCTCATCAACCGTTAATTGTGTTGTTGCCCCTGGTATAACGATCGATCTTTTCTTTACTTTCTGTCCTGGAACAGTCTCTAATAATACAATCGAAGATCCTGTTGGGAGCACATCATCATAAATGATCTGTTCCGTGTTCACTCCTGCTTCCTTACATACTTTAACCAGTTCTTCTCCATCCCTGTCTCTTCCGATCTTACCGATCAGCGTAACATCTGCCCCAAGGCGAGCCATCTGTACTGCCTGATTAGCCCCCTTGCCTCCGGGTGATTTCTTAATATCTTCACCCATCACTGTCTGTCCTTCTTCTGGGATCACAGATGTTTCTATGCCTTGATTCATCATAAGACTTCCGACTACCAGGATCTTTGGTCGTTTCTTCATATTCGAATTCCTCACTCTATCTATTCACTCCTCATCTGTTACAGATCAGAGCTGATAAATTTATTATAATATTGTCTGAATCCAAATACAATCTTTACTTATCTTTCTTTTCGTTTTCTTCTGAAAAATCTTCGTTTTTCTCTGGATGCTGCAATTTCTTCTCTTGCTTTTTGCTGATTTCTGATCATCTCATCCAGTTTCTGAAATCTTTTTTCTTCTTCAGCTTCTCTTAGCCGAAACTGATAATCCATTTCTTTTACTACCCTGTCTGAAACCTTAGAACTGATCTGATCTGCAATATGATCTTTCTGTTCCAAGATCGCCTGTCCCATGATCTTTACCAACACTTTTTGAAACTGCATCATTTTATCAGACGTATTCATCTGTTTTTCTTCCGGAAATGGAATGATATTTCCGGATAATTTCTGTTTGATCTCTTCGCTGTCTAATCCAGCATTTCTCATATCACGGATTTGTTCAAATGTATGTATTTCTTTGTCTCCGTAACAACGATATCCTTTTTCATTTCGAGGGATCGTTAAGGAAAATTCTTCTTCCCATGTTCTTAAATGATATGTTTCAAGGCCTAACTGCCTGGCTGCTTCTGATATCATACGTCTTTTTTCTTTCATATGTCCCTTCCTTTCCTCCCCTTCATTATAAGGTTTGAAAAGGACTTCAAACAAGAAAAACCGTCCTCTAAAAGATGACGGTTTCTGGCATTTTTCTCTTTATTTTTTACTTTTTAGATTCCAAGATCATCCATCGGACCGCTTTCTTCGGATTCATTTGCGATCTGATCTAAGCGCAGTGCAAGGGTTGTATACCTCCGTTGCTCATTGACATTCTGGATCATGGAAAATAACATATTTCTGTCTCCTACGATCGTTAAACAGTTTTTTGCTCTTGTGACTCCTGTATACAGAAGGTTTCTGTGGAATAATACTCTTGGTCCGCTTAAGATCGGCATCACAACCGCTGGGTATTCGCTTCCCTGTGATTTGTGGATTGTGACTGCATATGCAAGTTCTAATTCATCAAGACTTGCATACGGATACTGGACTTCTCTCGTCTCATCAAATAAGACTGTGATCTTCTCTGTGTAATCATTGATTTCTGTGATGATTCCCATATCACCATTGAATACTCCAACTCCCTTATCTACGGTGAATCCTTTGCTATTTCGCATTTCCCATTCAATCTGATAATTGTTCTTGATCTGCATGACTTTGTCACCTTCCCGGAATAATCCAAAGGCGATCTCTTTTTCTTTCTTCTCATCAGATGGTGGATTCAAATATTGCTGCATGACCTGATTGAGCCTCTCAACACCAAGTTCACCTTTTCGCATTGGTGTTAAGATCTGGATATCATATGGTTTCACATGGACATATCCTGGTAGTTTATCCCGTACTAAATATACTAAAACTCCTAGTACATCCTGAATATTATTTCTCTGTAAGAAGAAAAAATCTCGGCTCTTATTATCTAATTCAACTGGTCTTCCCTGATGGATCAGATGGGCATTTCTTACGATATGGCTGCCTTCTTCCTGACGGAAAATCTGGTTTAATTCCACGACTTTAAACTGTCCTGATGCAATCATATCTTTTAAGACATTTCCAGCACCGATCGATGGCAACTGATTGGCATCTCCTACAATGACCAATCTTGTTCCAGGCACCATAGCTTGCAGGAGTGCATTCATCAGATATAGGTCTACCATGGACATCTCGTCAATGATGATCACATCCGTTTCTAATGGATTACCCGCATTGCGTTCAAACATGGATGCATTTCCCTTTTTCATGTCACGTTCCCTGTCAGCTTCCCCATTGATTTCTAACATACGATGAATCGTCATTGCTTCATATCCCGTTGCCTCTGTCATACGCTTTGCTGCTCTTCCTGTTGGTGCTGCCAAACGGATATCCAATCCTTCATGTTCAAAATACTGGATCATTCCATTGATCGTTGTCGTCTTACCAGTTCCAGGACCTCCGGTTAAGACAACGATACTATCCTGTGCCACTGCATGGATCGCTTCTTTCTGTTTTTCAGCAAATGTAATCTGCTCTGTCTCTTCGATCATTGCGATCATTGTCTCCACCTCAGAAATGGAAACATCATAATGGATATTTAAATCCAGCAACATTCTTGCCGTATTGACTTCCATATGATACTGTGGTGCTGCATAAACTCTTGTCTCTTCATCCTCTTCAATGACAATCTTGCGATCGATCATCATTTCTAATAAATGCTCTTCGATATCTTCTGGTGTTACCCCTAAGATATGAGCTGCATTTCTGCACAAAATACGTTTTGGCAAAAATACATGACCTTCATTTAGTGCCCGCATTAAGGTGTAAAAAATTCCAGAAATGATACGGTAATCTGAGCTGCTTCCAATCCCGACTTTCTTCGCGATCTCATCTGCGATCTTAAATCCGTCTGCTGCAATATCATGAGTTGCGGAACTGAAAGCCATGAGCCAGAATATGGCAAGTGTAGCCTGGAAAAAATGTTCGGTAGGTATAGTAAAAGCAATACCTGCAAGACCTGCTCCGATAAATAGCTGCATGAGAGTTACCCACCAGCGTTTGGTACGGAGTAAATCGACAAACGGGCTCCATAATGGCTTGATGACCCATGGCAGGTTCAGCCAACTCGTATAAAGAGCTACTTCTGTATTTGAAATTCCCATGCGCTTATACATGACAAGCGACAGAGTCATGACTGCTATATAAGGTAATCCCTCAGCAAAGTAAAGCGTTGGGACCCACGACCAGGGAGATTGTTTTTTCATATTGAAAATATTAATATAGTTTTCTTATATCTGCCCCTTTATAGTAATGAAGCAAAATTTCGTTGTAATTATAGCCCTGCTCACCCATGACGGCAGCACCGATTTGGCAAAGGCCTACACCATGTCCCCATCCGGCACCAGTAAGTTCGAACCATGCAGGTATTCCTTCGGCATCCGTTTCTCCTTTTTCTACGATGAATGCAGAACTGAATAAGTGGGTAGGAGAGAGTGTACGGCGTATTTCCAGTTCTTTGCCTATGATAAGTGTCTTTTCTGTTCCTACTATTTTCAGCTTGCAGATACGTCCTGATTTTCCTCGTTCAACGGGAATGAGATCGACAATCTTTCCATAATCGTTCTTTGTATTGCTTTCCTGATCGTAGTTGTTAAGTATCTGTGAAATGATGTTTTTATCATGAGTGTAGCAAAAACTGTCAGGGGTACTTTTAATCCATTTCTCAGCTTCACTTTCTTGAGTCAAATCAGGAAAACTTCCTTCCTCTTTTGTATCACGTATAGCACTGAGATAAGGGTAGTTTTTCTCTTCCCAGCAGGTATCGAAAACCTCACTGACTCCTCCACAGCATTTAGAGAAACGTGCATCACAAATACAGTTTTTGTACATTAATACTTGGCCTTGAGTTGCTTTGACCGCTTCTACAACATTCTTATTGGATGCCTTCGTAATGCCTTGGTAACGCTGGCAATGATCGTCTGCACAGACATCAAAAATAGTATGATCTTCGCGGTCGTACCAGCGGATGTATTCAGTGTCAGTCTTTATAAAGGAGAAAAAGCCGTTATCGTGTTTGCTCATTGCTTTGCGTTTTTCAATTTACAACCAACTTCAAAGTTCCGTTGAAATGCTGCGTTTCCTGACGTTCCCAATGGAAATTGATGCCAATAGTTACATCGTATAAGGAGAAAGAGGCTTCATCTTCTACAGGAGTGAATGTAAGTTCTCGATATACATTGCCATTCCATAGGATTCCTCCTTCACTAAAAGATACGACTTGGTTACCGGTTACAGTTTCACCTTTTGCCAGGAAATGAGAATTAAGGGTAAAATGTATCTCTTGGGCATTGACGATACCCACACTTATTTCTGGTTCTTTCATTATGCTCTATGTGTTT
>OQVH01000355.1_pt1 | contig 35785 bp, 27 predicted proteins | sample 1691641 | NCBI WGS metagenome assembly OQVH01 (sample SAMN03418286, study PRJEB22391) | human gut metagenome | biome: human-gut; feature: organic feature; material: feces | host: Homo sapiens | place: Italy | collected 2013-04
GCTGCCAGTGGCGGTAGCGGCGGCTTAGGCGTTACGCAGTCGTTGGTGGATGCATTCTTTATGGAAAACGGTCTGCCTATCAATGATGATGATTCCGAATATGTGGAAACAGGTTTTTCTGTTTCTGATGAAACGCGTGATAATACAGTGTGGGATACGGAAGTGAACGGAGGAGCGATAACCAAAAGCGGCACTTATAATATGTATTGTCATCGTGAGCCTCGTTTCTATATTACGGTGAGCTATAATAACTCTTATTTCACACAGGAGAAGCGTCTATTTAATTTTTTCAATGGAAGTAAAGACAATCCGCATACCCATGATGCTCCGCAAAATGGTTATTTGATACGTAAAAAAATATCTCCGGACTTGAATGTAAAGCAGGGTACTTATAAGTATCGTCCGGGTATTGTCTATCGCTTGGGAGAGGCTTATCTGAATTATGCGGAAGCATTGAACGAATCCGATCCGGGTAATGGAGACATTTTGGTCTATCTGAATAAAATCCGTGAACGTGCGGGCATTCGTCAGTATACCACGGGTGATACGGATGAAAATTTTATTCATGTTGATTTGAGCGACCAGGCGGAAATGCGCAAGTTGATTCGTGCCGAACGTCGTGTGGAATTGAATTGTGAAGGAATCCGTTATGATGACCTTCGCCGTTGGAAAGAAGCGGAAAATGTATTGAACGGAGATTTCTACGGAATGAATTTCAGCGGAAAAGATAATTCTTCTTTCTATGTACGTACGCCTTATCTGAAACGGGTATACAAGAAAGCCTATTATTGGTTCCCTATTCATCAGTCGGAAATGGATAAGAATGATAAACTTGTTCAAAGCCCTTATTGGAATTAACGGTTAAAAATGTAATTGATTTTTATTATGAAGAAAACGATAAGAAATATTCTAATGACATTGCCCTTTGTAATTATGGGCTGTCAAGATGAAACGGAACGGATAACTTTGGATTCCCCACAAGACACGATGGGACTGAAAGTTTCTTCGAGTGATGTGGTATTGAATCAGGATTTGGGTAATGAAGAAGCAATATCCTTTACATGGGGAAGTGCTGCCAATCGCGGAGAAGGAACGAAACTCACATATTATTTTAAGATGGATATGGCCGATAATAACTTTGAGACTTCCATCGCAAAAGTAGAAATTCCGGAAGGTGTACAAAGTATCAGTTATACGCACAAGGAAATGAACGCTTTATTGAGCGGGTGGAAGGTAACAGCGGGAGAAACCGCCATGTTAGAGGCAGAAATCATAGCTGAAGTTTCAGGAGGCAGTGTATATATGAAACCGGAAATATCCAAGGTGCAGTTTTCGGTGACAGGTTATTATATTGCGGCAAGAGATCTTTTCATTGTAGGTACCGCCGTTGAAGGGATGGATGCAACTAAAGCGCTTAAAATGAACGAGGTGCTTTCCGAACAAAAATATGAATGGGGCGGACATTTGAAGAAAGGTGACTTTAAGTTCATAAAGAGCCGGACAAGTCTGACACCTTCTTATACAAGAGGCGCCGATGACAATACTTTGGTTTATAATGAAACGGATGATGGTACGGAAACATTGTTCCACATAGATACGGATGGGTATTATTTCATTACTGTCGATGTGGAGAAATTAACTATTGCAAGTGAATTTCCGGAAAATAAATATGAAAAAGTTTGGGCGATAGGTGATGCTACTCCGGCAGGCTGGACTATTATGAATGCGGTTGAATTGAAGAAAATTAATAATATACAGTTTGTTTATGAAGGGAATTTATATGCAGGAGAATTAAAGTTTCCGTTGGAATTACGTGAGGATTGGAATATACCTTATCTGATGCCGAAGACGCATGATACAGAGCCTGGCGGTGATAATACTATGGAGTATGTAGAGAAAGAAAAAGTAGGAACTCATGATTATAAATGGAAAATTACAGAATCTCAGGCAGGCAGTTATAAAATAATTTTGGATACTTATCTGATGGAAATAACATTCGAAAAGAAACCGAAAATAGAAATACCTGATGATCTCCCTATTAAAGCTGTTTGGATGACAGGTAGCGCTACTGCAACCCAATGGGATACACCATTTAAAATAGCTTTCCAGTATAATCCGGATGAAAAGAAAGGTACGTTTGTATGGGAAGGACATCTCGACCCAGGAGAAATAAAATTTCCCCTGAGTAATACTAACGGTTTTGAGTGTGATTATTTGATGCCTGAGGTAAATGGTACTTCAGTTACCAATGCCCAGAAAATGGTACGTAAAAATTATCCTGATTCAGGTAAGAACGACTATAAGTGGATAGTGGATGAAGCCGGGAAATATAAGATATCTCTGAATGTGATAGATATGACAGTTAAATTTGAAAAACTACAGTAATACCAGGTAATTATGATAAGAATATTTATTATACAATTTTTATTGATTGTGGCATCCCTTTTGGGGGGATGCCAAGATGAAGGAACCGGATGGACTCCTGATATGATTCCTGACGAGAATTTGCCGTCTGAAGATGATGATGACGATGAGCAGGAGTATGCACCTATCAGTTTGAACGCTCCTTTATATTGGAGTGTATATGAGTATGCCTGGGTAGCCGAACAGGCCGGTAGTAATACGAATATGCCTGAAGTGACTTGGGATGCGAATATTGATTGGGTATCGGAGAATCTTCTGCCTTATGGTTACGATATGATTTGTACGGACGGCTTTATGTCAATGACAAACGATCCCAGTATTGAACCGGGTGGGTATATGACCCATTATGCCGGTATAAAACTGACGGATTTAGTAGCTAAATGTAAGGCCAAAGGTTTGAAACTGGGTGTTTATGATAATCCGTTATGGGTACACTGCTCGTATGAAACGGTAGTAAAAGGTACTGAAGGTATTACAGTGGGGAGTTTAGTGTACGATTCCGCCAAAGATGATGTTCTTCATCCGGATAAAGGGGATGTCTTTACTTGGATAGTTCCCAGCCATGAAGGTGCTAAGGAGTTTATTGATGGCTTCTTTAAATATTATAAGAAAATAGGAGTAGAATTTATCCGTATGGATTTCCTCTGTCTGTTTGAAACGGGAGATGGTGCCGGCGAAATGCCCGGTAGAGGATATGGACGTGAAGAATACGAACTTGCGTTGAAGTATATTTCCGAGGCTGCCACAAAGTATCAGGTATTCACTTCGCTTGTGATGCCCAATCTGAAAAATGATGCGGAGTTGGAGAAGAAATATGGTAATATGATTCGGGTAGATGCCGATACAATGAAAGGCGGATGGGAACACTTTGCAAGCAATGGCCCTACATGGTTCAATCCCAATGGATGGCCGTCTACCTCTAATATGTTTACCGGCCTTATCAGTTGGTCGCACATTGCGGGAAGGGGAAAGGTAGTGCTGGATGCTGATTTTACCCGTTTGAATACATTTAAGACGGAAGGTGAAAAACAGAGCGTGATTTCTTTGCAACTGATGGCGGGTGGTCCGATTGCCGTAGCCGATCAGTATAATACGATTGTCAGCGGTGATTTAAAGTTTTATCAGAATGAAGAATTGCTGGCTTTAAACAAAGACGGATTTGTAGGAAAACCTTTGTCGGATGATTTGTGGAATGCAGACAATCAAATATGGTACGGACAGATGTCCGACGGAGACTATATCATAGGTTTTTTCAATAAAGAAGATAATGAATATGACCGTACACTCGATTTTTCTGAAATAGGCATTGAGGGCAAGGTAAAAGTGCGTGATTTGTGGAAACATCAGGATGAGGCGGAAGCTGAAACTTCTTTGAGTTATAAGATTCCCGGGCATTCTTGCAAGATTGTACGTCTGACAAAATCTGAGTGATAATGAAAGTATAATAAAACAAGTATTGTCTTGTTTGAGAAATTCAGGTGAAAATAGAGAAATATGAAAAATACAATTAATATAGTGTTATTTCTACTTCTGGCAGCAGTGGGGAAAGCACAGAATCTTTCCTCACCTGACGGTAATTTATTACTGAAGACAGTAGTAGAAAGGGGAATTCCCTATTACGAGCTTTCTTACAAAGGTAAAGCTGTGCTTGCACCGAGTCGTCTCGGATTGGATATTAAATATGAACGCGGATTAATGAACGATTTCAGTGTGAAATCGGTACAGACGGATTCATTGGACGAATCGTGGAAACCGGTATGGGGTGAGCAATCGCTTATCCGTAACCATTATAACGAAATGCTGCTTACATTGGAACAAGGTTTCAGCGGGCGCACGTTGAATATACGTTTTCGTCTCTTTAATGATGGTTTGGGATTTCGTTATGAGTTTCCCGAACAACCTACTTTGAATAAGTTCGTTATCAATGAGGAACTGACTCAGTTCAATTTGGCGCATGATTATACGGCTTTTTGCATGCCGGGTGATTATGACACTAATGAGTTTACCTACACCACAGCTCCTCTTTCTCAGATACGTGAAGAGATGCCTAAACAATCCGTGGCCATGAAGTCGTATGAAGCGAAATCGGCGGGTGATTTGATAGTACAGACGCCTCTGATGCTGAAAGGAAGTAACGGATTGTACATTAATATCCATGAAGCTGCTTTGGTGGATTACGCAGCTATGGAATTGAATGTAAATGATAAGTCTTTTTGTTTGACTGCCTGCTTAGTACCGGATAAAAACGGTGATAAAGGTTTCTTGCAAACCCCTTGCTTCTCACCTTGGCGCACAGTGGTAGTAAGTGATGACGCAAGGAATATCCTTGCCAGTAAGCTGATTCTGAATCTGAATGAGCCTTGCGGATATGCAGATACATCTTGGATTAAGCCGATGAAATATATCGGTGTATGGTGGGAGATGTTTATCGGGACAGGGAAAGATTGGGCATACAGCAGTTATAATCGTGCAAAACCGGGAGTGACCGATTATAGCAAACTGACTCCTAATGGGCGTCATGCGGCCAATACCGATAATGTAAAAAGATATATTGACTTTGCTGCCAAACATGGTTTTGACGCCGTATTGGTGGAGGGATGGAACGAAGGTTGGGAAGACTGGACGGCTTATACTAAAAATCGCCAGTTTAGTTTTACTTCTCCCTATCCGGATTTCGATGTAGATGAATTGCAGCGGTATGCCCATGAAAAGGGGGTGCGTGTAATGATGCATCATGAAACGTCTGCCAATGCCGCTGATTATGAACGACAATTGGATGATGCTTTCAAATTTATGGTGAATCATGGTTATAATGCAGTAAAAACGGGTTATGTAGGCCCTATAATTCCGCGTTGCGAATATCATGCTTCGCAATGGATGAATAATCATTATATACATGTGGCAAAGCGCGCAGCGGATTTTAATATTATGGTAAACAGTCACGAAGCTGTACGTCCTACGGGGTTGTGCCGTACTTATCCAAACTGGTTGGCGCAGGAATCTGCCCGTGGAACCGAATTTGAATCAATGGGCGGTAATCCGGTGGATCACACTACTATTTTACCTTTTACCCGTTTAATGGGCGGACCGATGGATTATACTCCGGGTATCTTTCAGGGAGATTTGAGTTATTACGAGAACGGTTATAAAAAGGATCAGCAGGCACGTACTACATTGGCCCGCCAATTGGCTTTGTATTGTACTATGTATAGTCCGCTTCAAATGGCTGCGGATTTGCCTGAGAATTACGAACGTTTTATAGATGCATTCCAGTTTATCAAGGATGTGGCGGTAGATTGGGATGAAAGCAGGTATTTGGAAGCCGAACCGGGTGATTATATCACTGTAGCACGACGTGCCAAAGGTACAAATAATTGGTTTGTAGGCTGTACGGCCGATGAGAATGGACATGTATCCAATCTTAAACTTGATTTTTTGATTCCCGGTAAGAAGTATATCGCTACTGTTTATGCCGATGCAAAAGATGCCGATTGGAAGAAAAATCCGCAGGCTTATGTTATTCGCAAAGGGATTGCTACTTCCAAAACCAAACTGAAACTTAGGGCGGCTTCGGGTGGTGGCTATGCCATCAGTTTGATAGAAGTGCGAGATAAAGCAGAGTTAAGGAAAATGAAAAGTTTACCAACTAATATTTATTGAAAATGAGACGAATAAGATTATGTAAATTCAATGCTTTACTTCTCTTGGCAGGACTATGCGTGATGGGCAGTTGTGCCGAAGACGACTTACCGGCACCGATGAAGAAAGCACGGACTGTGGTAAAGCTTACAGCAGATTGGTCGGAATGTTCTTCGGCAGCACCGGCGAAATATATGGTGCGTATAGGCAATGAGACACAGGAAGTAACCGGTAATGTAAATAGTTTTTTATTGCTCTCCACAAGTGATTATGACATGGTGGCGTATAATGAACCGCAAGGAGTTACTGTTAACGGTAATATAGCTACCCTGAATACGGTAGCTACAAGGAGTGAGGGAAGTTCTGTCGTTACAGGTAATCCCGATGATTTGTTTTCTGTTTCGGAGGATTTAGTACAGGATGAACTACTTGCTTTGACAGGAGATACATTGCGGCTGACTGTAAAGATGCAACAGCGTACACGTCAAGTTAATATAACAATGGATACCGATGTGGAGAATATTAAATCGGTGACAGGTATGCTGGATAATGTAGTATCGAGTATAGACCTGACTACCGGTGAACTGCTGAGTGTGGCTAAAGCTTCTGTCAATTTTACTGCGTCACCGGTAGCAGAAGGTGACGCAAGTATGCGGCTCAAAGGCACTGTGCGTCTATTAGGGGTATCTCAAGAAAAAGCACAGCGGCAGATAATGACGGTGAAGATAACTAAAGAAGATGAAACAACTGAGACAATAACTACCGACCTTACTGAAGTATTATCTAAACTTGACGAAGGCGGTAATACGCCGTTGGATATAGAAGGAAGAGGTGGGTTTAACGGCAATGTTATAAATTGGGTTGTGGAAGAAAAAGGAAATTTAGATTTAAATAATTAAGAACTTTTAAAGATTTAAAAAATGAAAAAGAACACATGTTTTGTAATGTTGGCTGCTTTAATGCTGGCAGGTTGTAGCAATGAAATAGACGAACAGGTAATGGATAGCAAACGGGTACCACTGCAAATAAATGGTGATATCAATATGCTGATGACTCGTGCGGCAGATGACCATTGGGATGATGAAGACGCTATCGGTGTGTATATGGTAAATGCAGAAAATAATAGCATAGTAGGTGATGTAAGTAATTATCGTTATACAGTGGTAGAAGGCGGACAAAATGGTACATTTATTCCTGCTGATGTTAACAATACCGCTTATTTTCCGCAAGATGGTACTGCTGTGGATGTAGTGGCTTATTATCCGCAAGGGAATGTGGATAACGGTAAATTATCGTTGGATTTATCTGACCAGAGTGAACAGCCACGTATAGATTTAATGTCAGCGAGAGCAGAAGGTGCAAGTAAAAGCTCTCCTACTGTTAATCTTCAATTTAAGCACCGTCTGACGAAACTGTTTTTTAATATAGAAGGTGATGTCAATACCGATGGTATAGAAGCTACAATAAGCGATCAATATACTAAGATTCAGTATGATATTTTGAATGATAAGTTGTTGATTGCTGATGGGAGTGAAAAAGAAAACATAGTTATGAAATATTGGGGCACGAATAGGTTTGTTGAAGCTATTGTGTTACCCAATGAAGAAGGTAATGCTGCAGAAGATCGTCAATTGACATTTAAATTGAATGAAAAAATATTTAATGCGACGATTAGTAACAGTACTACATTTGAAGCTGGTAAGAAGTATACTTATACAGTTAAATTTGAAACAACTCCTTCAGGAATAAATGTAAGTATTACAGGAGTAAGCATTAAGAATTGGGACGATGGTGATATAAGTGGTGATAATATAATAGTTCCTGGAACATTGAAATTTGATAAATTATACTTGGCAAGTGGTTTCACGGATTGGGGACGGCCGTATGAAATGACGAAAAGCGAAGATGAGAAAACCTTTACTTGGACAGGAAATGTACAAAATGATAACCAAGAAATGAAATTTGCTCTCCTTCAACAAAGTCTTAGTGGAGATGTACAATTAATGCCTAATATGAATGGAACAACTAATGAAGATGTAGAATTAGGTGCGGAAATGGATGCATATCCTGTGATATATTATGATAAAAAAAATGACCCCATTAAACGTGATAATAAGTGGGTGATAAAAGAAAAAGGTACATATACTGTCACTGTTAATATGGAAACTATGAAAGTAAAAGTGGAAAAGTTAGATGTTGTTTATTTGGTTGGAAGTGTTTTATCAGTGGCAGAGGGTGAAAATCAAAACAATGGTTATGATTTGAAAAGAGCTCCCTATTTTACAAAGAGAGATAACAATAAATATGAATTGATAATCAACTTGCATGAGGGTGACTTTAAAATACTCTCCAAAATAGAATATGCTGAAAAAACTAATTATGATTATTATGCTCCTGGGGAAAATACTCCATTTGTAATAGGAAGTAGCATGAGTGTAGATTATCGTCTGGGGAATGGTCAAGATTACAAATGGCAAGTAACGACAGAACAAACCGGTACTTATAAACTCACTCTGAATACTGCCGATAAGACATTAACCGCAGAGAAATATAATCAGCAATAACTGAATTGGTTAGGGTGAAATAGTAGTTTTCAGGATTTTATAAAAAGCTTATATCCTCATTCATAAATACATGTCTATATTAACGGAATAATCTATGAATGAGGATATTTTTTGTACTATTAAAAGCCTTTTAATAAAGGCTCATATAGTAAAGGGGCGGGGAGGTATAATCAAGGAATAGACATAGGTTATACAAACTGTCAGTTAGTGATATGAATTCAGATAAATCATACAGATTTATTTATTATTTACTTAAACAGGTACTTTTGAATATGAAACAAACTTTTCAAATGATAGTATTGGTAACTTGTGCGTTGTTTATGGCACTGACGGTGCAAGCGCAGAATGCTACCAAGGTTTACCAACAGGTTTCTCCGGACAATAATGTCCATCTTTCTTTTGAACTGCAAGAAAAAGGCAAACCCTCTTATTCTTTACAATACAAGAAATCTCAGGTTATCAATCCCAGTACCTTGGGTCTTGAACTGAACGGGCAGGAAAGCTTGCAGGAGGGGTTTGAAGTAGTAAATACCTCTACATCTTCGTTCGATGAAACTTGGCAACCGGTGTGGGGAGAGAATAAGGATATACGTAATCATTATAACGAACTGCTGGTGGAACTGAAGCAAACATCGACCGGCCGTTTTATGAATCTTCGTTTCCGCGTGTACGACGATGGGATAGGCTTTCGTTACGAATTCCCTCAGCAGAGGAATTTGGTCTATTTCGTTGTCAAGGAGGAACATTCGCAGTTTGCCATGAGCGGTGACCATACTGCATGGTGGATTCCGGGAGATTATGATACACAAGAATATGATTATACGGAGTCTAAACTTTCCGAAATCCGCGGGTTGCTGCAAGGCGCTGTCAGCGGTAATGCTTCGCAGACTGTTTTCTCGCCTACCGGTGTGCAGACTTCCCTTCAGATGAAAACGGCCGAAGGACTTTATATCAATTTGCACGAGGCTGCGTTGGTTGATTATTCATGTATGCATCTTAATCTGGATGATAAGAATTTAATATTCGAATCATGGCTGACTCCGGATGCGGTAGGAAACAAAGCATATATGCAGAGTCCTTGCCATACTCCTTGGCGTACGGTGATGGTGAGTGACGACGCACGGAAGATATTGGCATCGAATCTTATTCTTAACCTGAATGAGCCTTGTAAATATGAAGATACTTCTTGGATTAAGCCGGTGAAGTACATCGGTGTGTGGTGGGAAATGATTGCCGGTGGAAAGCCATGGGCGTATACTTGGGATATTCCTTCGGTGAAACTCGGTGAAACGGATTATACCGGGGTGAAACCCAACGGGGTCCATCCGGCTAACAATGCTAATGTAAAGAAGTATATTGATTTTGCCGCCGAACATGGCTTCGACCAAGTATTGGTGGAAGGCTGGAATATTGGTTGGGAAGATTGGTTTGGCAATTCTAAAGATTATGTTTTCGACTTCCAAACTCCTTATCCCGATTTTGATATTAAAATGCTGAATGAATATGCTCATTCAAAAGGGGTGAAACTGATGATGCACCACGAAACATCATCCTCTGTACGTAACTACGAACGGCATATGGAAGCGGCTTATCAGCTGATGAATAAATATGGATATAACTCGGTCAAGAGTGGTTATGTGGGGAATATAATTCCCCGTGGAGAACATCATTACGGACAGTGGCTTAATAATCATTATCTGTATGCTGTGACTGAAGCTGCGAAGCATCGTATCATGGTTAATGCCCATGAGGCAGTACGTCCTACGGGACTTTGCCGCACGTATCCAAACCTGATTGGTAATGAGTCTGCCAGAGGTACGGAATACGAGGCTTTTGCCGGTAACAAACCTTTTCATACCACTGTGCTTCCGTTTACTCGTCTGCAAGGCGGCCCGATGGATTATACCCCTGGTATTTTCGAAATGGATATGAATAAATTGAATCCCAACAGTCATTCTCATGTAAACTCCACCCTTGCGCGTCAACTGGCATTGTATGTCACTATGTATAGCCCTTTGCAAATGGCTGCCGACCTTCCGGAGAATTACGAACGTTTTATGGATGCTTTTCAGTTCATCAAGGATGTAGCGGTAGATTGGGATGAAAGCCGTTATCTTGAAGCCGAACCGGGACGTTATATTGTGGTTGCCCGTAAGGCTAAGGGAACGGATAATTGGTTTGTAGGCTGCACCAGTAACGAGGACGGTCATATTTCAGCATTGAAGTTGGACTTCCTTGATAAGGATAAGAAGTATATTGCCACTGTCTATGAAGACAGTAAGGATGCCCATTATCGAACTAATCCTCAAGCTTATACCATTCGGAAAGGAATTGTGTCGGCCAAATCTGTATTGAAAATGAAAGCAGCGCCGGGTGGCGGTTATGCTATCAGTATCATGGAAGTTACGGATAAGGCTGCAATGAAAGGAGTGAAGAACCTGAAATAATATTTTAATTGAAACATTGGATGCCCAATGAATGGATTTAAGAAATCTTCTTCTCAAAAGAAACCCTTGTTGCAAGGGTTTCTTTTGGATTTTAAAAAGGGGAAAACAATTATTTGTTTGGTTGCCCTACTAATGCTGGCAACCGCAAAGACTTCAGCGTCCGATAATAATCCGGTTGCCAACCCTGAAGCGGTGGTGATTTGCGGAAAAGCGCGCTTCACTGTTCTTACACCGGAAATGATTCGCATTGAATACAGTGCTAAAGGTATATTTGAGGACCAAGCTACGTTTACCGTAACCAATCGTAGGCTGAAGGTGCCACGTTTCAGGAAGAGGGAAGACAATACGTATTTGTATATAGTTACCGATAAGGTAAGGTTGAAATATCGCAAAAGTACAAATCCGGTGACAACTCCTGCCTCTCCTGAAAATCTGACCATAACTATCGATAACAATGGATGTGAGTCTGTGTGGTATCCCGGTAAATCAGATTCGTTGAATCTTAAAGGTACCTGCCGCACTCTTGACGGAAGTAATGGAGATAATAAGCGTGCCGAAATGGAGAACGGATTGATATCACGTTCCGGATGGGCTGTCATAGACGATTCATGGGCTGCCATACGCTCTGACGGTGGGCGTTCTTATGCTCTCCGGCCCAATGCGGATATGGGGTTTGACTGGTGGGCGGAACGCTCCGATACGGATGCTCTTGACATCTATTATCTGGGTTATGGTAATGATTATAAGAAAGCTATTTCCGACTACACTAAAATTGCGGGTAAGATACCATTGCCGCCCGATTATGTATTCGGATATTGGTATAGCAAATACTCTGCTTATTCGGCAGATGACTACCGCCGGATTATGTCTGAAATCAAGGATAATAAGATTCCTGCCGATGTAATGATTCTGGATATGGATTGGCACTGGAACGTAGGAAATGGACAATCCGGAGATAAAGGTGGTTGGACAGGATGGTCGTGGAATACCAATCTGATACCGAATCCTAAGGGCTTGCTCCGGGATATCCATGATAATAATTTTAAGATTGCCCTTAATCTTCATCCTGCCGACGGTATAAACAAGAATGAATCGCCTGTCTATTTCGCGGCAATGAACTCGGAACTTAATGGTAAGTATCTTAACGACAAAAAAGATAATATCTCTTGGAGCATTGACTATACGGACTTTACAAAATCATTCTTTAAAAATATCATCCATAATCACGAAAGTGAGGGAGTTGACTTCTGGTGGATTGACTGGCAGCAACATCTTACAAGCAATAATACTTACGGATTGAGTGAAACATTCTGGTGCAATCATGTATTCTTTAACGATATGGCGAGAAAACGTACAGACCGCAGACCTGTAATTTTCCACCGTTGGGGAGGCTTGGGCAGCCATCGTTATCAGATTGGTTTTTCGGGCGATGCTCTTATAAACTTTCAGACTCTTGGCTTCCAACCTTATTTTACGGCTACAGCTTCGAATGTAGGGTATGGTTATTGGGGGCACGATCTTGGCGGACATGCATTCACAGATGAGAGTATTGTAAATGATCCGGAACTTGTACTTCGTTGGATACAATTCGGAGTGTTTACACCGATTTTCCGTACACATGCGACAAACGATGCACGCATAGAACGTCGAATTTGGAAGTTTGATAATTTTCCGACGATGCTTGAGGCGGTACGGCTTCGCTACTCGCTTTTTCCCTATCTCTACACTATGGCCCGTAAAGCTTATGATACCGGTATATCTGTTTGCCGTCCTCTGTATTATGAATATCCGGATAGTGAGGAAGCTTATGTTTATGAGAACGAGTATTTTTTCGGTGATGATATCCTTGTAGCTCCTATCACTGAAGCTGCTGTTGATGGTATCAGTGCCAAGGAAATCTGGTTTCCTGAAGGAAAATGGTGGAGCGTATCTACCAATGAACTTATTGAGGGACCGTGTAAAAAGGTTATGAATTTCACACACGAGCAAATACCCTATTTTTTCAGACAAGGGGCTATCATACCCTACAACCCTCCTACTGTAATGAATGTTACCGAACGTCCGGATAATCTAATCCTGAATATTGTAGCCGGTTCTGATGGTGAAAGTTCTTTATATGAAGACAGTGGAAATAATAGTGATTATGCCACTATGTACTCTACAACAGCTCTGAAACAAATAGCTGATGGAAATAGAGGTAAGTATATTATTTCTGCACGTCGGGGTAATTATAAGGGTGGCGTGTCTGTACGTTCATATACGTTGCGGATATTTGATACTGCCGCACCCGTATCCGTAAAGGTGAACGGTAATACTGCTGTATCGTATGTTTATGACAAAGATAAAAGATGTACTACGGTCGAGGTTCCTGCCATAAAATGCTCCACAGGAGTTAAAGTTGAAGTTATCTATTCGAAAGAATAGATAACACTGCTGGGCACTTAGTCCCAGCTGATTTTCAATTGTTTATAATTTAGTTCTTTGACATTTTTGTAATCGCAATTGGTAAGTATCTCTCTTACAGGTGTTTTATCCAGTAGAGAAAAACTCAAAATTTGTAGGATTTCGTAGATTGGACGGTTAACTTTCAATTTGTAAGCGAAAATGGCAACCAGACAGTATGTTATGATGGCACAGCAGACTTGTGTCTTGACTGCATTCATCGTGGTTCCCCAAAAAGATTTTACTTTCAGGTGTTGCTTTATCCATTTGAAAAATAGTTCCACCTGCCAACGGTTCTTGTATAGCAAGGCTACTTCCTCTGCTGAGAGTTCCATGTTGTTGGTGATGAACACAAATTCTCTGTCCTGTTCTTCATCGTAGTATTTAACCCGCCGGAGTTTGTCCGGATATGCTTTGAGCGATTTATACGTTTCAAGCATTCCAATCTGGTCACATTTTATTCCGGTTGTTTTATCGACTTCACGGGAATACATTCTACGGAATCTCATATTATCCTTTGCACGCGTAACGAAGTAAGCACCACAGGTGTGAAGCTTATGCAAACGGGTGAAGTCAACATATCCTTTATCCATGATATAGAAACTTCCCTTTTCATAACTCAACTCATCCAGCATGTTTACGTCATGTACTTTAGCATTGGTTACCAGTACGATTGTCGGTATGGAAGTCTTTACATCATACAAGGTATGAAGTTTGATGCCTCCTTTGTGTTTCCTAAATTCCGCCCACCAAAAAACATTCAGACAAAGGTCTATGGTGGAGGAATCAAAGGCATAAACATTGCCGTCAACTTTCACCTCGAAGTCATTTTTGTTGTAGCTATTACGGGCTTCCGCAATCAGGGTATAAGCAAATTCTTCGTAGATACGATAATCTCTATTCCGGTTTGCTTTCCCCAGATTGGTACGGCTAACTGTTGCACCGAATCCCAAGTGATAGTACTTGCTCTTGTGTGCCTCAAGGCTGAGCATAAGCTCACGCATACTATCTCGGGCGGTCAGTTGTCCGAAAATCATGCACAGCATCTGATTCCAACAGGTGAATGTTCTGATTTTCTTATTCCCGGAATACTTCTCTACCAAACGGTCAAAGACACGACGGGGAAGAAAATCTGTAAGTTGAGCGAAGATATATTTGCCTTGGTTCATTGTTTTTAGCTTTTGGACAAAGCTAAAACAACTTTTCAATTCAAATCGTCACGCTCCAAAAAGATATTTAACTATGCGATTATCAAAGATTTCAAAGAACGATGTTTAATTTAAAGTGCCCACTAGTGTATAATCATCTTTAAATTCCAGTTTTAATTGGATAGGGTTGGAACGGACAGCGTTGGCTAACTCATGTTCTTCTTTCGGGTTGGATACCGACAAGCCTAACAGGCGGATAGGATGCTGACTGTAGTCCACTCCTTTCAGCAGCCGTTTAGCCAGTGGAAGAATGTCGTCCAGGCGTTGGAGCGGTCGTTCCACACTCACACTGCGGGTGATTTGGGAGAAGTCGTCGAACTTCACTTTCAACGTGAGGGTATTTCCTTTGAACTCTTTGGCTTTCAGTCGGTCGGTGAGTTCGCGTGCCACATGATACAGTTCGATGATGAGTGACATTTCTGCCGAAAGGTCTTTTTCCAATGTATGTTCGCAGCCGATAGACTTGCGGATGCGTACAGCTTCTACCGGACGGTCGTCCATACCACGGGCAAAGTTGAAATAAATTAATCCGTTTTTCCCGAACTGCCGTTGCAGCATTTCCAACGAGCATTTACGCAGGGTCTCTCCGTTATAAATACCTAAGGTGTGCATCTTTTTAGCTGTAATAGGTCCCACTCCCCAAAAAGCTTCAATAGGCAACCGGCGGATAAACTCATCGGCCTGGTCGGGGTGAATGGTACAAAGTCCGTCAGGCTTTCGGTAATCGGAGGCGATTTTAGCTAAGAATTTATTGTAGGATACACCGGCTGAGGCCACTAAATGAAGTTCCTGGCGGATACGTTGCTTGATTTCTTTGGCTATATCCACCGCCAATGGAATTCCTTTCTTGTTTTCCGTGACATCCAGAAACGCTTCGTCCAGCGAGATAGGCTCGATGAGGTCGGTATAGTCGTGAAAGATTTCATGTATCTGTGCAGACACGCTTTTGTAAACCTCCATCCGTCCCTCCACGAAAATCAGTTGCGGACACAGTTTTTTCGCTTTTTGTGAAGACATGGCCGAACGTACGCCAAATTTACGGGCTTCATAGCTGGCGGCAGCTACCACTCCTCGTTTCTCTGCATGCCCCACGGCGATGGGCTTTCCGCGTAGTTCCGGGTGGTCGCGCTGTTCGACCGACGCATAGAAAGCGTCCATATCAATGTGGATAATTTTTCGTTCGGTGTGCATGAATGAGTGGATAGCTTTTCTGCAAAAAAACAAAACATTCTTGGGAAATCCTAAAAATCATTTGTATTTTTGCTGTTTATAAAATGGTTTTGATGACTTTTTTGACAGCAAAAAATAAAGAAATATGATGAAAGATGAGATTAAGAAAGCCTGCGAGGTATTGCAGAAGGGAGGAGTGATTCTTTATCCGACGGATACCGTGTGGGGAATAGGATGTGATGCAACGAATGAAGAGGCGGTGAAACGCGTTTTTGAAATAAAGCAGCGGGCTGATAGCAAGGCGATGCTGGTGCTGGTAGACAGTCCGGTGAAGGTGGATTTTTATGTACAGGATGTGCCTTCTGTAGCATGGGACTTGATTGAAATGACTACGAAACCTTTGACCATTATTTACGATGGAGCGAGAAATCTGGCTCCGAATCTGATTGCAGCCGACGGCAGTGTAGGTATTCGTGTCACCTCGGAGGAGTTTTCCAAACAACTTTGTTTCCGCTTCCGCAAAGCCATTGTATCTACGTCTGCCAATATCAGCGGACAGCCTGCACCGGCCGTGTTCAGTGAAATTACGGAAGAAATCAAGCAGGCGGTAGATTATGTGGTGGATTACCGTCGGGAAGAAACCGGTCACCCCAAACCGTCCAGCATTGTCAAATTAGGCAAAGGGGGCGTGGTAAAAATTATTAGAGAATAAATTTTTTCTTTCATGAAAGTTGTAGACGAGAAGAACAGCTTGCTCCAGGGCTTTCTCCATTGGAGGGAAAGACATATAAAGGACAAGCAGTTTGTATTGATTTTAAGCTTTTTAGTTGGAATCTGCACGGCGCTGGCCGCTTGTCTGTTGAAGTTCCTGGTAGAGTATATCAAGGAGTTCCTGACAGAAAACTTTGATTCTACAGGAGTAAACTGGTTGTACTTGGTGTATCCGGTGGTAGGTATCTTCCTGACCGGATTGTTCATTCGAAAAGTGGTGCGTGACGACATCAGTCACGGTGTGACCAAAATTCTGTATGCCATTTCGCGTAAGCAAAGCCGTATCAAGCGGCATAATGTATGGTCTTCCGTTTTTGCTTCGGCCATTACCATCGGTTGTGGTGGATCGGTCGGTGCCGAAGCGCCGATTGTGCTGACCGGTTCTGCCATCGGTTCAAACCTGGGTAGCATATTCCGTATGGACCACAAGACGCTGATGCTGCTGGTGGGATGTGGAGCCGCCGGGGCGGTTTCGGGTATCTTTAAGGCACCGATTGCCGGTGTGGTCTTTACATTGGAGGTACTGATGATAGACCTGACCATGGCTTCTTTGCTTCCCTTGCTGATTACCAGTGTGACGGCGGCTTCTGTTTCTTATCTGCTCACAGGTACGGAAGCCATGTTCCAGTTTCACCTGGATTATCCGTTCTCTTTGGAACGTATTCCATACGCCATTGCATTGGGCATTTTCTGCGGACTGGTGGCCTGGTATTTTACCCGTTCCATGAACTGGATTGAGAATATTTTCCGCCGTTACAGCAGTCCGTATGTGAAGTTCCTGATTGGAGGAGCCATGCTGAGTATATTGATTTTCCTGTTCCCGCCGTTGTATGGTGAAGGTTATGATACCATTTCCCTGTTGCTCAACGGCCGGTCAAATGCCGAATGGGACACGGTAATGAACAACTCTCTTTTCTACGGGAACTCGCAGCTGTTGGTGGTGTATTTGCTGTTGATTATCTTGTTTAAGGTCTTCGCCTCGAGTGCGACTAACGGTGGTGGCGGTTGCGGTGGTATTTTTGCACCGAGCTTGTTCCTGGGATGTATTGCCGGCTTTGTGTTCTCCTATGTGTGCAATGAGTTCCAGTTGGGAGGAACATACATTCCGGAAAAGAACTTTGCCCTGATGGGAATGGCGGGACTGATGTCGGGCGTCATGCATGCCCCTTTGACCGGAGTCTTCCTGATAGCCGAGCTGACCGGTGGATACGGTTTGTTCCTGCCGCTGATGATTGTGTCGGTCTGCGCGTACCTTACCATTATCGTGTTCGAACCGCACAGTATCTATTCCATGCGTTTGGCGAAGAGTGGAGAATTGATTACGCATCATAAGGACAAGGCGGCTTTGACCATGATGAGCATGGAAACTGTCATTGAAACAGATTTCCAGGTGGTTCGTCCGGATATGGATTTGGCGGAGATGGTGAAGGCTATTTCGAAATCCGGCCGTAATCTGTTCCCAGTGGTAGATGTACGCAATGAATTGATTGGATTGGTAATACTGAACGACGTTCGCAATATCATGTTCCGTCAGGAATTGTATCACAAATACCGGGTAGAGAATTTTATGGTCACCCCTAAGGCCTGCATTATTACGACAGATTCCATGGAAGATGTGATGGATAAGTTTGATAAGACGGGCTCCTGGAACTTGCCGGTGGTAGATGAAGACAACAAGTACATCGGTTTTGTATCCAAATCGCGCATCCTTTCTACTTATCGTCAGGTGATGGTGGATTTTTCAGCAGAATAAACAACGAAAAGAAATATGGAGAAGAAAGATTTACGAATTGTATATATGGGTACTCCTGAATTTGCCGTGGAGAGTTTGAAGCGGCTGGTGGAAGGAGGCTATCAGGTGGTGGGAGTCATCACCATGCCCGACAAGCCGATGGGACGGCATGGCAGCGTGCTTCAGCCGAGCCCGGTGAAACAGTATGCCGTGTCGCAAGGGTTGAAGGTGCTTCAGCCGGAAAAGCTGAAGGATGAGAATTTCCTGGCTGAGCTGAGAGACTTGAAAGCGGATTTGCAGATTGTGGTAGCTTTCCGTATGTTGCCGGAGGTGGTATGGAACATGCCTCGTCTGGGTACATTCAATCTGCATGCCTCCTTGCTTCCGCAGTATCGTGGCGCAGCTCCTATCAACTGGGCGGTAATCAATGGGGAAACAGAAACAGGTATTACCACTTTCTTCCTGAAGCATGAGATTGATACGGGTGAGATTATCGACCAGGTACGTGTGCCCATTGCAGATACGGATAATGTGGAGATTGTGTACGACAAGCTGATGCACTTAGGGGGAGACCTGGTGGTGAAGACAGTAGATGCCATTTTGGAAGGAAATGTGAAGACCATTCCACAGGAGCAGTTGGCGGCTGCTACGGAACTTCGTCCGGCTCCTAAAATCTTCAAGGAAACTTGTCGTATAGACTGGCAGGCTGGAGTGAAAAAGGTATATGATTTTGTACGTGGTCTTTCTCCATATCCTGCTGCATGGACAGAATTGCATCAGGGCGATGCTGCTCCGTTGGCATTGAAGATTTTTGAAACGGAGAAAGTCTTTGTCGCGCATAATCTGAAACCCGGCAGCATTGTAACCGATAAGAAAACGTATTTCCAGATTGCTTCTACCGACGGGTTTGTCAAAGTACTGTCTTTGCAGCTGGCGGGTAAGAAACGAATGGAGGTAGCTGACTTCCTTCGCGGGTATCGCCATGTGGAAGATTCTTTCGTAGAATAAAAGAGTGTTATAATATTTATTTTTGCAGGGTGACGGTATGCGTGTCGTCACCCTCTTTGTTTTTATAAAGGATGCGGAATCCCTTAAAGGCTGAGTCCTGATATTGCGGAATGCTGGAAAGTGTAAAGGATACGACTCCCCAGAATGAGTTGATTTGCAAGTCACTTTCCGGGTTATGCCGTAACTCCACTGGCAGCAATCCGTTTTCATCCAGTTGAGCATTTTGCGGAACCAGCAAGCTGATGCGATGGCTGATGTTGCTGTCATTTCCTCCGATTTCATACTGGATATTCAGGTGTTCTTTACTGATACTGGAAGAAGTGATAACTATCGGGGCGGTGCCGAAAGTCTCATCAAGAGCTGCATCTGTTTCGTCAGGAATGACGATATTGGCGTCTTTGGTCAGCACTTTGTAAAGACTGATAATTTTTACTTCTTTATCTCCTGTGTTATTTCGTTTGTCCTCGTTGAGAAATAAAATTTCCAGCAAAACCCTTTGTCCTAAAATATTCACCTTCTTTTCAGTGAAGATGCCGGGGTTTGTAGGGAGTAAGGTGCCATAGGTGTCAGAGTCTATAGTAATTCGTTCGGTATTTATTACAGTCCCCAAAGTGGAAAAGCTTCCGCTGTTTGAGGATAGTAAAAGTGAATCTTCCTGCTCAAAAGAACAAGAAGAAAGCAATCCGTATAGCAGAAATAAAAACAGATAAGTTATGTATTTTGTACGTTTCATATTTTAGGTGACTTTTACGTATAGATAAATAAAATGATTGAGGGATACTGCATCTTTTTTTTGTTAAAAACATTTTAATGAAGATTTTAATTAGGAAAAGGTGCAGTATTTTTGTGTGTTCATCATTTACTAACAAAAGCACGATAGGCTGAATATGACAGAAGAAGAATTGGCGTCGAAATGCAAGCTGGCGGATAATCAGGCTCGCAAGGAGTTGTACGAGCTGTATGGCGGTTCGCTGATGGCCATTTGTCTTCGTTATATAGGAGATCGGGAGGCTGCTGAGGACGTGTTGCATGATGGGTTTGTCCGGATTTTTCAATCCATCGGACAGTTTACTTATCAGGGCGTCGGTTCTTTGAAGGCATGGCTTTCGCGTGTGATGGTGAATGAGGCGTTGGGGTATTTACGGAAGCGCAATCAATTGGCCCAGCAGGAAGTCTTGATGGAGCAGTTGCCTGATACGGAAGAGGATGATGATGGTGTGGGAGATATTCCGCAGGCGGAGTTGATGAAGATGATTGCGGAACTTCCAGATGGGTATCGTACGGTATTCAACTTATATGTGTTTGAAGATAAGAGTCATAAGGAGATAGCCCAGCTGCTGGGAATAACAGAGCATACTTCTTCTTCTCAGTTTTATCGGGCAAAGACCTTATTGGTAAAGAAAATCAATGAATATAGAAAGAAATTATAGGCAATGAAGAGCGAGAAAGAATGGATTAATAATTTACGTAACCGGATGGAGGACTATTCCGAGCCTCTTCCTGAAGGCCTTTGGGACAAGTTGTCCAAGGAGCTGGAAGAGCCGAAGACTCCAAAGGTGATTCCGATATGGAGACGGTGGCAGGCAGCAGCGGCAGTGCTGGTCTTGCTGGTGTCTTCCCTGACGTACTGGTTCTGGTCTTCTCCAGAAGCGGACTTCCGTAATCAGGAACTGGCGGTGGAGGTGAAGAATACGCCTTTGCCAGCGCAAACTTCTTCTTTAGATGAGCAAGTGGCTGAAGTAAAGCATGCTGAATCTTTCCAGAAAGAACCTGTGGCTCTTTTAGCCAATGTTTCTTCTAAGAGATCTGCCGGAGAAGTGCCAGAAGAAATAGTAGAGGTAGACCCTGCTTCAGTTGCATTGGCCGAACAGGAGGAACCAATAGAGTCGGTTGAAGAAAAGGAGAGTGCAAGACCGCAAGAGCTAGAAGAGACTAGTGCTGCCGAAAGAAGCCGGAAAGTGAAAGAGAGTCGTGCGGCTGACCGGGAACAGATGGAACGTAATGCCATGGCACTGAAAAATAAGTCGGATAAATCTTCAGGCTTTTCTGTGGGTGTTGGTGCTGGAAATACACCTTATAGCTCTTTGAATACATTTGATGGAATGGGAAGTTTTGTAGCCCGTTCGGCTTATTATACCTCCTCAGATTTGAATATGTCTCCGATAAATAATAATGGGCTGGCTTATAGTCAGGTGTTGTTGGAGAACGCCATACAGGCTCCTCAAACGACGGTAAAGCATCATATTCCTGTTACGGTAGGATTGACGGTAGCCTGGCAGTTTCATGAAGACTGGGCACTGGAAACGGGATTGAACTATACGTTGCTAACTTCTGATATTCGTTCCGGTTCTAAATCTTATGTAGAGGAAACGCAGAAATTGCATTATATAGGTATTCCGCTTAAACTGCATCGTTCCATCTGGAAAAATAACTGGCTTTCAGTGTATGCATCGGCTGGAGGAGTAATGGAAAAATGTGTATCTGGAAATTTGGAAACTGTGACTGTAACGAATGGAGGAAATCGTACGTCTGAAAATACTTCATTAGATGTAGATCCGCTTCAATGGTCTGTTACCGCAGCAGTCGGAGCACAGGTGAACTTTACTTCACGTTTTGGTTTGTATCTGGAACCGGGAATAGCCTATTATTTTGATGACCACAGTGGCGTGGAGACGATACGAAAGGAACATCCGTTCAATTTTAATCTGCAGCTGGGTTTGCGCTTTAATGTGACCAAATAAGTTTTTATAGTTGATTTATGAGAAAAGATGCTTATCTTTGTTGAAAAGAATCTGATTAACTAAAATAAATCGATGGAAAAAATTATGGTAGCTCCTTCCTTGCTCTCTGCAAATTTTGCTGATTTGAAGAGTGACTTGGAAAAAATAAATCAAAGTGAGGCAGACTGGTTGCATCTGGACATTATGGACGGGGTGTTTGTACCCAATATTTCTTTTGGTTTTCCTGTATTAAAGTATGTGGCGGAACTTAGTGAGAAGCCGCTGGATGTACATCTGATGATTGTACAGCCGGAGAAATTCATTCAGGAGGTGAAGAAGTTAGGAGCCATGATGATGAATGTGCACTATGAGGCATGCCCTCATTTGCATCGCGTCATTCAACAGATTAAGGAAGCGGGTATGAAGGCGGGGGTTACGCTGAATCCGGCTACACCGGTCTCCGTATTGGAGGATATTATCACAGAGGTAGATATGGTGTTGCTTATGAGTGTCAACCCGGGATTCGGTGGTCAGAAATTTATTCCTAATACATTTAAAAAGATTGAGCAACTTCGTGAAATGATAACTCGTAGTGGGGCTTCTGCCCTTATCGAAGTGGACGGAGGTGTCAATCCGGAAAATGCTCCCTTGCTGCAACGTGCCGGAGCAGATGTGCTGGTGGCCGGTAGTTCTGTTTTTAAATCGCCGGATATGATAAAAGCTATTCAGGAGTTGAAATATGTGGAGTAAGTATTGGGAGCTTTACAATCTTTGATAGCGTACCCTTTGTTCCGGTTGACTATTTGTCTGGCAACCGGAATTTTTTTATTCGACACGTTGTGGCCGGAAAATCTTTCATGGCAATATGGGGCTGCAATATGGCTGTTTTTTGCCGGTATTTGCGGAGGAGTATTCTGGCTTTCCCGTTGGCGGTGGAGATGGCTTTTCGGCGGAGTGGCTGGAGGGGCTTTTTTCTTGTGGGGAGGAATATCGGTACTTCATCAAAGGGAAACGGTGCAATATAGCTGGGATGGAGCTCCCGCTATATATAAAGGTATAGTGGAAAGTGTGCCGGAAGTCAGAGGGAAGACACTTCGGGCGGAAGTGCGTGTAGAAATGCAGCGGTTGTCGGGTGGCAAATGGAAAAGGGTAGACCGGAATATCCTTTTGTCATGGATGCCGGACTCCCTGTCAAGTCCTTTAGCTTGTGGTGACAGCGTTTGTTTCTATGCAAAAATTTCACGCCCTTTTTCTGAAAAGGAATTGACCGGATTTGATTATGGGGATTATCTTTTGCGAAAAGGTATTAGCGGAACGGCTCTGGCTTATGCCGGGAACTGGCGCTGTACGGGAAAACCTCATTCTTTGTCTTTCATGCAGCGGGCAAAGGTATGGCAGCAAAAGGTGGTAGATGTATATCAAAGTTGGGGGTTAGAGGAAGATGTACAGGCTGTGGTGTCGGCATTGACAATCGGAGAGAAAAGTGAGTTGACTCCGGAATTGAAAGCAGTGTACAGCGCGGCAGGGGCCAGTCATGTATTGGCGTTGTCGGGGTTGCATGTGGGGATTTTTTCATGTATTCTTTTGTGGCTGTTTTATCCGTTGACTTATCTGAAGCACGGGCGTAAAATGCTGGCTCTGCTGGTTGTCTGCTTGTTGTGGGGCTTTGCCTTTATTTCCGGATTAAGTTCGTCGGTGGTGCGTGCAGTGGTGATGTATAGTCTATACACCCTTGCCTCATTCTGTCTGGAAGAACGTTTTTCGGGTATGCACTCCCTGGTATTGGCTGCTTTCCTGATGCTGGTGTATAATCCATTCTTTCTTTTTGATATAAGTTTTCAGTTGTCCTTTGCTGCCGTCTTTTCCATTCTGGCGTTTTATCCTTTGTTCTCGCGTAGCTTATGTATCAAAAATCGTGTGTTGCGTTATGTATGGAATACCCTCAGTCTGTCTATGTCGGCTCAGCTAGGTACGTTGCCTTTCATTCTGTATTACTTTGGAAGTTTCCCGACCTATTTTCTGCTGGCTAATTTGGTTGTAGTTATATTGGCTGGTGTGATACTTATGCTGGCATTTGCTGCATTATGCTTAGCTTCCGTTCCTATAGTGGGAAATACGGTGATTACTTTGTTGGAATGGAGTACTTTGATCTTGAATAAATCCATGCAGGGAGTACAGCAACTGGCCGGTTCTCAGATTACTTCCGTCTATTTATCATCCCCTCAAGCCTGTCTGCTGGCTGGAGTGATTATTTGCCTTTATCTTTGCTGGGCATCCGGAATACACCGCAAGGCTTCCGATTGGATTCGTTTATTGGCGGTTTGTAATCTGTTTGTAGCGGTGTCTTGTGTGGAATATGTAGGAGACGCACCGGAACAGTTGTATTTCTTTCGTTCGGAAGTCTACACCCGTAAGAAAGACTGTGTCTCCACCCACCACTCTGAAACCGGACTGCTGTGCATTCGAAATATACACGTTGCAGTGTTGAATGATGCCCGCTGGAGAATGTATGAGTCTTCATCGCGTTTTCCTTTGGAGTATGCATATATTTGTAAGGGATTTAAAGGGAGCCTTTTGCAGTTGGACAAACTGTTTGCCATTCGGCAAGTAATTTTGGACAGCTCACTGAATGATGCTTTCCGTGAAAAGCTTATAAGGGAATGTCAATTACTTAAAATATCTTATACAGACCTTTCTGTTCAAGGTTCTTATTCCGTTGTGCTGTAGTTTATAAAAATAAATTTGTACTTTTGCTCCTTTCAAAAGTGTAAGTTTAAGAAAAAGAATATGTTGTCAAAAGTAATTCTTCAGGCCCATATTGATAAAGTTGAGACCTATTTTGACCGGGCTGATAAAGTGGTGATTGTGACCCATGTTTCTCCTGACGGGGATGCGTTGGGTTCTTCGTTGGGCTTGTATCATTTTTTGTCTGTACATGGCAAGACCGTGAATGTGATTGTACCTAATGCATTTCCTGACTTTTTGCGGTGGATGCCTGGAGCAAAAGATATTATTCGTTATGATAAATACGCTGAGTTTGCCGATAAGCTGATTGCTGAGGCAGATGTAATCTGTTGTCTTGATTTTAACGCATTGTCGCGTATTGACCGGATGGCAGATGCAGTAAGAGATGCGCAGGGAAGAAAGGTGATGATTGACCACCATCTGAATCCGGAACCTTTTTGTCGGGTGACTATTTCACATCCGGAAATCTCTTCTACTTCAGAGTTGATTTTCAGACTGATATGTCGTCTGGGATGTTTTGATGACATTACTTTGGAAGGTGCAGAATGTATCTATACCGGAATGATGACGGATACAGGAGGCTTTACTTATAACTCCAATAACCGTGAGATTTATTTCATTATCAGCGAACTGCTGTCTAAAGGCATTGATAAGGATGACATCTATCGTAAGGTGTTCAATACGTATTCAGAAGGACGTCTTCGCTTGATGGGGTATGTGCTTTATGAGAAAATGCAGGTATATCCTCAGTTCCGTGCAGCTTTAATTTGTCTTTCAAAGGAAGAACAGGGCAAATTCCGTTATGTAAAAGGAGATACGGAAGGTTTTGTAAATATTCCTCTCCAGATGAAGGGAATTTGCTTTTCGGTATTCTTGCGTGAAGATACCGAGAAGGATATGATTAAGGTTTCGCTTCGTTCGGTAGGAGCATTCCCCTGTAATCAGGTTGCTGCTGAATTCTTCAATGGAGGTGGGCATTTGAATGCTTCCGGTGGAGAGTTTTACGGTACGATGGATGAGGCTGTAGACTTGTTTAAGCAGGCTTTGGTGAAATATGAGAGCTTGTTATTGAAAAATTAGTGAGAAATTTTTATTCTTGAACAATATTAGACATAATTGGACAAAATAGGAAGGATGTTTTTGAGACATTTTACTACATTTGCCCGTGTAAACATGCTTATTAAGATGAAAAAGAACTATTTGTTGTGGGCTGTAACTGCCCTGATAATGTTGGCACTGCAGAGTTGTAATAACGGAAAGACCTACGCTGAAATGAAGGAAGAGGAGGCAGATGCTATTAATAAGTACATTTTGGAAAATGATATAAAGGTGATTTCTGAAGCAGATTTTGCTGCGCAGGATTCTACTACGAAAGAAAATGAATATGTGCTGCTGGATGAAAGCGGAGTGTATATGCATGTAGACAATCGTGGGTCTGGTAAGGAGGTGCTGGGTGATGGTACCTATGATATATTAGCTCGTTTTGTTGAAGTGGCACTTCAGACACGGAGTGATTTAGGAATTACGGCCGGAGACACATTGCTGGCTAATTTTCATGTATCTAATCCTTCGTATACGATTAATGAAGAGATTTTTAGATTAACAATTAGCGGTGAATCTTATTCTGCTTCGTTTACTCGTAATGATTCTTATAGCATGTATGGCATGTATGGGACGCAATCTGTGCCTTCTGGTTGGTTGATACCATTTCGCTATCTGACACCAGGGCGAACAACTGATTCTGAAAAAATAGCACGTGTGAAACTGATTGTGCCGCATAGTCAGGGTACTTCTTCGGCTACGCAGTCTGTGTATCCATGTTTTTATGAATTAACTTATAATATGAAATAGAACAACCTAAAAACCTAAATAATTAAAACCTTTATTTATGACACTTATTAAATCTATTTCCGGTATTCGTGGCACTATAGGCGGACATGCCGGCGAAGGATTGAATCCTTTGGACATCGTGAAATTCACTTCAGCGTATGCTACATTGATTCGTAAGACTACGACCAATAAATCAAATAAGATTGTAGTGGGCCGTGATGCACGTATCTCTGGTGAAATGGTGAAAAATGTGGTTTGCGGAACGTTGATGGGAATGGGATTCGATGTAGTAAATATCGGGTTGGCTTCTACTCCGACTACAGAACTTGCTGTAACTATGGAAGGAGCATGCGGTGGTATTATTTTGACTGCTAGCCATAATCCGAGACAATGGAATGCCTTGAAGTTGTTGAACGAACATGGTGAATTCCTGAATGCGGCAGAAGGTAATGAGGTATTGCGTATTGCTGCTGCAGAAGAATTTGAATTTGCAGACATCGAACATATTGGTAAGTATCGTGAAGACAATACATACAACCAGAAACATATTGACAGCGTATTGGCATTGAAATTGGTAGACGTAGAAGCTATCCGTAAGGCTAATTTCCGTGTAGCAATTGATTGCGTAAACTCTGTTGGTGGTGTGGTATTGCCTCAGTTGTTGGAGCAGTTGGGCGTACAGCATGTGGAAAAGTTGTATTGCGAACCGACGGGCGACTTCCAGCATAATCCGGAACCTTTGGAAAAGAACTTGGGTGACATCATGGGCCTGATGAAGAAAGGAACTTGTGATGTAGCCTTTGTGGTAGACCCTGACGTAGACCGTCTGGCTATTATCTGTGAGAACGGAGCTATGTATGGCGAAGAATATACACTGGTTACAGTAGCAGATTATGTATTGAAGCATACTCCGGGCAATACAGTTTCTAACCTGAGTTCAACTCGTGCACTGCGTGATGTAACTCGTAAATACGGCATGGAATACAATGCTTCTGCAGTAGGTGAAGTAAATGTAGTAACCAAGATGAAAGCTACTAATGCGGTTATCGGTGGTGAAGGTAATGGTGGAGTGATTTATCCGGAATCTCACTACGGACGTGATGCATTGGTAGGTATTGCTTTGTTCTTGAGTCATCTGGCACACGAAGGAAAGAAGGTGAGCGAATTGCGTGCGACTTATCCTAACTATTTCATTGCGAAGAATCGTATCGACCTGACTCCGGAAACAGATGTAGATGCTATCTTGGCGAAGGTAAAAGAACTTTACAAAAATGAAGAAATCAATGATATTGACGGTGTGAAGATTGATTTCCCTGATAAGTGGGTTCACCTGCGTAAGAGTAACACAGAACCGATTATTCGTGTATACTCAGAAGCTTCTACAATGGAAGCTGCTGATGAAATCGGTAAGCAGATTATGGACATTGTATACAGTCTGGCTAAATAAGAGAGGCGTTAGCGCATTCTTCTGAAAATAAAATGAATTCCGGAATGAAATAAAGCGGTTAGCTGGTTTTCATTCCGGAATTTTTTTGTGAATGTGTGATAGAGAACAATGTGTGTAGGGTTATTCCTTTTCAGATTCTTCTGAAGAAACGAGGGTTAATTCTGAATGTAATGCCAATTCTTTTTGTGGTGAAAGAATAGGGGACGAGTTTTCTTCTGGCGAGAAACCAGCATGGAATAATGCGTAAAAGAAGGGCAGAATAACTTTTTGAGTTTCCATAATGCGTTATTTTTAGGGGTTTGTAATGAAAACACCAAAATGTGAATATCCCCCTATCTGAAAAGTGTTAAATAATCTAATCGTCCACCCATAGCAGGTCGCTCATAATTCCATCAGAAATAAATATCCCTTTTTCTGTGAGCTTCATGACGTGATTATCAAGTGTCAGAAAACCTTGTTTCAAGTGAGGAGAAGCCATGCGCATGCAGTAATCGAATAAGGTTTCTCCAAATATTTCTTTCAGTATATGGGTGGGGATACCGTAAGCAGTGCGCAGGCGGGTAATGATAAAGTCATTATAGCGCGTATACAGATCAAGTTCTTCTTTTTCCTGATAAGGTGTTCCTTTTTGAATACCTTGTATATACTGAGAAAGGGAAGCTACGTTCCATTGTCTGGAAGTCCCGTCGTATGAATGGGCAGAAGGACCGCAACCCAGGTATTTTTTACCTGTCCAGTAGCTGGAGTTGTGGCGTGAATGAAATCCCGGGCGGCAGAAATTGGATATTTCATAATGTTCATATCCGTTACTTTTGAGGGTATGGATTAACTCCTTGAATAAAGAGACACTCAAATCTTCATCCGTTTCTTCCACTTGATGTGCTTCCTTTAAGTTCCATAAAGGTGTACCTTCTTCATAAATCAGGTGATAGGCTGAAATATGCTCCGGACGCATCTGAAGGGCTGTTTGAAGGTCTTTTTGCCAATCTTCTAATGTTTCTCCGGGCAGCCCGTACATCAAATCGATACTGATATTCTGAAAACCAGTTTCTCGGCAATGTTGGTATGCTTGTTGAGCCTGAGCAGCCGTGTGCCGGCGGTGAAGCAGGCGAAGAGTGTCTTCCTTGAAGGTTTGTATGCCCATGCTTAATCGGTTAAACGGGAGGGTACGCAACATGGCTATGTATTCAGGTGTCAGATCGTCGGGATTTGCTTCAATCGTAATTTCGGCTTCCGGATTTACAGTATATATATTATAGATGGTTTCAAAAAGCTGAATGAAATCTTTTTCTTCTAATTGTGAAGGAGTACCTCCACCAAAGTAGATGGTGTCAATAATTTCTCCGTCCAGATAGTCTTTCCGCAGCTCAAGTTCTTTGGAAAGAGCCTGTACGTATGTATTTTTTTTATCATTTTCTGTCGTAGAAAAGAAGTCGCAGTAAATGCAACGTCGTTTGCAAAAAGGGATATGAAGATAGATTCCAGCCATAATTAATCTACTGTAAGAAGTTGTTTTACGGGTGTAAAGATACGGATAATTTATGGGAGGAAAGAAGGAATACAGATTTTGTATGTCTGAAAACATAGTTTAGTAACACGAAACTTTTTATTGTTTTTCTGAATTATAATCTCTAATTTGCGCTTCGTTAAAAAATAAGAGATATGAAAAGCATATCCTTTCGTTACTAAACTAAATCTTGAAATACCATGAAAGTATATCAGACAAACGAAATCAAGAACATTGCCCTTCTCGGTAATGATGGCTCAGGTAAAACCACTCTCACAGAAGCTTTGCTCTATGAGAGTGGTATTATAAAACGTCGCGGAAGAATTACTGCCAAGAATACGGTGAGTGATTATTTCCCGGTAGAGCAGGAATACGGATATTCGGTATTTTCTACTGTGTATCATGTAGAATGGAACGGAAAGAAGTTGAATATTATCGACTGTCCGGGAAGTGATGACTTCGTGGGAGCTGCCATTACCGCATTGAATGTGACTGATACAGCCATTTTGTTATTGAACGGGCAATATGGTCCGGAAGTGGGTACACAGAATCACTTCCGTTATACTGAAAAACTGGGTAAGCCGGTGATTTTCCTGGTAAACCAGTTGGATAGTGAAAAATGTGATTTTGACCATGTGCTTGAACAGTTGAAAGAGAATTATGGTTCTAAAGTTGTTCCGGTTCAGTATCCGCTTAGTACAGGACCCGACTTCAATTCGTTGATTGATGTACTTTTAATGAAGAAATATTCTTGGGGACCGGACGGCGGTGCTCCAACCATTGAAGACATTCCGGCAGAAGAAATGGAAAAAGCGCAGGAATGGCATAAGACGCTGGTGGAAGCTGCGGCTGAACACGACGAAAGCCTGATGGAAAAATTCTTTGAATCTGAATCGCTGACAGAAGATGAAATGCGTGAAGGTATTCGTAAGGGTTTGGCTGCCAGAGGTATGTTCCCGGTATTCTGCGTATGTGCAGGTAAGGACATGGGTGTGCGTCGCTTGATGGAATTCTTGGGCAATGTGGTACCGTTCGTGGATGAAATGCCGGTAGTTCACAATACACGTGGTGTTCCTGTTCCTCCCGATCCGAATGGTCCTACTTCACTTTACTTCTTTAAGACAGCTGTGGAACCTCATATCGGAGATGTACAGTACTTTAAAGTAATGAGTGGTGTGGTGCATGAAGGTGATGATTTGAGCAACGCAGACAGAGGTTCGAAAGAACGTATGGCACAGCTTTATGTATGTGCAGGTGCCAACCGTGAAAAAGTAGACGAACTGCGTGCGGGAGATATTGGCTGTACAGTAAAATTGAAAGATGTGAAGACGGGCAATACCTTGAATGGCAAGGATTGTGAGAACCGATTCAATTTCATTAAATATCCGAATCCGAAGTATACGAGAGCTATCAAGCCGGTAAATGAAGCCGATACAGAAAAGATGATGGCGGTATTGAACCGTATGCGTGAAGAAGACCCGACTTGGATCGTAGAACAGTCTAAGGAATTGCGTCAGATTCTGGTACACGGTCAGGGAGAATTCCATCTGCGTACATTGAAATGGCGTCTGGAAAACAACGAAAAGCTGCAGATTCAGTTTGACGAACCGAAGATTCCTTATCGTGAAACCATCACCAAGGCAGCACGTGCTGATTACCGTCATAAGAAACAGTCTGGTGGTGCCGGACAGTTTGGTGAAGTTCACCTGATTGTAGAACCTTATTATGAAGGTATGCCGGCTCCGGATGTTTATCGTTTCAACGGTCAGGAATATAAGATGAATGTGAAGGGTACTGAAACCATTGATCTGGAATGGGGCGGAAAATTGGTATTTGTTAACAGTGTTGTCGGTGGTGCTATTGATGCCCGTTTCATGCCGGCTATCTTGAAAGGTATCATGAGCCGTATGGAGCAGGGACCGCTGACCGGTTCGTATGCCCGCGATGTGCGTGTGATCGTATATGACGGAAAGATGCATCCGGTAGACTCCAATGAAATCTCCTTTATGCTGGCTGGACGTAATGCCTTCAGTGAAGCATTCCGCAATGCCGGTCCGAAGATTCTGGAACCGATCTATGACGTGGAAGTATTCGTTCCGAGTGATAAGCTGGGTGATGTAATGAGCGATATGCAAGGCCGCAGAGGCATGATTATGGGTATGAGCAGTGAAAAGGGATATGAGAAACTGGCTGCTAAAGTACCTTTGAAAGAAATGTCCAATTACTCCACTGCATTGAGTTCTTTGACCGGAGGTCGTGCTTCCTTCATTATGAAGTTTGCAAGCTATGAACTGGTTCCGACCGATGTTCAGAACAAACTGATGAAGGAGTTCGAAGAACAGGAAAAAGAAGACGCATAATAATAGTTGTTGTTTTTATAGATAAAAAGGCCGTATTTCTTAAAAGTACGGTCTTTTTTATTTAACTAAACTTAAACAATTGATCCTTTCTATTTGTTATTAGATTAAAATTTGATTATTTTTGCAATGAGGATGTGCTCTGCAAGGCATTTGATATTTGTTTTGTGATGTTAAAAGAAGGTTTCTGTTAATATAAAGGAATGCCGGTTTAAAACATGTTAAGTGCAGTTGCATGAATGCATTAGGCTATTAATTTTGCCTTCATGAAAAAGTCAACTATTTGGATATTAGGTGTTGTAATGGCTCTCTCTTTTTTAAGTCTGCTTTATCTGCAGGTGAGCTATATTGAAGAGATGGTCAAGATGCGACGGGGACAGTTTGAAGAAAATGTCAACCGTAGCCTGGTACAGGCTGCACGCAATTTGGAATTGGTGGAAACCAAGAAATATCTGGAAAAGGATGTGGCGGCAACTGAACGTGCGGCTCGTCTTTCCGAGCAATTGAAGCAACAGCAGATGAATGGAGGTGGAACCAGTCTGACGGAACATCACCAGTTTTCTGTAACGGCTCCTGACGGAACCCAGATTTCTTCTTTTGAACTGAAGACTATCATGGAGCGTCCGGCTAATGTGCCCAAGGTGATTATTTCTACCGGAAAGAACATTCCTCAGACTTCACGCCGTTTGCAGGAAATCTTGAAGGAACGTTATATTTATCAACGTGCCATGCTGGATGAAGTGGTATATAACATTCTTCGTACGTCCAGCGACAAACCGTTGAAAGAACGTATCAACTTTAAGCAACTGGATCATTTCCTGAAAGCGGAACTACTGAATAATGGTATTGATATTCCTTATCATTTCTCAGTGACCGACCGGGACGGCAAGGAAGTATACCGTTGTTCGGACTATGCTTATGACAGCGAAAAGATTTATTCCCGTTTGCTGTTTGAGAATGATCCTCCGGCCAAGATGGGATTTGTCAACATATTCTTTCCGACTTTAGATAATTACATTTTCAGTTCGGTCAGATTTATGATACCTTCCATCATCTTTACGCTGGTTCTGTTGGTAACCTTTATATTTACGATCTATATCATCTTCCGCCAGAAGAAGCTGACCGAGATCAAGAATGACTTTATCAACAACATGACCCATGAGTTTAAGACACCGATATCTACGATATCACTGGCTGCACAGATGCTGAACGATCCGGCTGTTGGAAAGTCGCCTGCCATGTTCAAGCATATTTCAGGAGTGATAAACGATGAAACGAAGCGTCTGAGATTCCAGGTTGAGAAGGTATTGCAGATGTCTATGTTCGAACGTCAGAAGGCTACACTGAAGATGAAGGAGGTAGATGCCAACGAACTGATCAACGGTGTGATCAATACCTTCCGGCTGAAGGTTGAGAAGTACAACGGAACACTTGATGCGGAATTGAATGCGGAAGATCCGATTGTTTATGTAGATGAAATGCACTTTACGAATGTCATATTCAATTTGCTGGATAATGCCGTGAAGTATAAGAAACCGGAAGGCGATCTGAAACTCAAGGTACGGACCTGGAACGAATCAGGCAAACTTCACATCTCCATTGAGGATAATGGCATTGGTATCAAGAAGGAAAATCTGAAGAAGATTTTCGACAAGTTTTACCGTGTTCATACCGGAAACCTGCACGACGTGAAGGGATTCGGACTTGGACTGGCTTACGTGAAGAAAATTATTACCGATCATAAGGGTACGATACGTGCAGAAAGTGAACTGAATGTGGGAACCCGATTTATAATTGTATTACCTTTATTTAAAGACGAATAATATGGACGAAAAATTACGTATTTTGCTGTGCGAGGATGATGAAAACCTTGGCATGCTATTGAGAGAATATTTGCAGGCAAAGGGCTATTCAGCTGAACTTTGTCCTGATGGTGAGGCCGGTTACAAGGCTTTTTTGAAGAATAAGTATGATATGTGTGTACTGGATGTGATGATGCCTAAGAAAGACGGCTTCGTACTGGCCCAGGAAATCAGACAGGCAAATGCTGAAATTCCTATTATCTTCCTGACTGCAAAAACTCTGAAAGAAGATATTCTGGAAGGATTCAAGATTGGTGCCGATGATTATATAACGAAACCTTTCAGCATGGAAGAGCTGACTTTCCGTATTGAAGCTATTTTGCGCCGTGTACGGGGTAAGCGCAGCAAGGAAAGCAACATCTATAAAATCGGTCGTTTTACCTTCGATACTCAGAAGCAGATTCTGTCTATCGGTGACAAGCAGACCAAACTTACAACCAAGGAATCAGAGTTGCTGGGATTGCTTTGTGCGCACGCCAATGAAATTCTGCAGCGTGACTTTGCCTTGAAGACCATCTGGATTGACGACAATTACTTCAACGCCCGCAGTATGGATGTGTACATTACGAAGCTGCGTAAGCATCTGAAAGAAGATGATTCTATCGAGATTATCAACATTCATGGAAAGGGATATAAACTGATTACTCCGGAAAATGATTGATCTGACAATATGCAATAAAAAAAGAAGCTGTCTCCGAGATTGAAGAGACAGCTTCTTTTTTATTGCTTGAAAGCTGATTATTCAGCAATGCGTTTGTTCAGAACGATATGAGCAACCAGGCCGACAATGATCAGAACGAGTGAAGTTCCCAGGATGTTGTTGCTGTTAACGTTGCCGGTAGCAAAGCAAGCGATCAGAACCACTGCACCAATGATAATCAATATCATTCCTAAATTTTTTAATAAGCTTTTCATGTGTGTCTTCTATTTTTATGGTTTATTTTTCTTGGTTACAAATTAAAGCATAATTCTTTTATCAAGAAAATTATTTCAAGAAAAAAAACTGAATTATATCCAAATATCTTTTTTGCCTTTCGGCAGCCGGCTTAATTTTTCGTATTCGTGAAGATTTTGCGAAGTACCTCCTGGCTGACTCTCAGCTCTTCCAGTGTTAATCCGTGAAGGGCTTCCTTGAGTGTTTTGTTGGCTATGAAGCGTGCTTTCTCTTCCAGTTCCTTTCCTGTTTTTGTCAGATGGATGAGGTTGGTACGCCGGTCTTTCTTGTCCGAAATGCGTACAACCAGATGCTGGCGTTCCATATTGTCAATCAATCGGGTCATGCTGGGCTTGTCCTTGAAGGTAGCGTTGCAGAGTTCCTGTTGTGTTACCCCGTCTTTTTCCCAGAGGAAGAGCAGGACGGTCCATTGTTCCGGAGTGATTTCCATACCGTTCTGTCGGAAATTCCGGCTCAGCTTGCGATTAATGGCTGCGGAAACTTTTCCGTTCAGAATCGCGAATATAAGTTGAATGTCAAAACTGAATTGTTCGATCATGGAATTATTGTTTAAACAACCATGCAAAGATACGACAGAATTGTGTAACCTGATGCAAATTTTTAGGCTTTTTTACAGAGTTGTGAAGGGACGGCCCCTTGCAGAAGGTTGTAATACATTGGGCAAAAGGAGGTGGAAGGGTGCGGGAGTTTCGCCTGTCGGCAGGAAACAGCGGACGTCCGGTGAGGCTTATTTCCTGTGGTTTTGTCCGGGCAGGAAGAGGGCGTGAAAGGTCCGTTTATCCGACAGTCTGACGGAACCGTGGCGGAACGGAATGAATAAAAAAATAATAAAAAGCAGTTAATTGTTTGTATGTTAGAGAAAAAGTCGTACCTTTGCGCCGCAATTGAAAATTTTTTATTAATAATTTAATTAACGAATAGTATGAATCAATACGAAACCGTTTTCATTTTAACTCC
>OQVH01000376.1_pt1 | contig 34585 bp, 14 predicted proteins | sample 1691641 | NCBI WGS metagenome assembly OQVH01 (sample SAMN03418286, study PRJEB22391) | human gut metagenome | biome: human-gut; feature: organic feature; material: feces | host: Homo sapiens | place: Italy | collected 2013-04
ATATCGAAATCGCGAATTTTGGTGTAAGGGATACTATGTACCCCCGCCACAATGGCGGGGTTTTTGTATACAAAAAAGCAGTCCCAAGAATATTTCTCGGGACTGCTTAATATTTATTAGTTTTTGGAGTTTGCCGCAGCGCTGCAAGTACAACGCCGCAGCAGAGTATGAAAAAAATGAGAGAGCTGAAATTAATTGATTAGAACTCGAAACGGATACCTGCGTTCAGTTTCCACTTACGCTCGAAGTTGCCGTTGAAGTCCTTAGCAATATCTGCATACAGATGTGCGTTATTGCTGAAGTCATAAGTTCCGCCGAGCTTCATTTCCATCCAGGTTTCTTCACCGTTGAAGCTGGTGTGTTTTCTGTCGCCATCGTTTGCAAAGTAGCTTGCGCTGATGTCGCCGTTGAACTCATGTGCTGCGAACAGGCCTGCATACAAGCGGCCTTTTTCGCTCTTCACGCCTGCTTCGAAGCCAAGGCGGCCAACGAAGCTGCTGTAGCTGTCCTGTGCTACCTGCATGGTTGCGTTTTCGGTATGAGCAGTGTAATCCTTGCTGCCTACCTGAGACCAGGTCAGCTGTGCTTTCGGAGTGAAGTATGCTTCTTCATCACCGAAGGTCTTACCGTATTCCATGGTCAGGCCGTAAGCGTTGGCTTTGTAATCACCGTGCAGCTTCAGGCTACGGATTTCGTTGTATACGTCGTATTCGTTTTCAACGCGGCCAACCTTCGCTGCAACGCGGAAGAAGGCGTCGTTGTCAAAGTTCTTCACGCCGTATACGCCCAGGCTGTACATCTGGTTGTCACCCTTGCCACCCAGCAGATAGTTGGAATCGCCGTTGCGGTAATCGAATGCCACGCCGGTGTGCCAGCCGTTTGCTGCAGCCTTGTCATAGCCAACCTGTACGCCGTAGTATGTGTTGCTGTCCTTCAGTCCCTTAATATCGGAGCTAGTCTTGCCGCCCAATGCTTTTGCGAACATACCGTCTTCATCAGCCAAGTCTGCACCGGTGTAGGTGTCCTGCATGTTGTCACGCCAGGTGTGCAGAGAGGTTGTTGCTGCGCTTCTTACGCCCTTCATAACAAAGGTTTCGTAATCGCCTTCTATGATCTGATTCCAGTTTACACTGTCCAGATCATATTGACCCTTGCCGTTTTCATCCCAGTGGATGGTGCCCAGGTTCTTGCTTACGCTGGAGGAGGTCAGTCCTTCGGCAATCTGTACCTTACCGCTCAGATTTTCGCCGTTTGCGGCATGATCCTTATAGGTAACCTTCTGTGCCAATGCCTTCAAGGTTGCTTCAACAGCATTCTTATCGGTCATGGTAATGCCGCTGCCGTCGGTGGACAGAATTACGCCGGAGCCCTTGTCAGCCTTAGCAATAACGGTATCGCCGGACTTGTAGTCCTCAACCTTGTCACCTTTACCCTCATGGTCATAGATAACGGTTTCCCAACCGCTGTAATGAGCGATGTCCAGAGTTTTGGTTCTCTCGGTCATGTCAAGGAAGCCTTTTTCTGCCTCAGTCTTGCCGCCGTTGATGGTCAGGCCTGCATCATCTGCACCCTTAGCCATTCTCAGCAGGGACATGCCTGCAGCTTCTTCGCCGTCAGTCAGATGCCAGGTTGCACCGTTTGCCAGGCTCAAACCAATGCTGCTATCGCCGTCTACATTGTAGCCGCCGGTCATTTCGGAATTCTTTTCGGTCAGGTTGATTGCTACGCTGCCGCCGTTGCTTGCATTGATGTCGCCGTTGATGCTACTGCTTGCTTTACCGCTGTCTACGGTAATGTTGCCGCCGTCAGCATTGACGCTGCCGTTAATCTTCAGTGCGCTGTTGTTGCCGTCAACAGTTACGTTAGCACCTGCACCTGCGTTGATTGCCGCATCGGTGCCGCTGATAACAGTGCTGCCGTTCAGGGTTACATTGCCGTTTGCTGCATTGATACCGGTTGCACCGCTGATGCTGGTGTTACCCTTAACAGTAACGTTTGCGCCTTCTGCATTGATGCCGGTTGCACCCTTCAGCTCCAGCTTAGCCTTAGTGGTATCGATTACGATGTCACTTGCGGATGCATTTACTGCCGCACCTTCTTTAACCTCAATAACAGTCGGATCTTGAGTGAATACATAGGAGCCGTCAGCCTTAAGGATACCGTCCATCTTCAGTTGGTAATCATCTTTAGCATTACCGGTAATACCTTGGTTGAGCTTATTGCTGCCGGGTTTCTGGGTTTCCGGATAGGTAATGCCGGGAGTCATAGAACCGCTCTCCAAGCTGCCCTTGCCGCTTTCGCTGCTGAAGGAAATGTTGCCGGTCTGCATAGCCTTGCTGCTTGCAGTCAGACCGTCGGCAATCTTCACATAACCGGTCAGGTTCTTCTCACCACTTACAAAGTTGCTGTAGGTCAGCTTGCCTGCCAGTGCGTTCAGCACGTTAGCTACGCTGTATTCGTTATCCATTGCTACGCCGGTGTTGTCGGTAATCATGGATACAACAGAGCCTTCTGCCGCATGCTTGATAACAGTGTCACCTGCTGCGTAGTCGCTAGCAGCTTCGCCGTTGCCGGTGTGTGCGTAGAAGATGTTAGTGTTGCCGCTGTAGTTGTCGATAGTCAGGCTGTTGGCATCCTTCTGGAAGATGTTGCCTGCTTTAGCATCGCTTGCACCGCCTGCAAAGTTGGTTACATGGCTGCCGTTGAACAAGGAATTGCCCTTCCAATCCTTTTCGGCAGAACCGTGTACTTCGTTGGTCCAGCTTGCACCGTTTTGCAGCCACAGGTTAATCTGGCCGTTGCCCTCGGTCATGTAGGATACACCCTCCAAGGAGGATTTAGCGGTATCCAGTGCCAGGTTGATAACAGATGCTGTCTGGTCACCGGCTTTAACTGCTGCCAGGTTGCCCTTAATTACAGCGTCATGGCCCAGGCCGCATGTTGCTTTGCCGTTTTCCAGAGCAACGTTCATGTTAACGGTACCGTTGCCTGCGCGCAATGCAGCATAACCGCCCTTAGCACTGCTGTCGTTAACAGTAATTGCACCGCCGCCGTTTACGGTTACAACAGCGCCGTTATTGTTAGCATGCAAACCATTGCCGTTCGCAGTAATATCTACATCACCGTTAACGGTAATCGTGCTTGCATATTTTCTGTAGGAGCTGCCTTGTGCAATAAGTGCGGAAACAGATGTATGGTCATAGCCACCCTTGCCGCCGTCGATATTAGCCTTCAGGCTGCCGTTTACAGTGATATCTGCTTTAGATGCCAGAACACCATATACATAGTTGTTGTTGCCTACGGTGTTGGTTGCGGTAATATCTACATCAGCAGTAATGTTAACATTCTTTCTGGTAGTATTCCAGTCACCTGCATAAATGCCGGAGTTTTTGCCTGCGTAATCAGAACTGGATTTGATAACCAGCTTGTCAGCCTTAATATCTACCTTGGAGCCGCCATCGTTAAGAACCTTGATTGCTGCGCTGTCGGTACCTGCGGTATTCACGGTCAGAGTTTTACCGGTTGCATCAATCTTCAGGTCTTTTGCGGTATTAATTGCGCTTACTGCGGTAATATCGCTTGTTTCGGTAAATTTATAGGTACCGTCTGCAGCGATTACGCCGCCCAGCAGGTATTCGTTGTCTTTCTCTTTGTCACCGGTCAGAGTGGTGGTGAAGGAGGTAGTTACCTGATGATCCGGAATTGCAGGACCGGATACGAAGCCGCCCTTACCATCTGCTTCATTGAAGGTAATATCGCCGGTCTTCAGTGCTGCGGAAGAAGCAGTCAGGCCATCAGCAATCTTCACGAAACCGGTCAGGTTCTTCTCACCGTTTACAAAGTTGCTGTAGGTCAGCTTGCCTGCCAGTGCGTTCAATACGTTGTTAACGCTGTCCTTGTTGTCCATTGCAATACCAGTGTTATCGGTAATCATGGATACTACAGAGCCTTCTGCCGCATGCTTGATAACAGTATCGCCTGCTGCGTAGTTTTCAGCTGCTTCGCCGTTGCCGGTATGTGCGTAGAAGATGTTGGTGTTGCCGCTGTAGTTGTCGATAGTCAGGCTATTAGCATCCTTCTGGAAGATGTTGCCTGCTTTAGCTTCGCTTGCACCGCCAACGAAGTTAGTGATTTCACTGCCGGTGAATTTATATTTTTCCCATTCGGAATCGCCGTATACATAACCGTACTTCTCATTATTCCAGGAAGCACCGTTTGCCACAGTCAGGTTCATGGAACCGCTCAGACCTGCATCTTTTTCTGCATCGAAATGTTTGTATGCAACGCCGGTCCATGCGGAATCTTCGGTGGTCAGCTTCAGGTTGATAACGGATTTCTTGCTGTCGCTCGCAAATTTCTGGCCCTGTTTGCCGAAGAGACCTGCATTACCCTTAACGATAACGGTCTTGCCTTCGCCACCTACATTAACAGTACCCAGTGCAGCGCCCAGAGCATGGAAGCCATAGCCGTCCTCGCTGCTGTTGTTCTTGATTTCGATGTCGGCAGCGCCCAAGTTAACAATTGCACCGTCTGCTGCTACAACACCGGAGCCATGAGCTGCGATAGTAGTCTTGCCGTCAACGGTTACGCTTGCACCTGCGCCGTTAGCGTTGATGCCGGCAATGTTTCTCCAGGAGGATTCACCCAGAGTAGTGGTATTCTGGCCTTTGATAACGTTATCAATAGCCCAGTCTTCGCCGTCCTTAGCCATGGTCAGATCGCCATGCAGCTTAATTTCGGCATTGCTGTTAGCGTTAACGCCGTAAACATTGTTATAGCCATGAGCCTTAATAGCGGTATTACCGGTAACCTCTACCACAGCCTTCTCGCCTGCGCTCTTAGCATAAATGCCGATTGCGCTGCCTTCGCCGATCAGCGGGTTGCCGCTGCCGGTCTTACGGCTGTAGGTATTATCAATGTTGATATCCAGAGTGCCTGCAGTAATGCTTGTTGTGCTGCCTGCAATGCTGTTGTCAATGCCGCGCAGCGGAATTCTGTTGTTCAGAATACCTGCGTTTTTATCAGGCGGAACAGTCTTGCTGTCCAGAGCTACATTCAGCTTCAGCGTCTTGTCTGCAGCATTGATTACCAGATTTTCAACGCCTGCAGCGTTCTGTACAGCCGCACCGCTGATGATGAAGGAGCCTTCCCAATCCGGATCCTTTTCCTTATGAGTCATCTGGTTGATATTAATGCTTGCGTCCTCAGCAAATACATAGGACAGGTCCTCCTGCTGTACAGCACTGTAAACGCCCTGCTTTTCACCGGTGATAGCATCGGTAAAGGTAGTCTTTTCACCACCGCCCGGATTTACGGTTTCTTCTTTGGTGTAGCCCTTACCGGTATCTTTATTGAATTTAATGGTATCAACCTTCAAGGTCTGGCTGCTGGAGGTCAGGCCGTCAGCAATCTTAACAGAACCGTTCAGGTTGTTTTCGCCGCTTGCAAAATTGCTGTAGGTCAGCTTGCCTGCCAGTGCGTTCAATACGTTGGCTACACTTGCATCGTTATTCATGCTGATGCCGGTATTGTCGGTAATCAGGCTTACTGCGGAGCCTGCTGCCGCACTCTTGATAATGGTATCGCCTGCTGCGTAGTTGCTTGCGTTTTCACCATTGCCGGTATGAGCATAGAAGATGTTGGTGTTGCCGCTGTAATTATCAATGGTCAGGTTATTGCTGTCCTTTTGGAAGATGTTGCCTGCAGCAGCTTCGCTTGCACCGCCTGCCAGCTTAGCTACATGGCTGCCTTCAAATGCTGCATTGGTTTTGCCCCATGCCTCATTGTTCCAGGTTGCACCGTTAGCAAGATAGAGATTAATGATACCCTTGAACGGGAAGGCTGCATTGCCATTATCTTTACTAAAGGCAACACCTGTCCAAGAAGATTCTTTGTCAGACAAGCCAATATTAATCGTACTGTCAGCATCGTCCATATCAAAGTTAGCAAATGCCTTTGCGCTATTAGCAATTGCATTACCTTTAATTACGGTAGTAATGGTGCCTGCTGCATTCTTGTCAGCATTCATGTTGACATTAACAACGCCGCCATCAGCCTTCAATGCATAGTTTTCATTCTTTTGGTCAGCAGCAATCTGAATATTACCGCCGCCGACAGTTACGGCAGAACCGGTTCTGATAGCAGTCAGTGCATTACCGTTTGACAGACTAATATCAACCTTACCGTCTACATTAATGATAGATGCTTTGCCGCCAAAATCCTTTGTATCCTCAGCCCAAAGACCATGAGTACGTCCGAAGCTGTCATTTGCCAGCTTAAGGTCACCGTGAATATCCACACGGCTGCCATTATTTTGAGCCAAAATACCATAGGCTGGATTAGTTGTGTCAGAATGAGCATGAACAGTGGTAGTAGCTGCTGTGATATCAACATTGCCATTCTTCACAACAAGGCCGGAACGGTCAAAACCATCAGCGTCAGCACCCCAACCTCCGGCAGCGCCGATTACCAGCTCGCCGGCAGTAATTTTAGTTGTACCTGCAATATTATGATTAAATGCTGCACCAACTTCTTTCCAGTTGCCTTTCTTAGCAGTCATTACGAGCTTATTGTTGCCTGCATCAATAGTCAGCGGTGCTTTTGCATCTACTGCGGATTCAGCATCTGCTTTAATCGTAGTATTAGCACCGAAAACGTACTTGCCGTCCTGAATGTTGCCTGCATATTCGGTATCTGCTGCAGCGTCACCGGTCAGAGCAGTAGTAAACTCTGTCTTAGGCGGAACAACAGGAGTTTCGGTAGGATAGCTGCCTTTGCCGTCCTCTTTGCTGAAGGTAATGTCGCCGGTCTTCAGTGCTGCAGAGGAAGCAGTCAGGCCGTCGGCAATCTTCACATAACCGGTCAGGTTGCTTTCGCCGTTTACATAGTTGCTGTAGGTCAGTTTGCCTGCCAGTGCGTTAAGTACGTTGGCTACGCTGTCCTTGTTATCCATAGCAACACCGGTGTTATCGGTAATCATGGATACAACGGAGCCTTTTGCAGCACCCTTGATAACAGTATTGCCTGCTGCGTAGTTTTCTGCTGCTTCACCGTTGCCGGTATGAGCGTAGAAAATATTGGTGTTACCGCTGTATTTATCAATGGTCAGACTGCCGCTGTCCTTTTGGAAGATATTGCCTGCTTTGGCATCAGCTTCACCGCCGACAAGCTGGTTCAGGCTGCTGTTATGATAATTATAATCGCCCTTGCTTTCATTAGTCCATTGCGCACCGTTGGCAAGCAGCATATATACTTCACCGGCACCGTTATCATTGAAAATGGTACCTTTGAAATAGGATTTGTCGGTATTCATGCCTAAGGTCAGAATGGCCTGATCCTTTTGCTGATCCTTAACCAGAATATTGCCTTCAACCTGTACATCACGGCTGCCTTCTGCCGCAACAATGGCGCCGTCCTGCAGCTTGGAATTGATAGACAGCTCGCCGCCGCTGACAACAGCTGCACGTCCCATAGCCGCCTTAATTGCGCCGCCGCCGATATAAGCGGTAGGTGCCTTGTCGATATCGTAAGAGGAGTTACCGCCTCTTACGGTAATAACATCGCTGTCATTGCCTACATACAGGTCAACCATGCCGGAAATTTTCAAATCGGCACTGCCGGTATTTTTCCATACCTCAATAGCGTTTTCAACCTGAGGCTGGCTGGAATGGAATTTTACAGCATTTTCCCAACCGTCGGCATTATTGATGGTCAGGCTAGCAAGTCCCTTGCCGTCGCCGTAGGCGCCCTCTTGGTTAGTACCTGCAACGTAAATACCGCGCAGCTTGCCTGCACTCAAAAAGCTGCCTTTAGCAGAAAGCTCCATACCCTTAACGTTGTTGATTACCAGATCGGCAGAGCTAACATGAATAGCGTTCGGACTTACAGCCCTTACGTTATTAACTCCTTTAGGTTGGTCGACATTCAGTGCCAGATCAAGACGATGGCCTTGCATATCAATGGTAACCGGTTTGTTTCCGGCTATATAGATACCGCCAAACATCGGTGTCCAATGGTTAAAATCCTGGTCCGATGCATTAGGCTTTAAGGTTACATCCTCATTAAAGGTGTAGGTGTGTGTTTTGGCATTATACACACCTGCTTCTTTCCAATATGTACGCACAGCGCTGCCATATTGGTTACTTTCAGTAATAGCCTTGTCATGCACGCTTGCTGCAAATGCATTATTAGCACCTAAAACAGCTGCGGCAACGGCCAGTGCTAAAAGAGCTTTTCTCTTCTTTTGACTAAGCTTCAGCATATAGTCCTCCTTATCAAAAAATCAGGAAAAAGCAGAAACAACCACTGCTTCTGCTAACCCCTCTGCGCAAAGTCATTCTCCGCGCAGTTTATATAGAAACCGGCCAGGCTGCTTCTCATCAGCGCAGCCTGCGATTTCATAACAAAATTATTCAGCTTATCATAAACACGCTGCGTTCATTTCAGCGCTTTGATAACCTCGTCGGTAAGGTCCTTGCCGCCTGCTACCATAGCATTCATATTTACAACACTGTCAATATTGTTTGCTTTAGCTACGTCAAGAATAGTTTTGTTGATTTTTCTTTGTACAGGAGCCATCTTCTTCTGTTCAAAGTCTGCCAGCTGCTTGCTGAGCTTTTCAGCCAGCGCTTGCTTTTCAGCATCGCTCATGTTAGCAGATTGCTTATTGAACTCTTCCTGCAGGCGAGTTTTTTCCTGTGCTACGGATTTGGCGATTTCGGTAATTCCCGGATAACTGTTCAGAACGGCATTAACATTAACAACACCTACAGGTGCGGCAAACGCGCTGGCACTGATACCTAAAGCCATAACAGCGCTCATCAGTAAGGTCATAAGCTTCTTTTTCATTTCTGCCACTCTCCTTATTTAGCCCAAACGGCTTCCATAATGTTGCCGTATTGTGCTTTCATAAATTTAACTGCTTCACCCATGATAGCGTTTACCAGAGCCGGGTTAAAGGTAGTGTTTTCGGCGGTAATGCATGCGTTCAGCATGAAGTCGCCTCTCTCGGAAACGGTGAATTTGAACGGACGAACGTTGTTGTTCATGTTGTTGATAGCACCGGCAAGTGCTTTCAGCTTTTCTTCATCAATTACCTGCGGAGCGATTTGCACCTGCAGCAGCATGTAAACACTGTCATCCATCAGCAATGCCATCGGCAACAGCTGCCCCTTAACTTCCATGCGGCTACGGAAGATAGTGGTATGGTGCTCATCGTCCATTTTCTGGATATCGAAGCATTCGATTTTATTGTCAGCCAGGAACTGAGTCATTTTCTCAATTTTGTTTTCCATTTCGGTTACTTTGGTTTCTTCTTTAGCAGCTTTTGCCATGATATAATCTCCTTTACATTCATCAAAAAAGTTTTTTATATACTACGGAGCAGAAGTTACTGCTCCGTATATAACATGAGTCTGTTTATCTTAGAAGGTGTACTGCATGCCAACGATAAAGCTTCTGCCCGGCATAGCATACCAGCTGTCGGCACCGCCGCCCCAGATAACGTCTGTGTGCTCAGCCCACAGCTTGTTAAAGATATTGTCTACTTTAACGTAGAACTTAGTCTGCTTATCAGCTGTGTAATTAAGAGCAAGGTTGTAAACGCCATACTTATCGGAAGGCCAGCCCTTAACGCCTTCCTTCATGCCGCGTTTATCACGTATGAAGTAGAAGCCATCGAAGGCAGCACTGAATTTATCCTTGTCATAGTATACGCCAAAGGTTGCTTTGTCCTTAGGTGCATAGCCCTGAGTAAAGCTGTCCTTTTCATCATAGAACAGATGTGCCCAGCCCAGCTTAACAGTTACAGCATCGCTCAGACGAGCATTGTACTGTGCGTTCCAGCCGCGGGAAATACCGCCTATGCTGTTCTGATACTGGCCATAGTTAGGATCGTCCTTGTCGGTGGTGCTGTTCATAGTCATGCCAACACCGGACTTGGTTTCGAACCAGCTCAGCATCATGTAATTATCTGGTGTGAATTCATGGTTGTAACCGATAGATGTTGTACGGCCTTCGGAAGCACGCAGGTCTGCATTACCATATTTATGGTCATACAGCTGTGTCAGGCTCGGCAGAATGTAGTAATCGCTGCGGCCTGCATACAGGGTATCCTTCTCGGTAATATCCCAGCCCAGCTTATAGCTGATGGAGTTATGGCATTCATAGCTGTCAGGTCTGTCGTGACGAATACCGCCGGATAAGGTTACATGCGGCACAAGCTCCCAATCACCCTGCAGGAACAGAGAAGTATTGCTGGTTTCCTTGTGGTTAGTATTATCCTTGCCCTTGCTGTATTCGATACCGCCGACCATAGTATATCTGTCGGTCTGATATTTGAAGTTATCGCTGTACAGCTTGTATTCCAGATTGCTTGTAATTGGCTCGGAAATATCAGTATCCTCTCCACCCGGCTTATCCCAGGAGGATTTTTCTTTGGTTGCACGATACATCAGAGAATTGCTCCACTGATCGTTAATCTGCCAATCATGCTTCAGTGTTACGCTATTGCTGTCGTACATGCCTACATAATGACCGCCGTATACCAGGTCGGTACCGCTGAAGTTGGAGCCGATGGTTTCATAGTTCAAGGTCAGCTTATTGGCATCGTTGAATTTATACTCAAACTTAGCACCGCTGCTCTTGGTATTGCTCTGACCCGGCCATTCCTTACCGCTGCCGTCCTTGCTGGTGCCGGAAATGGTTCTGTCATGGTAAATATTGTAGCTTACCTTGTCTTTGGCAGCCTGAGTATTGAATTTATAGGCTTCCTTGCCGAAGCTGCCCTTGGCAATATCAATAACGGTTTTTGCACCTTCAGGTCTTCTGGTGATGATGTTGATAACACCGCCCTTAGCACCGCTGCCGTACATGGTAGCAGCACTGCCGCGCATTACTTCGACGCGCTCGATGTTATCCATATTGTTCATGAGTGCGGCAAACATATAACCGCTGCTGCCTGCGCCCTTGAAGTCGTTAACACGCACGCCGTCAACCAGGATAACAACGTCCTTGCTGCCGTTGATGCGGATACCGCTTACGTTGGCATTCAAGCCGTTGGAGCCGTAATCCAGGAACTGTACGCCCGGAACGGTACGCAGAACCTCTTCCACGTTGTCCATGTGCATCTGCTCGATTTCTTCACGGCCGACAACGCTCATATCTGCCTTAGCCTTCAGTATGGATTCCTCCATACGGGAAGCGGTAACAACGATAGGTGCCAGCTCAAAGCTCATTTCGTCAAAGTCTGCTGCGGTCGGCTCCGGTGCATCATAGGTAGTTACTGTTTCAACATATTTCGGCTCGGAATGCTCTGCAACAGCAGTAGTTTCTTCTGCTTCCGGTACTGCAGGCTGAGCGTTGAGAGTCTGCTCTTCTGCCGCAAAGCCCGGCATAGCGTCGGTTTTTACGTTAGCAGCCGCATTTTCCTGTACTGCTGCGGTTTCACCTGCGATGAACTGTTCAGCCTCTGCCTGACCGGCAATTTCCTGCTCATGCTTCGGCAAACGGTCAAGTGCAAAGCGCAGGCCGCCGCTGAACTTCCAGTCATGCTCGTAATCTGCACCGTAGCTGCGGGAAACATCAAAGTATGCGCTTGCGTTGGGTTTAATATTCAAGGTAGTGCCAAGGCTCATTTCAGCCCAGGTACCCTTAGTTTCTACAGAGGTAGTTTTGCTGCCGCCGTCCTCTGCGCTGTAGCTGCCGGTAATATCGCCGGAGAACTCATGCGCCAGGCCGAAGCGCGCATAAACAGAGCCCAGGCGACCGGTTTTGCCGAGTTCTAAGCCCAGACGGCCAACCAAACTGTTGTAGTTGCCCTGGTTAACGTCCAGAACCTCACCGCCATCGGTTACGGCAGCAAAGTTTCTGCCGCCCAGATGTGCCCAGGTCAGCTGTGCCTGAGGCTCCAGATAGCTCTTATCTGTACCGATACGTTTTGCCAGACTTGCGGTAGCACTGTAGCCACGGTTTCTGTAGGTACCGTTCAGCTCGGTGCCGATGCCGTTGTGTACGCTGAACTCGTTGCGTACGCTGCCGGCCTTAGCTGCGAAGTCCAGATGTGCGCCGTCGCCCAGGTCCTTGGAAGCATACAAGCCAAAGCTGTACAGCTTGTTGTCACCGGTATTGCCGCCGATATTGCCGAAATCGTCATCGGTATAGTTGTAGCTGGAGCTGCCCTTCTGGTAATCAATAGCAGCGCCGGCAATCCAGCCATGGTCATACATACGGTCAAAGCCTACCTGTGCACCCCAATAGCTGTTGCTCAAATCAACCGCATTCGCATTGTAGGTATCCTTGCCGCCGTAGGTCTTAGCCCAGATGCCGTCACTCTCCATATGTGCACGCAGCAAATCGCCGCGATAAATTACGTTCGCAGCATTATCGCGCCAGGAAAGCATTGCGCTGGTGGTTGCCGCTCTTGCGCCCTTCATCAGTGCGGTTTCGTAGTCGCCGGTAATATTAATACCGCTGCCGCCAACAAAGCTGCCTACGCCACCATTGCTGCTGTCAAATTTCATATCGCCAATCCAACGGGAAATACTGGAAGCAGTTAAGCCGGAGGTAATCATAGTCTTACCGGTCAGGTTTTCGTCAACACCGGCATTGCCGTAATAAATCTTCTGGCTCAATGCCTTGAAGGCTGCTTCTACAGCGTCCTGGTCATTAGTCTTGATGTTCTTGCTGCTTGTTGCCGCAATCAGCACAGAATCCTTATCTGCTTTTTCAACAGTGAAGTTGCCGCCCTTGTAATCGCTTACGTCGGTACCTGCATTATCATGGTCGTAGCTTACGATATGAGTACCGCCGAAGCTGCCTACGGTAACAGCACCGGCATCGGGAGCCATGCTGATAAAGCCGTTGACGGGAATTTCTACTTCCTCGTTTTTGCCGCCGTTCGGATTGATATATTTAATAGCTTTTACAACGCCCTTGCCGCCCTTCAGGCTGTTTACATAGGTTGCGTCGGTGCCGTTATTATTCCATACACCGCCGGAAAGAGTCAGGTTCAGCTCGGCATCGGCATTTTTATGCGCGCCGGTCCATGCCGCACCGTCAGCAACAGTCAGGTTAACAGTGCCGTCATCACCGACAGCCGCTGCTGCCACACCCGGCTTCACAATGCTGCCAAGGAATTTGCCATCAGCAACAGTCAGGTCGATTTTGCCGCCGTTAGCAACAGTAAGATTGCCCTCTAAAGAGCCCTCTTTATATTTGCCGTCGGCATCCATGTTATCCTTATTGATGTTAACTACGGAAGCGTCACTGATAATATTACCCTTGATAACGCCATTGCCCAAGGTAACCTCAGCGCCGTTTGCTGCCTTAACAGCATTCTCTGCCGCAGGCTTATCGCCAGCAGCACCCTTGTTGATATTGGTAATACCCATGCTGATAACCTTACCGCCATCAGCAACGATAGCATCCTCTTTTGTGATCAGATGCAAAGTACGGGAAGTAATATCTACAGTATTGCCGTTGGTAACAATGCCCTGTTTAGCATCCAAAGTCAATGCAGTATCTGCTGCCTTAACAGTAATGTCAGCAGCTGCATCGATAGCATTACCGTTCTCTACGTCAATTTTGGTAGATTGGGTAAATTTATAGGAGCCGTCCTCCTGACGGATATTGGCAGAGGTATAATCGCTGTCTGCAGAAGTACCGGTCATGCTGCTGGTGATTTCCGCAGTATTCTGCTCGCCCTCCTGCGGCTTAGTGTAACCGCCTTCACCGGTTGCTTCGTTAAATTTAATCATACCCTTAGCTTCGGCAGTAATGCTAGAGGCAGTCAGGCCGGAAGCAATCATAACAGTACCGGAAAGATCTCTTTCATTATTCACATAACCGCTATAGGTCAGCTTGCTTGCCAAAGCATTGAGTACTGCTTCGACCTCATCACCGTTTTTAAGGTCGATATTTTTATTATCGGTTGCCATGGTAACATTAGCACCGGCATTAGCATGCTGAATAGTCACATCACCGCCGATGAAGTCAGCCTTTTCCATGCCTTTATTATTGTGCTTATAAACGATGGTATTGTAGCCGCTGTAATTTGCAATATTCAGCTTTACATCACTGTTCTGATAAATAAAGCCACTGTTAGCAGACTTTTGGCCGCCGACAAGCTTATTAACATAAGATACGCCGTCAAAATTATCATAGCTCGGCTTGCTGTAAGCAGGCATATGGCTATAATCCAGACCATCTACTCTGGAGGTCGCCTCGTGAGTCCATTGTGCGCCGTTGCTCAGCCAAACATTAACCTCGCCTGCATGGTCGGTGCCTGCGTTATCAATAACACCCTTCCAGGTAGACTCCTTAGTGGTCAAACCGATATTAACACGGCCATCCTGATATACGTCAGGCTTATCGGTACGCTCAGAACGCTTCAGAGCGATAACGTTGCCGATAATATTGGTTGTTTTGCCTTCGGCAGCTACGAGATTTTCGTTTTCAAGGGAATATTTATCCTTGCTGTTATTGGTATCAACAACGTTGATGTTAATGGTACCGCCGTAGCTGGCCATAGCATAATATGCTTCCTTAAAGCTGCCATCTTCATTTCTCTCGTCAGACGGAGTTTCGATTTTGATAGAGTTGCCCAACAGACTGATGGTTGACAGCTTGCAGCCAAGCATTTTGTCATTTGTTTTTGAATAGGTATTCGTCTGTACCGCAGTACCGCGTACAGCAACATCCACATTACCGTTTACAGTAATGCTGGCATCAAGGCCGCCGACGCTGAAGGCGCTAGGCTGCCAACGTGCACCAGTATAGTTAACGTCCGTCGGGTCCATAGAGGTTACACCGCCGGGACCGATATTGCCGTGAACGTTTTTAGTAATAATACCCCAAGGACTGTTGGGGTCATCCTTGCGCATCTTCACGTTGCCGTTGATAGTCAGCTCAGTGCCGCCTGCTGCGCCGACACCTACAGATGCATAGGCAGAATAAGCAGTAATATCCAGATTACTGTTTACTACAACCTTACCGCCGCCTGCTGCCAGACCGGTTACACCTGCAAAATCATTTTTTCTGGTGTTGGTCTGGTATAAGTGCAGCGTACCCTTATTGCCATCACTGTCAACGTTATTCAAAACGTAATCATAGCCATCATTATCCTTATCGGTCATAATGGCATCCTTATTTTTTACGGTAAAGGTGTGGTCCTTACCCTGAAAATCATAAGTAACGGTGTTGCCGTTTTGTACAACTGTATTACCGTCACCGCCGATAATTGCCATATCATTTTCAGCATTACCGGTAAGGCCTTTGGTGTATTCCGCAGCCCAGACAGGTGATACGGTAAAGCATGATGTGCATACTGACATCAAAACGCCGGCAGCCAACAACTGCCATTTTTTTTGTTGATAACTCCTCATACTCTCAATCACTCCTTGCAATATAATTGCTTAAAATATAATTTTTCATCTATAAAAAACAAAAAAGATTGGCACACACTAATAACGAAAGGAAAATTTTGCAATTCAAATGCCAAAAAATTCCCTCTCATTAAGCGCGTCTAATCTCGTAGACCCTTAATATGTACAATCAGTCAGTACCCTGGCTTAAGATCATTGCAACTTCATCCCTTGGTAAGAGGTTTAAGCAACAGCTTAACGACAAAGCAGCTCTCTTTCACAGTTGCGGAACAGCGTCGAAATCACATCAGACTTCCCTGTTAAGAAGATATCCGGCAAAACATCCTCACCTGATCGTCTATAATTATATAATTTAATAACAAAGCAGTAGTAATTTTTTCCTTTTGTAAAAAATATTTTTTCTTAGGGGTGTATTACTTACATTTTTCCGTTATTGGTATTTTTTATCACATAGAGTTTACCATACTCAATCTATTGCGTCAAGTGAAATTTGAAGATATTGTGAATTAAATCACTGCAAGAAGCATAACGCCATAAACATCAACTCGCAGTAACACCTCAAGCAAATTATCTGTAAACTGCTTCTATTGATTATATTTAAAAGCAAAGCAGCCATCCGCCTTACAACGGATAACTGCTTCGCTTTTCTGATGATTTTTTCTTTTACCGCGGCGCTGTCTTGAAGCGCCGCAGCCCGTTTATAAAAGAAGGGGAAATAATCTGTTTAAGCTTTTAGAACTCGAAGCGCAGGCCGGCACTTGCCTTCCACTTACGCTCAAAGTCGCCGCCAAAGTCCTTAGCAAAGTCTGCATAGATATGGCAGTTGTCGCTCAGATCATAGCTGCCGCCAATGCTCATTTCCATCCAGGTATCCTTGCCGTCAAAGCTGGTGTGCTTGGTGCCGCCGTCCTTAGCGAAGTAGCTTGCGCTGATGTCGCCGTTGAATTCATGTGCACCGTACAGGCCAACGTATACGCGGCCTTTTTCACTCTTAGCACCTGCTTCAACACCGAAGCGTGCTACCAGGCTGCTGTAAGCGTCCTGGCCGATTCTCATGCTGTCATTAGGAGTATGGGCAGTATAATCCTTGCTGCCTACCTGAGACCAGGTCAGCTGTGCCTTCGGGGTGAAGTAGCTTGCCTCAGTGCCAAAAGTCTTGCCGTATTCCATGGTCAGGCCATATGCGTTGGCTTTATAATCACCATGCAGCTTAAGAGTGCGGATTTCGTTGTAAACGTCGTATTCGTTTTCAACACGGCCCGCTTTGGCTGCTACGCGCAGGTAGGACTGGTCATCAAAGCGCTTCACGCCGTATACGCCCAGGCTGTAAAGCTGGTTGTCGCCCTTGCCGCCCAACAGATAGTTGGAATCACCGTCACGGTAATCAAAGGCTACGCCTGCATGCCAGCCGTTTGCCAGAGCCTTGTCATAGCCAACCTGTACTCCGCGGTAGGTGTTGTCATCTTTAACGCCCTTAACATCGGAGCTTGTCTTGCCGCCCAGTGCCTTAACAAAGATGCCGTCTGCATCCGCTAAGTCTGCACCGGTATAGGTATCCTGCATGTTGTCGCGCCAGCTGTGCATTGAGGTAGTGGCAGCGCTTCTTACGCCCTTCATTACCAGGGTTTCGTAATCGCCGTTATAAATTTCCTTCCAGTTAACGCTGTCCTTATCATACTGGCCTACACCGTTTGCATCCCAGTGCAGCTTGCCGATATACCGGCTTGCGCTGGAGGAGGTCAGGCCTTCGGCAATCTGTACCTTACCGGTCAGGTTTTCGCCGTTTGCAGCATGGTCCTTGTAGGTAACCTTTTGTGCCAATGCTGCCAGGGTTGCTTCAACAGCACTCTTATCATTCATGGTAATGCCGCTGTTGTCGGTGGACAGGATTACGCCGGAATCCTTGTCAGCCTTGCTGATAATAGTATTGCCGGCCTTGTAGTCGGTAACCTTGTCGCCTGCACCCTCATGGTTATAGATAACGGTTTCCCAACCGCTGTAATGAGCGATATCCAAAGTCTTGCTTCTATTAGCCATATTAAGGAAGCCGCTCTGCTTATCGGTTGCACCGCCCTTAACAATCAGGCCGGTTTCCGGAGCTGGCACACCCTTGGCCATTCTCAGCACGGATTTGCCCTCAGCCTTTGTTTCATCCTCACCATCGGTAAGATTCCATGTTGCGCCCTCATCAATATACACTTTAACGTAGCTGTTTTCGTCAGTCCTGTAAGCACCACTCATAACATTTCCGTCGCCGCTCAGATTAACATCAACTTCGCCGCCGTCGCTTGCTTCCAGGTCGCCTTCAATATTGCTGCCGTTGCCGCCCTTCAGATAAATCTGGCCGCTTCTAGCGTAAATGAGGCCTCTGATGTACAGCGGGAGATTGCTTTCGATACGTACTTTACCGCCGCCGAGTGCGGAAATTGCTTGACCGCCTCTGCCGATAATTTTGCTGCCGCCGGTCATGGTTACATTACTATTGTCCGCAATAATACCGGTTTCACCGCTGATGTTGGTGTCACCCTTGATATTTACGTTTGCGTTAACTGCATTGATGCCTGCGTCTGCACCCTTCAGCTCCAGCAGAGCATTGGTGGTATCGATTTCAATATCCTTACCGTTTACATCTACTGCAGCGCCTTCGCTAACTTCGATTGCAGAAGGATTCTGAGTAAAGATGTATTTACCGTCAGCCTTCAAAATACCATTTTTCTTATAGTTGTAATCAGCCTTGGCATCACCGGTAATAGCGTTGTTGAGCTTGCTGCTTTCAGGAGTCTGGGTTTCCGGATAGGTGATGCCTGGAGTAATAGAGCCATCCTTTAAGCTGCCCTTGCCGTCCTTGCTGCTGAAGGAGATATCGCCGGTCTGCATAGCCTTGCTGCTTGCAGTCAGGCCGTCGGCAATCTTCACATAGCCTTTCAGGTTCTTTTCGCCTGTTACAAAGTTGCTGTAGGTCAGCTTGCCTGCCAGAGCGTTCAGTACGTTAGCTACGCTATATTCGTTGTCCATTGCAATACCGCTGTTGTCGGTAATCACGGATACCACAGAGCCTTCTGCTGCACTCTTGATAATGGTGTCTCCAGCCGCAAAATCACTAGCTGATTCGCCGTTACCGGTGTGTGCATAGAAGATGTTGGTGTTTCCGCTGTAGTTGTCGATGGTCAGGCTATTAGCGTCGTTTTGGAAAATGTTGCCAGCAGCTGCTGCACTTGCACCGCCTACGAAGTTGGTTACATGGCTGCCTGCAAAGCCGCTCGGAACCTCTTTGCCGTTCTTCTCGTTTGTCCAGGTTGCACCATCTGTCAGCCACAGATTAAAGGTACCATAGCTGGTGGAATCATCACCGGAAGTAACTTCGTAGAGACTGCGGCCGTTCCAACTGCTGTCTTTGCCCTGCAATGCCAGATTAACGGTAGAAGATGTAGAAGTTGTTTCATCCTCCCAATAATCATAGGTTTCCGCAGACTTGGTGTAGACATCGCCATCAATCTTGACAATGCCTGCACCTGCCTTGCCATCCTTAACATTGACGTTGATAATGCCATTATCGTCAGAATTCAGCGCAATGTAATTAGCTGCCTTGCTATCCTTCTGAATATCCAGATTGCCGTTCATGGTAACAGTGCCGCCGTTGCCACTGTAAATGCCATTACTTTCTGTCTGCGCAGAGGTAGTAATGGCGGTGTCTGCGTCAATGGTAATCTTACCGCCTGTTGCATAAATACCCTGGGCCCTGAAGCCGGTGGTATCAGTGCTGAGCTTCAGACTCTTAGCCTTAATAGTAATGTCTTTGGACTTTCCATAGCTGAGGCCGGTAGCTACCGCACGTGCAACATTGCTGCCCTTAAGAACATGGTAGGCTACGTCCAAACTGTGTCCGTCGGCATTAATCGTAATCGGTCCGCCGCTGGATTCAATAGCACTCAGGTTGGAGCTGTAATCACCCTTGGTTACATTAATAACTGTATCCTTAGTGAAGTTGTAAATGCCTTTTTCGGTTTCGATGCCCATATTTACATACTTCTTATCAAGATTACCGGTAATCGGATCAGTAATAACCGTATCGTCTGTTACAGTATATTCATAGAAGCCCTGACCAAGTGTCTTCGTGCCGGTTGCATCAGTAGAGAAGCTGATATCGCCGGTCTTCAAAGCTGCGGAAGAAGCAGTCAGGCCGGAAGCAATCTTGACAGTACCTGCCAACTTGCCATCATTAGCGGTGTAGAAGAGCTTCTGTGCCAGCTTGTTAAGAACTTCATTAACTGTATTCTGGTCTTCTGCCTTATCATATGCGTTAAAGCCTTTATTGATGCCCCGGTTATCAGTAATGAGCGTAATAGCGGATCCGGCATCAGCCTGACCGATATTAAAGTTGCCGCCGAGAATATTCGTCGGATTGTCAGCATCATGGTTATAAATAACATTGGTATTGCCGCTGTACTCAGCTACATTGATATCGCCTGCATTGTTTGCCACAATAATGCTGCCATTATTACCGGAGAAGGAAGCAAGCTTGCTGGCACCATTTACATTCCAGATAGAGTTATTCAGCTTCAGGTGCATAGCATTACCGTTGCTATAGCCGGTCCAGGTTGCATTATCCAGATTAGCGTTTACGGTGTTGCCGGAAAGGTTATTGCCGGTCCAGGTTGCGCCATTGCCCATGTAAAGGTTAACGATACCTGCACTGCTGCCGTTAGCATTGCTTACATTGCCCTTCCAGAAGGAATCCTTAGTATTCAGGCAAATGCTTACATCTGCACTTGCACCGGCACTATCCATGCCGCCGCCGAGATTTACATTGCCTTCCATCTGTACATTATTGTTGCCTGCACCAATGATAGCGCCTTCGGCATCCTTCTTAACATTCACATTAACCTGTCCACGGTTCTTGGAAGCGAATTCGCCATAGGCACTGATAGCATATTCAGCCCCATTAATAGCCTTGATGACGCCACCGCCAATCTCAACCTTGGAAGCAACTGCACTGATTGCTTCGTTGGCACCGGAAGCATTGCTCTTATCAGCCAAAATATCAACAAGACCGTCAACAGTGATAGCAGACATAACGCCGCTTACACCGTTCATGCTCTTGATAACTGCAGCATTTGCCGGAGCAGCGCTGCTAGCACGCAAGGTAAGTACATTATCTGCACCGGCATTGTGAATATTAATCGTTCCTCCGGCATTAACGAACAGCGCACCTGTCTGTCCGTTCGTAGTGCTTGTAGCATTAATAGCCATTGCACCGGTATTATTGATGTTGACTACACCCTTGCCAACAGCTGCGATACCGGTTGTATGGGTATCGGTTGTTGTATCTACAGTCAGCTTGTTACCATTCATATCAATGGTAACATTATGGTTTTCGTCAGAACCGGAAATAGCTGCACTAATCTGCGGAAGCCATGCACCACCGGCAATCAAATGCTTTTCAGGTGTGATGTTCGTGCTGTCTGCAGTAAATACATAGGTACCATCGTCCTTCAATACGCCTTTTTCTATGTAAACCGTATCAGCAGCTGCGTCGCCGGTAATTGCCGTAGTAAATTCTTTGGCTATCTGGCTGCCTGGCTTGCTAGTCTTATAATCATAGTAGCCCTGGCCAGGTGTAAAGGTACCTGTTTCTTCGGTAGAGAAGGAAATATCGCCGGTCTTCAGTGCTGCGGAAGAAGCTGTCAGACCATCGGCAATCTTCACTACGCCGGCCAGATGACCATCAGTATAATTCTTGTAGAACAGCTTGCCTGCCAGGTTGTTCAGTACGTTGGCTACTTTATCCTTAGCATCGCCGGAATCGCCATCTGCAAAGCCGGAGGTAATGCCCTTATTATCTGTGATAAAGGTGATAGCAGAACCTTCTGCTGCATTGGTAATATTGAAGCTGCCGCCAATAATCTTGGTCGGATCAGCAGCATCATGATCATAGAATACAGTGGTATGACCGCTATAATTTACAACAGAAATAGGATTGTTATCCTTTTGGTAAATCAGGCCTGCGTTATCTGCATCCTTGCCGCCATGCAGTGTTGCCAGCGTGCTGCCTGTCCATACAGGATTTTTGGACGCTATGGTTGTAGTTGTCACATGCGATTGCTGTTCGTTGGTCCAAGTTGCACCGTTTTGCAGATACAGGTTGAACTGGCCGATATCATGCATAGTGTTGCCGCCGCTGCCATAGTCGGAATTATACATATCATAGGCTGCAACACCCTTCCAGAAGGAATCCTTATCGGTCAAAGCCACGTTGAGGACGCCTGCATCATTCCAGTTAATCAGCTCGCCACCGGTGTATTCTACAACCTTCTTGCCATATTGGCCGGTTGCGTACATATCACCGGTAATCTTGGTGGTCGTATCGCCTGCAGCGCCGTCCTTCATGTTGATGTCCAGCGTGCCTTTATCTACGCGGACTGCATAGAAATTATGCGACTTATCGCTGTCTTCAGCTGCAGTAATGGTGCCGCCGCCGACAGATACCTTGGTATCCTTACCAGTCAGCCTAATGCCGCTGCCGCGTACACCGGAAATATCTACCGGACCGCTGACAGTTACAGTGGAAGTGTCACCTGTTACCTGAATACCGGAAGCATTCATACCTGCGCCACGTTCTCTAATGCCCTTGACATTGCTGATTGTCAGCGGGCCATCAATATTAATCTCGCTCTTCTGCCCCTGGATATTAATACCGGTTGCGGAATCACCCTTCGTAACAATATCGGTAATTTCTACCGGACAGGAAATATTCAGATGTGCATTACCGTCAGCGTAAACGCCATGAGAGCCTCTGGTATCCGTATTATTAGCTGTAATAGAAAGCTTTTGCTCTGCGGACGGATTAATAACCTTGATATAAGTATTAGCGCCTGCGTAAATAGCCGCTGCCTGTCCGCCAGTTTGTGCAACATTCAAAGCCAGACCTTTACCGGACATATTTACAGTCATCGGTTTAGACGGATAGGTTTCTTCACCTGCGTAAAGAGCGCTGGCAAATTTATTATTACCGGCATTCGATTCAGTTACATTAATATGTGCAACACCCTTATCGTCTACCTCGCGGTTCAGACTGATATTTTCCGACTTAGTAATAGCACCAGTCTTGTAATCAGGCTTATCTTCTTCCGGAGTATAGTCATAGAAGCCCTGTCCTGCTTTTTTCGTTCCGTTGCTGCCGTCAGAGAAGGTAATATCGCCAGAGGCTTTTACAATAGCACTTACACTAGACGCTGTCAGACCATCGGCAATCTTCACTACGCCGTCTAGATTTGCATCTTTATAACCGGTGTAGAACAGCTTATTAGCCAGCTTATTCAGCACTTCCTTAACATTATTCTTTTCTGTTGCAGTATCACTAGCTTCAAAGCCGGCATTAATGCCTTGGCTATCGGTTACCAAAGTAATCTTCGAGCCATCATCTGCTGTCTTGACAGTGAAGTCACCCCCGGTGATGTTCTGCGGATTATCGGCATCATGGCCGTAAACAACAGTGGTGTCACCGCTATAATCATATACGGTAATACCCTTGTCGGAATTTTGGTAAATTACACCTGAACCATCCAGCTTAGAAACATTGCTGCCGGCAAAAGTTGTCTTCAGCGTATCTACCGAACGACCGGTTTCATGATTCCATACAGAACCTTTGGCCATTGTCAGATTAAACTGTCCGGTCGGTGCATTATAAGTGCTGCCTGGAATATTGCTTACCGCGCCTGTCCATTGAGAACCCTTGGTCATGTTGACATTGATAACAGAAGCTTTATTATCAGTTACCTTCATGTCACCGGTAACGTCCAAAATTCCGGCAGTAATGCCTTCACCTGTATTCAGGTTAATGATACCCTTGTTGGCCTGCAAAGCATAATATTGGCTATAATCCGTACCGTTAGACATATCGGCAGCTTTAATAGTTGCACCGGCAGTAGATATAGTTGAAGTATTCAATGCACGGATTGCACTGCCCAATACGTTTTCAATATTAAGATTGCCTTTAACAGTTATATTAATAGGCGCATCTGCACTTGAAGAACTGTCTGCATAAATACCGGCAGTGTTCGGTCCAACCTTGTTGCCGGTCTGAACATTCTTGATGGTCAGATCTTTTTCGAATACAACATTGCCTTTGGTACTTACATATACACCATAAGCACGCTGAGTAGCACTAGATTTAACTCCGTCTATCTCAACATCGGTATTTGCAGTAAGGTTGCCGCCCTCGCCTACACGAATGCCATAGACATACTTAGCCTTAGTATCAGCATTGCCATCAGCACCAAGTCCGGCAGAAACCTTCAGCACACCATTGCCCTTGGAATCCTTAATCTCCATGCTCTTGTTTTCATCAACATAAACCGTAGACACATAATTAGCAGTTTGATTGTTGGCATTGAGCTTCAAGGTATGACCCTGTAAATCAATAACAAGCGGACTTACTGCGTCGCCTGCTGCATACATAGCACTGGGAGCATTACCGGACACCCCATCCTGAGCTTCGGTAACATTAACAGAAACTACTCCGTTGATATCGCTTTCGCGTGTTTCACCGATATTTTCGGATTTTACAATCGGGCCGGTTGCATAGGTCTTATCGTCCTTCTCAGGAGTATAGTCATAGAAGCCCTGCCCACCCTCGGCAAAGGTAATGTTGCCAGTCTTCATAGTTACAGAGGAAGCTGTCAGGCCTTCAGCAATGGATACGCTGCCTGTAAGGTTGCTGTCGCCTGCCATATACCACAGCTTGTGTGCCAGAGAATTCAATACTTCGCTGACATTATTTTTCTCTGCAGCTGTATCACCTTCGGCAAAGCCCTTGCTGATGCCGTTGTTACCGGTGTAAAGCATCATTTCTGTGCCGGTCTTGGCATTAAGAACCGTAACATCACCGCCGATAATGTTACCCGGTGTAGCATCATCATGCTCATACCATACCTTGGTAACACCTTCGGCATTAGCAATATGGATAGGATCGCTATCATTTACCTTAATAATACCGGCAGATGCTTTATCCTTACCGCCGACAAGACTGCTCAGATGAGAAATGCCGTCATATTTTTCATAGTACGGTCTGCTGTAATCAGCAAGATTACTTGCATCAAGGCCGTCCTTACGGGATGCGTTTTCGTAAATCCATTGCGCGCCGTTCTGCAGCCACAGATTTACTTCACCGGCTTTTGCTGTACCAGCATTGTCAATTACACCCTTCCAGGAGGAATCCTGCGTGGTCAGGCCGATGTTAAGGCGACCGTTTTGATAAACCATAGCCTTTCCAGCCTCATCAGAGGACTTCATTGCCAGCACGTTGCCGACCATTTCTACCTTGCCGTTTTGTGCTTCCTGATTCTTTACATTGACGTTAATCGTGCCGCCGTAGCTTGCCAGAGCATAATACGGTTCGATAAATTTGCCGAAGCCTTCAACAAAGTTTTCTTCTCTGTACGGTGTGTCGATACGGATAGAATTACCCAGCAAAGAAATAGTTCCCAAATCATAAGCCGGTACATCACCGTCAGCCTGATAAACATCGGTTCTTACAGCTGTACCGCGTACAGCAAGATCCACATTACCGTTGACAGTGACATCACCGCGGGTATAGTCAACGGAAATACCTGCAGGCTGCCAACGGGCGCCCGTATAGTTTTCATCGCCACCCATGCTGGTTGCACCGCCGGGGCCTACATTGCCATGAACATTCTTGGTAATGATGCCCCAAGGATTTTCTGCATCATCCTTACGCATCTTTACGTTGCCGTTAATAATCAGGTTGCCCTTATTGGCTGCCGCAATACCAACAGAAGAATATTCCGAGACTGCAGTGATATCCAGATTACTGTTGACAATAACAGTGCCTTTATTAGCAATAAAGCCATTCACACCTACATAAGCATTTCTCTTAGTGTTAGTCTGATTAATGTGAATAGTGCCATAGCTGCCGTCTGCGCCTACGTTATTATAAACGCTGTCTTTGCGGGCAGTAATACCATCCTTATTGGTAATAGTAAAGGTATGGTCCTTTCCTTGGAAATCATAGATAAGTTTACCGTCATTTTCTGTTACGGTATTACCATCGGGACTCAGTATCTCGCTGTCCTTTTTTAGCGTGCCTATGAGAGGCTTGCTATAATCAGCAGCATAAACCGGTGCTATGAGAAAGCTCGATGCACTGGCTGCGAGAAGAACACCTGAAATAAGTGACTTCCACTTTTTTTGACTCAGCTTCATGATATATTCCCCCTTATAAAAAAGCAAGGAACGAACAGAAACAACCACTGTTTCTGCTGACTCCTTTGTACAGAGAAAAGCTCCGTACAAATATATATGAAAACCCCGCAAACTGCTACTCATCAATACAGTTTGTGACTTCATAACAAAAATATGCAGACGCTGCCATCACGGCAATGATTTTGCGGCAGCACTGCCTGAAGAGCTTTTTGCTTATTCTTAACAGTTATAAAATAAAAAACACAGCTTAATTTTACTTAAGCTGTGCTATATCCGTTTCTGTTCAGCACAAGATCAAGCAAAAAGGACTCTTAATTTATTATTATAGTCAAACCACTACCAATAATTAATAAAGTCCGTTCTCGTAGACCTTTACTAAATACCAATCTGTCAGTACCCTGGCTTAAAGTCATCGTCTCTGCATTCCTTTGTAAGAGGTTAGTTTTTTTCCTAATAATGCATCGACTCTTTTTTACAGTTGCGGAACAGCGTTGAAATCTCATCAAACTTCCCTGCAAAGCATTCATCCGCGTGGGACAAAGCCTCCAGACTAGGATTATATTCTATTGTAATCAAGATAGTCAGAAGTAAAAAATCACTTCATTTATCAAAAAATGTGTACTTTATTAAAGATACTTCATTTGCACCATATCTTGTTTTAGTACTAATTTCAGTTTAGCACTGATATAAAATTTCGTCAAGAATCATTATCAGAAAACTTATTTTTTTTGCAAAACAATATATTTACTTTACTATTTTCCATAATGTACGTCAACCAACAAAAATACCGACGTCAGTAACCCTTCCGGGTTACAGCGTCGGTATTTTCATTTACGCCTTACAGCGATTTTATTTTGCTTTCTTCAGGAATTTTTCATACATTGCATGGTCTTCAGCCATCATCTTATCAGCATCGGCACCGATAATGCAGGTCGGGTCGATACCCTGTTTCATGAAATAATCCTTGAATTCCTTGGATTCGCAAACCTTTTTAGCAGCAGCGCGCAGAGCTTCCAGCTTTTCTTTCGGAGTATCCTTAGGAGCAACCAGTGCTGCCCAAGCGCGAACGGTCATATTGTGGCCCAGTTCTTTGAAGGTCGGAACATCCGGATAGATTACGCTGCGGGTGTCAGCCATAACAGCAAGAATTTTCAGGTTGCCTGCGTCTACCTGGCTCTTGAACACAGACGGGTCAGCCAGAGTTGCATCGATGTGCTTGCCTGCCAAAGCTGCAGCAATATCAGCGGATCCTTTCGGATACGGTACATGCTTGAATTGTACTCCGAATTCTTCTTCAAAGGAAAGTGCGGCAATATGCCAGATAGCGCCGATACCGGAGTTACCCATCTTCACCTTGCCGGGGTTTGCCTTAGCAAAGGCTACGAATTCGTCTACACTGTTATAAGGAGCATCCTTCGGCACAATCAAAGCTGCCGGAGCTGCAATCGGAGCGCAGATAGCTGCATAATCCTTATAGGTGTTTTTGCATTTGCCCTGATGCGGGAACATAGCCAGCTCAACGGTAACCATGCCCAGAGTATGGCCGTCGGGTTTAGCGTTAGCCAACTCTACCATGCCGGTTACACCGCCGCCATCGGGTTTGTTTACGGGAACAAATTTGCTGCCCTTCAGCTCTTTTTCCATGAACTGAATCAGGCCTCTGGCAGAGATATCGGTACCGCCGCCCGGAGCCTTAGGAATAATTACGGAAATATCTCCGTCTGCAGGATAAGCTGCTTTTTTGCTGTCGCCACCGCAGCCGGTAAGCATAACAGCCATGGTCAGCATAGCCATCAGCACAACTAAAATTTTCTTCATTGTCTTACATCTCCTTATATTTTAAATTTAAAGGGTAACAAGTTCATCCGCGCTCAGCCTTACACAGGCAATATTGCAGCGCTTATAAGTATAGGTAAGCACAAAGCCCTCGCCGTCGGCAATAATCGCCGGATAGGAAAATTCCGCAGGCTCTGTTTCCAGGTCAAGCAGCTTTTGCCAGCTCGCACCCTCATCTTTTGATTTGAACAGGCTTAAGGGAGAACGCTGCCCCCAGTTGGCAGCAACAGGATTGCACACCAGATAGAGTACACCGCCGGCAGTCCGCACCAAGTCAAGACCGCTGTTATTGTTCGGCAGACTCAAAGCGTAGGCACTGCACCAGGTTTCGCCGTCATCCGCAGAATCGCTGCGATAGACAAAGCCCTCGCTGCTGCGCAACAGCATATGCACGCTGCCGTCCGCACTCTGCCACAGGCTCGGCTGGATTACGCCGCGTCCGTAAAAGGACTGCTGGCTTACAGCAATATTACTGTCGGCAGTTTTTTCACCTGCCTGATATTGCAGGCCCTCAATCTGTACAGCAGAAGATTTATGCCAGCTTGCGCCATCATCATCACTGATATCTGCAAAAGCCTTCCAGATGCCGTGTTCGGTAGAAGCACCGGCAAGAATGCGTCCGCTCGCCAAGCGCAACGGCTTATTGCGTACAGGTCCGCGCCCGCCGCTCACATCACCGGGCACCAGCTCCTGCGGTCCGCTCCAGGTTTCGCCATTATCCGTCGACTGCAGCAGCCACGTCTGCCAATCGGCAATCTGCTGGCCTTGCTTGTAAAACAGCAACAATCTGCCGTCCGCGCCCGCAAAAAGCACCGGATTCCAGTTCGCCGCCGCCCCGTTCACCAGCAGCTTCGGCTCACTCCAGCCTGCATTCGTGCGTCTGCTTAGGTAGATGCCCACATCGCTTTCGCCCTCATGCGTACCGCCGAACCAACAGCAAAGTAGGCTGCCGTCTGGCAGCGCCAATACTGTTGAAGCATGGCAGAAGGCCGTCGGCAAACAGCGCATAATCAATTCCTTTTGCATTATATCAATCACATCCAAAAAAGTCGCATAATTCTATAACATAAATATTGTAACACATATACCAAAAAGCGTAAACTATTTTCTTCACATTTCTGACAAATTTTGTCCGTCGACACGTTGCCAACTAAGCCATCGGCAGCGCTTTACAGAACGCAGACAGAAAAACTGCGCAGGCTTTTTGCTTGCGCAGCTGCTTATTTATTCGACATACAGCTTTTCTACATTAGATATACAGCAGCAATATTGTCATGATGTACAAGCCAAATTAGAGCATTCCCTTAAGCTCCCCCAATTAAAATGTAAGCCTCATCTGGTGCCAGACAGCATTGCCATGAGTAGATTTATCGGACACGCCCTCATCGGCAAAGCCGAATTTGGCATAATAATGAACGAGCCTATCCTTGCAGGTCAGCACCAGGCCCTTTCTCCCCTGCTGTTTGGCATCCTCAATCGCACGACGAATCAGCTCGCCGGCATAGCCATGCTTACGATAAGCAGGAATGGTATTGACACCGAAAATCATCTGCCACGCGCCGTTTTCATCGTGCAGCGTTGCCTTCTCATACATTTCATCCGTCAAATCAGGCTCATCCGTCACAAAGCCGTCAACGAAGGCAATCAGCTTTTCAGCCTCATACATAAGCCAGAAATGATTACCGTAATATTTTACTCTGTCAATAAATTCCTTTTCCGTTGCAGCCTCCGCCGGCGGAAAGCATTCTGCCTCCACTGCGGCAATCGCAGCAATATCTTCCGTAATTGCATATTTTATAATCATAAGCTCTTTCTCCTCAATAATTTTGCGTTTTTATGCACATACGCACAGTTTACAGCGCAATATCTTTTCACGCCTCAAACTTGTCCTCGTGCTTCTTAAAGAAATCGTAATAAACCCTGATGCCTTCCAGCTCCTGCCATTTCCTGACCTCCACCGGCCTGGTATCCAAATCATAAATCTTCGCCTCCCGCATCGCAAGCACAAATGGCGAATGACTGGCGATAATAAACTGACAGTTGTAAAAGCGTACGGCCTCCTCCAGAAAAGTCACCAGCTCCTGCTGCCTGAGCGGTGCCAGACTGTTTTCCGGCTCGTCCAGCAAATACAGCGCATTTTCCGTAATGTTATCGAAAAAATAACGAATGGCACTTTCACCGTTAGACTTTTCTCTGATATTCAATCCGACATTTTTCTTAACATACATCGACAGCGTATTATTCCGCATCGCCACTAGCTTCTCCAGCTTTTCCAGATCATCGTTGCCGTGATAGCGGAAACGCCCGTTATCCTGCTTCTTCAGCTCCAGATATTCGGTAATCAGCTGCTCGCGCCTGCTGTCTATACCGCTGTTGACAATGCGCTTGTTCAGCACAAAATCAAACACATCATCGCTGGTGATAATCCTGCTGGCCTGCGGAACACCCTCACCCTTTTCCTCATACGAGCAAAGATTTAAGTAATCGGGAAAAAAGGTCGATGTATTGTAAGGCGTGGTGCGCTCTACGCCCAGCTTTTGCGCAATAACGTTCAAAAGCGTGGTCTTGCCGGAGCCGTTGCTGCCGTATAAAATCGTCATCGGAGCAAATTCCAGCGTTTCCAGCAAAGCTCCCGAAGCAATCTTAAAGGGATAGATAGTGTTGTGCCATTTGCTCATCACATCATCTAAAACAGAACCTTCCTGACTTTCATCAGGAAAGCTAAAGCTCTTCAGATATATCATTTTTCTCACCTGTAATTATAGCACTAGCAAAATTGCAAATCATAATAAGTATATCACGAATCGTTATCTGGTTAAATAGAAAAAAGCAGAAGATATTCTTAGCATTTGCCTTTTTGGCAAAAACCTGAAGCGTTTTTATCTATAAAAATGTTTGTTTTGCGAACTATTGTTTTTATTCTTTTTCTATGTTATAATAACCTTAGTTGCATGGGTAGCCGCAATTTTGCGGAGCTCTTGCCTGGTCGTGCGGACCAGTGGCACCTGTCGAGCTTTCGGCAGGTGCCTTTTTTTTACATCTGCTGTCTTATATATTTTTACCTTATTTTATGCTATAATCAAAGGAGGAAACATATGCAAAACCAAGTATCTAATCTTGACAAGCTCACTCTTTCCAACGATTTTCTCTTCAAGCACGTTATGCTCAGAAAGCGCATCTGCAAGCATATTCTAGAGGAGCTTTTACACACCAAAATTGCAGATATCACCTATCTTGAAGCAGAACAGACACTTGATGTTTATCCCGACAGCCATGGTATTCGTCTGGACGTCAGAATTGCTGACGACACTAATACGCATTACAATCTGGAAATGCAGGTCAAAAATCCTGTCAGCCGTACTGGTAAATTTCAACTTCCCAAGCGCACTCGCTACTACCAGGCCATGTTGGATACAGATATGCTGCAAAAGGGATAGGATTATGACGAGCTTTCTCCCACTTATATCATCTTCTTCTGCCTGTTTGACTTCTTTGAGGATTCCCAGCGTATTTATACTTTTAAAAGACGCTGCCTGGAAAACATGGAGATTGAATTAGCAGATGAAGCTGCTATTATGTTTCTTAACACATTAGGCACTAAGGGCGATGTATCGCCGGATATTCAAAGCCTGTTTGACTACATCAACAACAATACAGTTACCAGCAACTTCACTCGCGAGGTTGCTGATACGATTACGGAAATCAAGAATGATAAGAAAGTGAGGGATTCCTATATGACTTACGAAATGCGTATGAAGGATATTCGCGAAGAATCTCTTGCCGAAGGTGAAACTAAAGGTGAAGCCAAAGAAAAACTTAGAGTTGCTAAGCTCATGCTGGCTAAGGGTTGTTATTCTCTGCAAGAAATAGTTGAACTTTCCGGGTTGTCTATTGATAACATAGAAAAGCTGAAGAATGATATGCATATAGAAAAGCAGGCTTGATAAGAAAGTGAGGGATTCCTATATGACTTACGAAATGCGTATGAAAGATATTCGTGAAGAATCTCTTGCCGAAGGTGAAGCTAAAGGTAGAGTTGAAGAAAAACTTGCTACTGTTAAGCGTCTTTTAAGCATGGGTTTGTCAGTACAAGATATCGCTAAAGGTACTTCGCTTTCTGTTGAGCAGGTTGAAAAAATTAAGGCTGAACAAAATTAGTCAACCTATAACTAAAACCCTAACCCCCTACTCCCACCGCCGTGCGCTACTGCGCACGGCTTTTCCTCTGCTTGCACAAAAAATCTCCCGACCGCTGCTTAAAGCAGCTGTTTCGGGAGATTTTCTGCTATATTCGTATATCCTACTCAGCAGGCCTTAACGCTTGCTATCTGCAAGCAGCCTCTTATTTGCCGCTGTCAAAAAGTGCTTCCACAAACTTATCCGGCTCAAAGGGGCGGAAGTCCATAATGCCTTCGCCTACGCCGATCCATTTAACCGGCAGTCCCAGCTCTTCCTTAATTGCCACAACAACGCCGCCCTTAGCAGTGCCGTCAAGCTTGGTGAGTACAACGCCGGTAACCTTAGCGGTTTCCATAAACACCTTAGCCTGATTGATTGCGTTCTGGCCGGTAGTAGCATCCAGAACCAGGAAGGTTTCGTGTGGAGCTTCGGGAATTTCACGCTTAATAATGCGGTGAATTTTTTCCAGCTCGTTCATCAGGTTAGCCTTGTTGTGCAAACGGCCTGCGGTATCAATGAAGAGAATATCTGCCTTACGCGCAATAGCAGCCTTCATAGCATCAAACACTACTGCCGCCGGGTCTGCACCCTCAGCGTGGCGGATAACATCGCAATGCGCGCGTTCGCCCCAGATTTGCAGCTGCTCGCCTGCAGCAGCGCGGAAGGTATCGCCTGCTGCCAGAACAACCTTGTATTTGAACAAAGTGAAGTAATTTGCCAGCTTGCCGATAGTAGTAGTTTTGCCTACGCCATTAACACCAACAACCAGAATAACAGTCGGCTTGGCACCGATACGTGTACGTTGGCCGCTGTCTGCCAGCATCTCTGCCATATATTTTTTCAGGAAGGGAATAACATCCTCTGTACCGCTGATTTCCTTCTTCTTCGCTGCTTTGCGCACTGCGTCGATCAGCTTTTCGGTAGTTTTTACGCCCACGTCCGCAGACAGCAGAATCATTTCCAGTTCATCGAGAAAATCATCGTCAATCGCTGCAGACAGGCCTACAAGCTCCTGAATGCGGTCAGTAAAATTGCGTCTTGTTTTAGAAAGGCCTTCCTTTAAACGCTCAAAAAATCCCATTATTCATTCTCCTTTGCATTTATTTTTACGGATAACAATTTAGAAACACCGGATTCTTCCATAGTTACGCCATACATGATATCAGCGCATTCCATCGTTCCCTTGCGGTGTGTAATCACGATAAACTGCGTGTTTCCTGCATAATCCCGCAGGAAATCGGCAAAGCGCTGAATGTTGGCATCATCCAAAGGCGCGTCAATTTCATCCAGGATGCAGAACGGCGAAGGCTGATAGCTCAAAAGAGCAAAGAGCAGTGCGATAACCGTCAGCGCTCTTTCGCCACCGCTCATCAGATACAGGCTCTGCAGCTTTTTGCCGGGCGGCTGGACGTCGATATCAATACCGGAAGCCAGCAGATTATCAGGCTCGGTGAGCCGCAGCACCGCTGTACCGCCGCCAAATATCTTGACATAGCATTGCGCAAAGTATTCGTTGATTTTGGCAAAGGCCTCCTTGAAGCGTTTGGTCATACCGCTGTTGATTTCTGCGATAACAGCCTCCAGATTTTCCTTTGCTGTACACAAATCATTATATTGCTTACACAGGAATTCGCTGCGCTCCTTCACTGCGTTATATTCTTCAATCGCCGCCGCGTTAATCGGTCCCAGGTCTGCAATCTGCAATGTCAGACGGCTTTCCTGCTTTTGCAGCGCCGCAAGGTCCATTTCCTGCAGCTCGGCAAAATTCTGACCGCGCGCCGCCGCCTCATCCAGCTGATAATCCTGCTGCAGCTGCTCACGTATATGGCCGCAGTTGCTTTCGTGCCGTGCCAGGTCCAGCTCTGTCTGCTTCAGCTGTGCTTCACTGTCATTCACCTGCTTGCGCACTCCGGCAATCTCTTTTTCAATATCCTGCTGTTTATCAAGCAGGTTGCCGCGCTCCTGAGCAAAGTCATCCTTGCCGCCCAGAATCTGCTGCAGCTGTGCCAGCAGCTCGTCGCTTTGCTGCTGCAGGCGTTGCTTTTGCACACCGCAGTCGGCAATTTCCTGCTGTCTGCGCTCCTGCTCTTTTTGGTTGGCAGCAATTTCTTCCTGCAGCCGCAGGGTATCCTGGTCCAGGCTGTGCATAGCCTTGCTGATATCCTGCGTGCGTGCGGCAGAGGTCTGCAGCGTAATTTTGGCATCCTGCAGCTGGTTATCCAAGGCGGTAACCGCACTGCCGTATTTGGCAATTTCCTTTTTCAGGCTATCCAAAAGCTCCTTGGCCTGGGTATCCTGTCCCTCGCGCTCGGCAACTGCCGCGCGCAGCTCCTTGACCTTATCACGGTTTGCCATATAAGCCGCGGTGATATTGCTGCGGTCATCCAAAAGCAGCAGCAGGCGCTCGTTGTCGCGCGTTTTCTGTTGCTGCACCTGCTCCAGATTCAGCTTAAGCCTGTCGGCCTTCAGCTGCTGTTGACGCAACTGTGCAGCAAGCTGCTGCAGCTGCTCCTTCTGATTTCCTTCGGTTGCTTCCAGCTCCTCCAGCTTTTCCTGCCAGCTGAGCATCTCGGCATGCAGGTGCTTCACCTGCGCCGCAGCCTGCGCAATTTCTACATTACGGCTCAAATAGCCTTCCTTATGCTTTTTACTGCCGCCGCTCATACTGCCGCCGGCATTTACCACATCGCCGTCCAGCGTAACTACGCGCAGACGGTAGCGTCCGGCCTTTGCCGCAGCCAAGGCAGCATCAATGTTTTCGGCAATCAGCACTCTGCCCAGCAAAAAGCGTACCGCATTTTCAGCCTCAGGCTTGAAGCCGATTAAATCAACCGCATAGCCAAGAATTCCCGGCAGCTTCGCCAGTGTTTCCTCCTCGCGGTTCGGCCCGCGACGTTGCACGGTATCCAACGGCAGGAAGGTTGCGCGTCCGCTACCAGTACGCTTTAAAAATGCTATCGCTTCCTTCG
>OQVH01000381.1_pt1 | contig 34433 bp, 32 predicted proteins | sample 1691641 | NCBI WGS metagenome assembly OQVH01 (sample SAMN03418286, study PRJEB22391) | human gut metagenome | biome: human-gut; feature: organic feature; material: feces | host: Homo sapiens | place: Italy | collected 2013-04
TAGGATTCGTCCTAAAGCACCAATTTTACCCATGATGGCCGGCATAGTAATAATGATGTCGATATCAGTCCAACCTGATTTCAATTTTTCAATATACTCATCCAATCCAACATAGTCGGCACCGGCAGCTTTGGCTTCTTCATAGGTCGTTTCAGGAACGGGATTTGCAAGGGCGAAGACAACCGCCTTGGGAGCCATACTTTCCATGATATCCTTCGTGAAAAGACGCGGTCCCGATACACCGATAAGGACATCCGCACCCTTGGCGGCCCCGACAAGGTTTCCTTTATAGTGGGCCTTGTTGGTGACGCTGGCCAGATACTTTGTTGCCATATCCATGTCCCCGGGACGGCCCTCGTAGACCGCGCCGTCAATATCGATCATCGTCAGGTCTGTTACGCCCAAGCGATAGAGCAGTTTGCCAATGGCAGAACCTGCGGCGCCGCAGCCGTTCACCACAACCTTGACCTTTGTAATGTCCTTTTTGGCAAAGCGCAAGGCGCCAAGGACGGCAGCGCAGGCAATGATGGCGGTTCCGTGCTGGTCATCATGGAAAACCGGGATGGAGCAGCGTTTGATGAGTTCATTTTCAATCCAGTAGCATTTTGGTGAAGCAATGTCTTCCAAGTTGATGCCGCCAAAAGAAGGCTGGAGTTTTGTGACAATGTTGACAAATTCTTCCGGATCTTTGGTATCGATACAGATGGGGATAGAATCAATATCGCCAAATTTCTTATAAAGGACGGATTTGCCTTCCATGACAGGCATGGCCGCCTCCGGACCGATGTCCCCCAGCCCCAGGACACGGGTGCCATCACTGATGACGGCGACCATATTGCCCCGACAGGTGTACTCAAAGGAAAGGTCAGGGTTTTCCTTGATCTTGCGGCACGGCTCAGCAACGCCCGGCGTATAGGCAAGGGCAAGGTCATGGCCATTTTCAAGGGGCGCCTTGCAGCGCACTTCCAGCTTTCCATGGAATTTCTTGTGAAGCGCCAGGGCTTCGGCATTGATTTTTTCCGTATCTGCCATAAGGGATTCCTCCTTTTCCAAGAGGCCTAGGGCCTTTTACAGCGAAAGGACCTAAGGACCTTTCTGATTCAGTAGTTATTTGGCAAGTTCCCGCACTTCAAAGAAGGGGGCTCTGCCCTTTTCGAGGGTTAAGATACCATAGGTCGGCACATCGCCCCGCGGTTTGGCTGCACTGCCAGGGTTGATGACAAGGATTCCGTCAATCACTTCATTGACAGGGGTGTGAATATGGCCAAAGACAACAACCTGGGCGTTTTTTTCCTGTCCCCAGTAAATGAGATTGTCCCAGCGGGAACGGGATACATAGCGGTTGCCATGCACCATGGCAAGAGTCGTTCCTTCAAGTTTTGTGACAAATTCCACAGGACCCCGGTCTTCATAGACGTCGCAGTTGCCGCAGACAGCATAGACAGGTACGCCGGTCTTTGCTTCCAGATAAGGTGCGTCCTGACTGTAATCACCGGCATGAAGCCAGAGATCGACCTTTCCCGCGTCAAGGATGACGCGGTCCATGGCCTTTTTGACGCCATGGGTATCACTGATGACTCCAATCCTCATTTCATCTTTCTCCATTGGCTGACAAGTTTTTTTGCCGCTTTGGCGCGGTGACTGATGCCGTTTTTTTCTTCCATAGTAGCTTCTCCCAACGGTTTATGGAGCTCCGTCGACCAAAAAAGCGGATCGTAGCCAAAGCCATTGGTGCCATGGGGCTCATGGAGCAGGATACCATCACAGATGCCGCTTGATTCAACGACAATCTTGCCTTCGGGACTTGCAACGGCAAGGGCACAGAAAAAACGGCAGTTGCGACGAACCTGCATCTTCATGTTAGCAAGGAGGAGTTCGTTGTTTTCCTCGTCCGTGGCCTCTTCGCCTGCATACCGGGCAGAACGGACACCGGGTGCACCCTTGAGGCTTAGGACCTCAAGTCCGGAATCATCAGCCAGGCACATCCGGCCTGTTGCTTTGGCGTAGTATGTAGCCTTCAGGCGTGCATTGGCGGCAAAAGTCTTCCCTGTTTCTTCCGGTTCGGGGATATCCGGGAAATCATTGAGACAGCAAAAATCAAGTCCCAAGGCTTCAAGAAGAACCTTGAATTCTTCCATCTTGCCTTGGTTATGGGTCGCAATAACGACTTGTTGCATGTATGGTTCACCCACTTTCTATACGTTATATTGTAACTGGTTTTGGGGGGATTGACAACAAATTAAGAAGAAGGGGAAGAAAGGGTGTCCGCTGGTACGCTTTTTCAATAATGTTGACTCAGCCCCAGAAAGTGGGCTGGGTTGAGGCAGTGTGTAAGGCCTTTGCGTAAAGAAAAGGCCGTGAGCAGACTCAAAGGCGCGGCGCCAAACTGCCCTCACCTTTCCCTTTTTATTTGGCGCACAAAATGCGCCGAGTCAAAAGAAAGGGGCCGAGTAAAAAACAAAACCCCCGCCAAAGCGGGGGCTATCCATTAGCGGATGAAGTCCTTGATGATGCAGATAGGAGTCTTCTGGCTGGCGTTGCCGAAGGGGTTGTCGATGAGGATCTTTTCCACAAGACGGGGATCGACGCCTTTGGTTGCGCCCAAAACGCAGGAACGCTTGAGGTCGTTGACGTCAGCTACAGCTGCGCCAAAGCAGCCCAAACCGCGTTTGATGCTTTCCGCCACTTTGGAAGCATGTTTCGGACCCAAGACAATGTGCTTGTCATACGGTGGCATAGTTCCTGTAATATCATCGACGAGACGGGCCTGTTCCCCGCCTAGGCGGTAGAACCAGCCAGCCTTGCCGATAAGTTTCATGAAGAAGCCGGCAACGACGGCAAAGGTGATGCGCAGCGTGCCTTCTTCATTGATAAGGCTCTGCATGGCACTCCAGTTAGAAATGCTGCCATAACCAGGAAAGAGCTGGGAAAAGACTTTGGCCGCAAAGCCAATCTTCAGCGTTTCCGGACGGATGGCCCGATTTTGGGTAATAGCCACGACACTTTCCGCCACGCAGACCACATCGCGGGGGCCAATCATAGAACCGCCAAATTCCTTGATGGCATCGACGATATTATCATGGACCGTCAGGATACGGGTCGGCACAGGAAGGATTTCATATTTCTCAGCCATGGTAAGCACCTCCAACCAATTTCTTGACATCTTCCGCATAGATCGTTTCAAAAGCCTTGCGGACGTAATGATCTTTGCGGCCCACACCAGTCAGGTAGATGCAAAGGTCCATGTCGACCATATGACGCAGGGTGTCGCGGATATTCTTTCCATTGCGAGCTTCAAAGAAAAGGGTCACGACAAGGGTCCGTTCCACACCGGGGTTCATGATGACCGCTTCAAAATAGTTGTCATCGCGGCGGGCCGTATCAAGTTCCAATCGGCCCCAGCACATGGCATCGGGGAACTGTTCCCGCGGCAGATAAGGACGCACAAACGCATCCGTAATGGCTGCAATCTGGTTGCTCGTGTTCCGCATAGGTACGGTGAAACTAAAGACAGCGCGGTCTGTTTCGATTTTCTCGAGTTTCAAGGCCGACCGTTCATCGACGCAGACGTGAGTGTCGTCCGTCGGTTTCAAAAACGCGTAGACCGTCATGACCAAAGCTCCCAGGACGCACAGGCCCAGGATGAGATAAATAAAATTCAGCATTCCTTTCTCGTCTCCCTTTCTTCTTCCAGCATTTTATTCAAACGTTCCATATAGGAATCACTCAGCCGCGCAACCTTTCCTTCGGCCGTCGTGATGCCGTTTGTGGACTTTCCTTCGGCAAGGAGCACGCCATCCTTGGCACGCAGGGCCCGATAGGAAAAGCTGAGCTTTACTTTGCTGAGTTTTTCAAGGACAGTTTCAATAATGACTTCATCATCAAAACGGGCCGACTGACGATAGCGGCAATTCACATCGACAATAGGAACCATGAACCCTTCCCCCATCATCTCATTGAGGTCAATGCCCGCCTGCCGCAAATATTCCACCCGTCCCATTTCAAACCAGCGCAGGTAATTGGCATGGTGAACAACACCCATGAGGTCGGTTTCATAGAACCGAACCTTGAGTGAGAAAGATACCATCGTGTCATCTCCTTTACCCTGGAACACGTAAAACAACAGAAATCCCCATAAAACGCTGTGGCGATTCATGGGGTCAAATCCAATATGGTACGCCTGGGCGGAATCGAACCGCCGCACACGGCTCCGGAGGCCGTTGCTCTATCCACTGAGCTACAGGCGTATGTCATGTCTGACGGAGGCTATTATAGCATAAATGATGGGCTTTATCAAATTCTTTTCGCTTTAGCTCCAAAAAAGTTTTTGTAAAATAGTCTCTCTCCCGCCTCTTACCGTTTCATGAGGGAAAGGAAGCGCTCCACGGGAAGGAGCCGGTAAAAAACAAGACAGATTACAAGGTTTGGCAAAAGATAGGTCAGGTTGGTCAAAAAGGAATAGAGATAGATCGAAGTGCCTGCCGGAGCGTAACTGCCAAAAAAGACCACGCCCGAAAGAAAATGGAAAAAAAGCCGTACCGCCACGGCGGCCGTGATGCCTGCCATGTGGTGCCGAGGGAAACAGCCTGCAAGACCCAAGGCCATAAAAGGCAGGGGATAGTCGAAAAGGACCTGAACAGGATGCAGGATATATGGCGCCATCACAAGGTTCATGAGACTGTAGGCAAAACCTGCCAGCATGCCCACTTCCGGTCCATAGGCAAAGCTTATGAAAAAAAGGGGCAGCATGCCGCCAAGCGTAACCGATCCGCCATTCGGCATGCGGTAAAATGGAAAGGCCGTAAGGATCACAGCCATGGCAAGCATAAGGCCACTACTTGCCGCCATGGATACAGACAGCCGCACCTGTTTAATCTTTAGGAGCGCTACCAGCAGGAAAAAAAGGGCAAAAAGGCAAAGGGCTGCACTCGGCACCTTCATGAGCTGCGTCAAAAGTTCCATCTTACTTTGCTGCCTCCTGCCGCATCATGTCAATTTCGTGGGCATAGCCCGAAAGTTCATTCGGTGTTTCAAGGATAAAGGGCAGGCCCGCTAAGGAAGGATGGCGGACGACGCAGGAAAGGGCAACCTGTCCGATCATGCCTTCGCCGATTTTTTCATGCCGATCCTTATGGGCACCTAAGGGATTCTTGCTATCGTTCAGATGGATGGCTTTCAGCCGGGACAGGCCAATGACGCGGTCAAATTCGCGGATAACACCATCAAGGTCAGAGACAATATCATAGCCCGCATCCCAGATGTGGCAGGTATCAAGGCAAACGCCGACCTTATCCTGAAGTGCAATACGTTCCAAGATGGCGCGGATTTCCTCAAAGCTGCGCCCCACTTCCGTACCCTTGCCAGCCATGGTCTCAAGAAGCAGCGTCGTCTGCTGTTTTTCATAAAGGACGCGATTGAGGCAGGCCGCAATGAGTTCAATACCGATTTCCGCGCCCTGTCCCAGGTGGTTTCCTGGGTGCATGTTGTAATAATTTCCCGGCAGGGCCTCCAGTTTATGAAGGTCATCGGCAATGGTTTCAAGGGCAAACTGACGCACTTCTTCCTTCGTAGAGCAGGGATTTAAGGTATAGGGTGCATGGGCCACAAGGGGAACTGTCCCATAAGGGGCCCATGCCTTTTTGAAAAGATCCGCATCCTTGGGATCAAAGGCCTTGGCCTTGCTGCCGCGGGGATTGCGGGTAAAAAAAGCAAAGGTATCTGCCTTGATACCGCGGGCCGTCTCCCCCATGGCCGCAAAGCCTTTGGAAGAGGAAAGATGGCAGCCAATATGTAACATAAAGAAAGATCTCCTTTCAGTTTCTGGCATGACAAACGGCAAAGGCCGCTCATAGGCCCCATTGTACGCTAAAGCGCGGGCCCATTTCAATGGGGCCGCGCTCGGCTGTGTATTTACTTTTCGATGAAGGTGGTTAAGGTATGGAGCAGGTTTTCCTTTTCAAGGGGTTTCCGGATCTGACCGTTCATGCCGCTTGAAAGGGCCTCTGCCACGTCTTCGGAAAGGATGTTTTCTGTAAGAGCCAAGATAGGAATGATCTTGGCATCCTTGTGGTCAGCCATGCGGATGAGGCTTGCCGCTTCGCAGCCATCGACACCGGGCATATCAAGATCCATCAAAATGGCTGCATAATAGCCTTCGGGACTCTTGCCAAACATCTCACAGGCTTCCCGCCCATCGTGGGCCCGTTCCACGAGGATGCCCGTGTTGGTCAGGAGCTTTTCCAGGACTTCCATGCTCAGGTCGTTGTCATCAGCAGCAAGGAGGCGTTTTCCCGCAAGGGGCATAAGCTTTTTATCACTTTCCGGAAGCTGGTGATACGTAAAGGGCAGTTCCATGGTAAAGCGGATACCCTCGCCGCTTTGGTTGTCAGCCTTGATGAGCCCACCCAGGATGTGGACAAGGTTATGGGTCACGACGAGGCCCAGACCGCCGTGGAAGCTGGACCGTTCTTCCAGCTGGGAAACCATTTCAAAGGGCAGGAAGACCTTATCCATGAGGTCCTCAGGGATACGCTTTCCTTCACAGGTGACGACCACTTCCAGGATCACTTTGCGTTTTTTCTGTTCCCGCCGACGAATCTCACAGCGCAACTGATGATGCTCGCCTGTAAAGAGCATGGCATTGGCCAATAGGTTCATCATGACCTGCTCGAAACGGACCCGGTCACCATCAAGGGACAGGTGCTTTACGCCGTCTGTTTCCATGGTAAATTCAATCTGGCGGCGCTGCGCTTCCTGACTAAAGAGCGACTCAATGCGGCTGAGGACCCCATCGAGTTCAAAGGGTTCGCTTTTAAGCGACAGGGTGCCATTTTCCATGGCGGAAAGGTCAATGACGTCGTTCAGGACCGAAAGGAGATAGCGGACCTGATCCTGACTTCCTTTCACGTAAGCCCGGCGCTGGTCCACATTGTCTTCTTCGCCGGCAAGGGTCAGGTAGCCCATGATGGAATTGAGGGCTTCCCGCGTGTCGCGGCTGATGCGGCTCATGAACTTACCTTTTGTTTCTGCATCATCACGGGCTTGGCTCATAGCCGAATGCAGCTGGGCACGGCGCTCCATTTCAAGGCTCTTCTGATCATCGATGCGGCGGCGCAGGAAGAGTACGTCCCGATGATGGCTGCGCCCTTTTTTCACGCCCTGAAGCAGGAAGCTGGCCCAATGATAGGTGCCATCCCCGTCCTTGACGCGGGCCATGAATTCATAAGAGGAACAGGTCTTGCGCGTCCGTTCCAGATTTGTCTGGAGCACTTCCTTCGTGTATTTCAGCTGGTCGCTGGGATGGAGCTCGCCAAAAATGGCATCCACTGAATCAATGGGTACAGCCTTGACCGTAACTTTTTCTCCCTCATCTTCATAGCAATAAGCTGTATGATGGTTAAGATCTAGCTCGGCTACCCGGTCATAGGTTTCCACAAAATAGCCAATGAGACGACTAATCCGATAGCGTGCCTTCCGTTCCCTGCGGACCTGCCGGGTCCGAAAAAAGTAAAGGAGTGCAAAAAAGGCAATGAGGACCACCGCGGCCACGAGAAGATGACCGGCATTACGTTCAAGGAACACAGACGCGGACGCTTCTGCAGGAAGGATGGCGGAAAGCGATTCCAGCCAAGATTTGATGAGATTCATAACGACTCCTTTCGGCGATTACTGGGAAATGACCGTTTTCAAATAGGCCTCAGCGGCTTCCAGCTGATTGGTGCCGGCAGCTCCTATTGCTTCCACGGTTTCATCAGGTTCGATGCCGACCTTATCGATGCTGCGCCCACTGGGCGTATAGTACTTTGCAATGGTAAGCTTGACAGCAGTTTTCTGGCTTAACATGAAGACATTCTGGACCACACCCTTGCCAAAGGTCTTGGTCCCAAAAAGTTTGCCTGATCCCGTATCCTGGATAGCACCGGAAACAATTTCCGCCGCGCTTGCCGTTCCATGGTTCACCAATACGGCAATGGGGAAGGGCACCTTTTCAAGCTCTGAGGAGAAGGTTTCAGTCGCCCCCGATTTATCCGTCATGGAAACAATGGGGCCTTTGGGAACAAGGTGCTTTGCGACATTGACGCCACTTTGGAGAAGGCCCCCTGGATTGTCCCGCAGATCAAGGACCAACGCTTTCATGCCCTCCCCCTGCAACTTTCCCAGTGTGGCGGCAAAATCGCGGTCCGTTTCCTCGTTGAAATTCGTGATCCGGATATAGCCGATGCCGCCTTCTTCCATGCGTCCGTAGACGCTCTTGACCTTGATTTCGCTTCTTGTCAGCGTCACTTCGCGGGTGGATCCATCGGCAGACTTCAGTCCCACTGTCACTTGCGTCCCATCTTTGCCGCGAAGCTTTTTCACAACCTCGTTCAGGCTTTCGCCCGTCACGTCCTTCCCGTCAATGGAAAGGATGATGTCCCCTGCCTTAATGCCGGCTTTGTAAGCCGGTGTATCTTCAATGGGAGAAACAACGATAATTTCCTTTGATTCCTTCATGCCCAAGACCATGCCGACACCACCAAAATGGCCTTCAGTCATGGCATTCAAGGCTTCAAAATTCGATGTATCCAAATAGGATGAATACGGGTCACCCAGTTCCTCCACCATCCCGCGGATAGCGCCGTCATAAAGGTTCTTTTCTTCCATGTCTCCCACATAATAGCTGGAAATCAAATGCAGGGTCCGTATCAACTCGAGAAATCCCGCGGGATTGCCGACATAGCGGCCAAGGACCGTGATACTTCCGAAGATAAAGACACAAAAAGAAACCAAGACGGCCACGATCAGGTGGGCCCAGCCAAATCTTTTTTTACCCATAGACCCTCCTTATGGCAAATAGTTGAGCGGGGACGTGACTTCACCATGGATACGCACTTCAAAGTGGCAGTGCGGCCCCGTCGAATTCCCCGTACTGCCTGCAAGGGCAATGGTCTGACCTTTGGAAACGTTTTCGCCAACGCCGACAGTAAGGGAACTGTTGTGTCCGTAGAGGGTCACAAGGCCGCCACCATGATCGATCATCACCGCATTGCCATAACCGCCCATCCAGCCAGCATAAATCACCGTACCGGAATCAGCGGCCACAATGGGCTGCCCATAGTCGGCACCGATATCGATTCCGGCATGGAAGATTTCCGTACCCCAAATGGGGTGGACGCGCCAGCCAAAAGGAGACGTGATTTCCCCATAACAAGGCCAGGTAAACTGACCAGACCCGTGGGCAGAAGCCATCATGCGGCCTTCCTGCTCCATGCGCTGGATCATGGCCGTAATTTCCTGGCTGTTGCGCTGGAGTTCTTCGTACTCGGCATCAAGACGGGATTTTTCCGCTAGAGCTTCCTGATAGAGCTGCTCCTGCTCAGCTGTTTTTTGTTCCACATAGGCCTTTTTCTGAAGCACTTCCTGGCGCTTCCCATCAAGTTCCGCATGTTCCGCGTCAAGCTCGGCCTTTTTGGCTTCAAGCTCATGCTTTTGCGCATTCAGCGTTTCAATGAGGTTCGTATCACGGCGAATGATGCGCTGCAAGAGATACATGCGGGAGGAAAAATCCCGGAAATCACTCGATCCCAGAAGCACGTCAAGATAGTTCACCTGCCCGTTCTCATAGATGTCGCGAAGCCGTTTTTTGTAGATTTCCCGCGTATTGTCAAATTCCTTTTCCTTGATGACAAGGGCCCGTTCATTACTGCGGATCTTGCCTTCAAGAATGCGCTGCTGGCCTTCGACAACGGCAAGCTGCTGTTTTGCCTCGGCAAGTTCCTGCCGGGCCCTGACAAGGCGGTCCACGGCGTTTGAAATGCGAGCTTCACTTTCCTTTCGCTGGGAAGTGTTCGTGTCCATCTGCCGCTGAATCTCGTCGAGCTCTGCTTTTTTATCCTCTATGGATTCTGCCCACGAAACGGGCCCCATATAGCTCATAAGGGCCATCAGAGCCGTTGCGACGGCAACTTCTTTTTTCATGACAAGGCCCCCTATCAAACATCCAGGAACTTGCGCAGGCTGATGGCACTTCCGGCAGCCCCGATAAAGGTGCCAACAGCAACAAGACCGGCACAGAGGTAGACCATAAAGGGCCAGCTTGGCAGGAGGGGAAAGAAGGCCAGGGTCGAATAGATTTTCACCTGGGCAGCGTCATACATCTTGAAAAGGGCCACAGCGGCAATGAGAGCCCCGACAAAGCCCATGAACATCCCTTCCAGCAGGAAAGGCCAGCGGATGAACCAGTTGGTGGCCCCCACATATTTCATGATGCTCACTTCCCGCCGACGGGCAAAGACCGTAATGCGGATCGTATTGGAAATAATGAAAAGGGTGGCAATGGCGAGCATGATGATGAGGAAAATGCCTCCCAGGCGCAGGATACGTGTCAACTGGAAGAGATGTTCCACCACTTCCTGTCCAAATTTAGCCGTCTCCACTCCGGGCATCTTTTCGATTTGGGGCACGATTTCCTGGATGCGTTCCGGTTTATCCACCTGGACTTCAAAGGAATAAGGGAAGGGATTGTCCTCTCCCAAGGCATCAAGGAGCTTTTCCTGTTCGCGGAGCCGTTTCTTGAAATTCTGCAGGGCTTCTTCCTTTGTCACGCCCTTGACTTCCATGACGCCCCGCGTCGTCTTGAGCTGCTGCTCTACTTGACGGCGCTGCACGCTCGTTGCGGCATCCGACATATAGACCGTCACCTGGACCTGATTTTCCAGGTATTGGGCAAGGTTATTGACATTGAGAACCATCGTCAAAAAGAGCCCCAGGACAAGGATGGAAAGGGCAACCGTCGTCACGGACGCAATACTCATAAGGGAGTTGCGTTTTAGTGACGTAAAGGTTTCCTTCAAATAATACCATTTTGTACTAAAGCTCATAACCATAGACTCCTTTGATATCGTCACGGACAATGCGTCCATCTTCGATGGCAATGACCCGCTTTTGCATATAGTCCACCATGGTCTTGTCATGGGTGGCCATGATGATGGTCGCGCCCCGCTTATTGACTTCGGAAAAGATATTCATGATTTCCATACTGGTTTCCGGGTCGAGGTTTCCCGTCGGTTCGTCGGCAATGACCAGCAGCGGGTCGTTGACAATAGCCCGGGCAATAGCCACACGCTGCTGCTCACCGCCGCTCATTTCACTGGGATAGTTCTTTGCCCGGTCGCCAAGACCAACAAGGGTCAGGACTTCCATGACCCGTTCCTTGATTTTCTTGGAAGGGGCCTCGATGACCTGCATGGCAAAGGCCACATTTTCAAAGGCCGTCCGGTCATTCAGCAGTCGGTAGTCCTGGAATACGATACCCAGCTGACGCCGCAGGTAGGGGATCTCGTCATTGCGAAGCTTCATGACATCGACGCCGTCCACAAAGATCTGCCCGCTTGACAGTTCAATCTCACGGGAAATGGTCTTGATGAAGGTTGATTTGCCGGCCCCGCTGGGACCGACGAGAAAGACAAACTCACCTGGCTTGATATGAACATTCACGTCCTGGAGTGCAGCGGCTCCGCCAGGATAGATCTTGCTGGCATGTTTCATTACGAGCAATGGGATCCACTCCTTTTTTCGTTGGATTCATGCATAAGGGCAAGGGCACGCAGGATATTGGAACGTGCTTCCTTTCTAAGAGCGGCAAGTTCCGAAGCTTCCTGGGCTCCTGAATCGGCAGGCATCGAATCGGCAAGGGAAACGATTTCACCGGCCTTGATGGCATCGATGGTATCGACAACGGTTCCTTTCATCCCATCTACAAAACGGTCCACTTTGGGATCATAAGAAACCGCCATAAAAGGCACGCCGGCAAGGGCCGCAAAGACCAGGGCATGGAGCCGCATCCCCACCAAAAGGCGCAGGCTGGCCATGAGGTCAAGATATTCCTTTGTGGAAAGTTTTCGCGGCAGGATAAAAACGTCGCGGCTATTTTCCATTTGCCCAAGCACCGCGTCGGAAACTTCCCTGTCAGACGGAAACTGAAACGGGACAAAGAGAATCTGCGCCCCAAAGGCGGCCTTGAGACCATCGGCCGCGCGGGCAAATTCAGGAATAAAGCGATCCTCTCCCTTCCAGTGCCGCAGGGCAAAGCCAATGACGGGCCGTTCAGGATCGATGCCCATGCCTCGCAGGATGACTTCTCCCACCTTGCGATTGCCGTCAGGAAGGGAAAAGACAGCATCACTTGTGACGAGGATATCCTTTCGCTCAAAGCCCATCTCACAAAGGTCATCCAAAGACCCATCGTCACGGACCGTAATCAAATCGGCGTGGCGGCAGACGAACCGGGTCAGGAAGCGGGAAAAACAGCCCTTGATCGGACCGATTCCCTGGGCAAAGAGCATCACCTTTTTCCTCATAATGACGCCAAGAGCGATGATGGAAAGATAATAAAAGAGACTGAAATGGCTCGTTACGTTCTGGAGCAGGCTGCCGCCGCCCGATAAGAGCAGGTCCGTCCCTGCCATGGCCCGCAGGATGGCGGGAAAATCAAAGCGTCCGATGCTCTTTACGTCGTGGAGGGCACAGGTTGAGCGGGGATGGCCGCTAATGACCGTAATGACCGTATCAGGGGCCTCCCGTTTAAGGCTGTCCACAATGGCCGTCAGCATGGCTTCGTCACCGGCATTGGAAAATCCGTAATATCCGGATATGAGCACCTTAGCCACGGGCGTCCCTCCCCTTCTTGTAACCCCCATAGGCACGATAAAGTCCTTCAAACACAACAACGGCCAAAACGCCTAGGATCACGCCCAGTGCATAACCATCAAGGGCCCGGACATAGCTCATGAAAATAGGGGTCCGCATATGGCAGAACGTCTGGACGAGACTTGCCTGTCCAATGGTCGCGGCTACGGCAAAAAGGCCATAGGCCCAAGTCGGAAGTTTCCGCAAGACGCACCAAGCCGTCAGGTAAAAAGCCGGATGACCAATGAGAAATTCCTTTTCCCGGGGCCGGGCGTACATGGTCTCTTCAAGGAAATAGCGAAGCTTTTCCTCAAAGGCCGGAACGGGAACCCCTGCCGTATGGCCGCTGCGGCCAATAAAGACCCACGCCACGATGGCAAAGACAAGGAGAACAATGAGGGTCGACAGCGTAAATGGGCGGTTAAGAAACGCCCGGATCCTTGATAAGGGAGCCGTAAGGCGTTCCCCTTCGTTCCACAGGCCATGACGTTTGACAAAGAGTAGGAACGTAAGAAGAACGGGCATCATGAAGGTGACCTTCACGCCGCGGTAGATATCAATTTCAAGGAGAAAACGTGTATCTCCAAGGACTGCCCCCAATAAAGAGGCACCAATGAGGGACAGAATCACGGCATAGCCTAGCTGGACCGTCGTCATGGCAAGAAGGCCTTTCATCGTCCTTTCTCCTTTACGGCGGTCCCACAGCGTGATCATGCGGGCCATGGAAAGGACGGGAAAGATGATGGCACTCAAAAGGGCCGTCACCTGGCGGAACAAGAGTGCGTGGCTGCCTGTAAAGTAACCAGCAGATAGGACCAGACCGCCCAAAAGGACCAGCTTGCCATAATGGCGTTGGGGCACGATGCCAAGGAGAAGGAAATAAAGGCACCAAGCGGCCACGACAGAAAAAGCCATGGGCACATAGAAAAGACGGGACGGATGGTACGGGGCAAAGACGCCGGCCCGTCCGCTTATATATCCATGGGATGCCACGTCACGCGTCACATCACTTACGTATTCAAGGTTCGTTTCAAGGGCCGTGTTGCCATTAAGACCGGTAACAAAAGGACGGATGTAGTTGACGCGGATATTGCGCTCATCATCGGCAAGGGACCAGCGGCGGAACGCATCAAAGACCTTCATCTTGCGCTGCTCGTCTTCGGCAATGGTGTAGACGCGGGCAGCATCATAGTCCATGACTTCCGAAAGGGGTACAAGTCCGTCCATCTTGATGAACTGGAGCTGTACATCGGCTTCGACCATACCCAGGGTGATATGCCGCTTTTTGAGCGCGTTCGCCACATTTTTGAGATAGCGAGGCTCGCCGAGCATGCTGCGGCCGCTGCCAATGATGAGCGAAACATCGGCTCCCGTTTCATCAATTTCCTTAAAGAACACAGCAAGCTGCTGCTGAGCTTTTTCTTCATCCTTGGTAGTCTTTACAAAATTATTGGGACGGATGGCCACCATAAAGCCATTTTCCTTGGCGGCAAGAAGCTCATCCGGCACAAGGATCAAGGGCGTTTCCTGGATGCCCAGCTGGTCCTGGCTGAAAGGATTCTTATTGAGGGCCGTCGGAGCCTTGAGCATGTAGACACGGGGCGTATCGGAGACCTTCTGGAAGCGGTCCCTGTCAAAACGGGCGCCCAGTGTTTCAATGAGGGCATCAAAGGTGCGGCGGCTCGTTCCATCGGCCAGGTAGACAGCCTGATAGGTAAAATCCGGTGAGGATACAATGGCCTGCCAGCTCGGGCTCAGGCCGCCGATTTCCTTTTGACGCAGGAGCTCGCCGCCCGTATAGTAAGTAACAAGGCCTTCGCCTGCCATATCCATGATGGTGCGGTCTGAAACGGCAAGGGTCGTGACGCCGGCGTCCTTGAACTTTTTGAAGACGCTCTGCCGCGATAGACCCTCACTGTCCGCCATACGGACCAGGGCCTGATAATCCATGACCGTTTCCATACTCCGATTGGCCTGTTCCACCTGATGCCGGCTCCAGTTAAGACAAAGGGAGGCCAAAAGGCCGAGACTGACGAGGACCACAAATAGCTGTTTGATTTTCTTCACGGCTTACCCCTTTCCCCTGATCAATGTTTCAGGCTGCGGAGATAGCTTTCAACAAAAAGATCCAGGTCCCCGTCCATAACAGCTTGGATATTGCCGGTTTCCGCACCAGTCCGATGATCCTTGACCAAGGTATAGGGCTGGAAAACATAGGAGCGGATCTGGCTCCCCCACTCGATGGCCTGATAGTCTCCGGCAAGGTCGCTGATTTTTTGATCTTGGATGGCCTTTTCGTATTCAAAGAGTTTGGCACGCAGCAGCTGCAGGCAGCGTTCCTTGTTCTGCAGCTGGGACCGTTCGTTCTGGCACTGGACAACAATGCCCGTCGGCAAATGGGTCATACGGACAGCCGAAGACGTCTTGTTGACGTGCTGTCCGCCAGCACCGCTGGCGCGGTAGTAGTCAACGCGGACATCGTCCATGTTGATGTTGACTTCCACCGTATTATCGATTTCCGGCATAACGTCCACCGCCGCAAAGGAGGTGTGGCGGCGGGCATTGGAGTCAAAAGGAGAAATACGGACAAGGCGGTGCACGCCCTTCTCGCTTTTGAGGAACCCATAGGCATTATGTCCCTTGATGGCAAGGGTAGCACTCTTGGTTCCTGCTTCTTCACCGGGCAGGACATCGAGCAGTTCCACTTCAAAACCCTTTCCTTCGGCATAGCGCGTGAACATCCGCAGAAGCATGCCCGTCCAATCCTGGGCTTCCGTTCCGCCCGCACCAGCATGAAGGTTCATGATGGCATTGTTGGCATCGTATTCATCACTGAGCAGCATGCCCAGTTCCAGTTCCGAAAGGGTATGTTTGGCCCCTTCCAGTTCCGATTCCATTTCGGAAACCAGGGTGTCATCCTTTTCTTCCATGGCCATTTCCCAAAGGGTATCGAGGTCGTCGACCTTCGTTTCAAGGCTCGTAAAAGTATCCACTTCTGATTTCAAGTTATTGGCTTCCTGGGCAACTTTCTGGGCCTTATCGGGATCATCCCAAAAGCCCGGTGCCGCCATCTGGTAATCAAGGTCCTGGATGCGTTCCTTCTTGGGTTCGATTTTAAGGCCCGTCTTGAGTTCGCCAAGACGGTTTCTGAGTTCGCCGATCTGCGGTCTTAATTCTTCAAGTAACACGATTCGTTCAATCCCTTTCCTATTGAATGAGGAGCCACAGGGCCCCATGTTGAATTCTTCCCTTCAATGTCCGAAAGGGGCTGCCGCCAAGGCGGCATCCCCTTTTCTGTCATGCGCCGCACGAAAAAAGGCGCAGGCCTTTTTTCCGGACCTATGGCAAAGTCCCGTTCTTCATGACTGTGCGGTGTCAGCTGTTTTGATTTTTACCACAGCAATTCTTATATTTCTTGCCGCTGCCGCAGGGGCAGGGATCGTTCCGCCCCACCGTGCTGTCATTTCTGACCGGTTCCTTCGGCGTTTCTGTACTGCCGTCGACGTTCGGGTTGTTCGTCGAGGCTTCGCTCAAATGGTCTTCCACAACAGGCTGGGTAACGACGTTGACGCGGTACATATAACGGACCACATCATCGACGATGGCTTCCTTCATGGCTTCGAACATTTCATAGGCTTCGAACTTGTATTCAACCAACGGATCACGCTGTCCATAGGCGCGCAGCCCAATGCCTTCGCGCAGGGCATCCATGGCATCGAGATGTTCCATCCAGTGGGAATCAACAACCTTCAGCATGACCAGGTTTTCCAATTCGCGCATGATGGGAGCCGTGTTATTTTCCTCGCGGGCATTGTAGTAATCAACCGCGACCTTGTGGAGGAAGGTTTCCAGTTCATCACGGCTCATTTCCTGCAGTTTTTCTTCCTTCAGGAAACCGGCCGGCGCATAAAACTCCTCTGCATAGCTGATGAGGCTCTTGACATCCCAATCTTCGCTGTAAGCCTCTTTTGGTGCATACATATCCATGGAGCGGTCAACAATATGGCTTGCCATGTCAAGGACGGTCTCCTTGAGGTCTGCTTTTTCAAGGATCTGGCGGCGCTGGTCATAAATGACTTCGCGCTGCTGGTTCATGACATCGTCATATTCAAGGACCTGCTTACGAATTTCAAAGTTGCGCGCTTCGACCTTCTTCTGGGCCGACTCAATGGAACGGGTCACAATCTTATGCTCAATGGGCTCGTCTTCTTCCATGCCGAGCTTATCCATGATGCCCGAAATGTTATCCGAACCAAAAAGACGCATCAGGTCGTCTTCAAGGGAAAGATAAAAACGCGTAGACCCTGGGTCTCCCTGACGGGCACAGCGTCCGCGGAGCTGGTTATCGATGCGGCGTGATTCATGGCGTTCCGTACCGATGATATGCAGGCCGCCAAGTTCAGCGACCCCATCCCCCAGGACAATATCCGTCCCACGGCCGGCCATGTTGGTGGCAATCGTAACAGCCCCCATTTGCCCGGCATCAGCGACGATTTCAGCTTCTTTTTCATGGAACTTGGCATTGAGGACATTATGTTCAATGCCACGTTTTTTAAGGAGTTCGGACAACTCTTCCGACTGCTGGATGCTCGTCGTTCCTACAAGGACCGGACGGCCCTTCTTGTGAAGTTCCTCAATAGCATTTGCCACGGCGCGGTACTTAGCACGGCGCGTTTTATAGATGACATCTGGATAGTCGATACGGATATTGGGTTTATTTGTCGGCACAACCACAACATCAAGGCCGTAGATCTTCTGGAATTCCTGCTCTTCGGTCTTGGCCGTACCGGTCATGCCAGAGAGCTTATCATACATACGGAAGTAGTTCTGGAAAGTGATGGTGGCAAGTGTCTGGCTTTCCCGTTCGACCTTGACATGTTCCTTTGCCTCAATGGCCTGATGCAGCCCTTCGCTGTACCGGCGGCCAAACATGAGGCGACCCGTAAATTCATCGACAATGATGACTTCCCCATCCTTTACGACATAATCGCGGTCACGGTGCATGAGGGCCTTGGCCTTCAGGGCTGCCATGAGCTGATGGGAATAGTCGACGCCATTTTCCCCGTCATACATATTGGAAACGCCGAGGAGTTTTTCCGTCTTGGCAATGCCGGTTTCTGTCGGGGCAACGGTCTTTTGCTTTTCATCGACCGTATAGTCCTCCCCTTCCTTCAGTTTGGCCGCCACATCCGCCATGACCTGATAAAGGCTCGTTGACTGGGCGCCAGGGCCGGAAATGATAAGGGGAGTACGGGCTTCATCAATAAGGATGGAGTCCACTTCGTCGACGATGGCATAATGCAGGGGACGCTGCACCATTTGGTCAAGGGAAATGACCATGTTGTCACGGAGGTAGTCAAACCCGAATTCATTGTTTGTTCCATAGGTAATATCGGCAGCATAAGCAGCCTTACGGGCAGGGTAATCCATTTCGTGAGTAATAAGGCCGACAGAAAGTCCCAGGAAACGGTAAACACGGCCCATATCCTCACTGTCACGGCGAGCCAGGTAGTCATTGACCGTCACAACATGGACGCCCTTGCCTTCAAGGGCATTTAAATAAGCCGGCAGCGTTGCCACAAGGGTCTTCCCTTCACCAGTACGCATTTCCGCAATCTTTCCACGGTGAAGGATGCAGCCGCCCATGAGCTGAACGTCAAAATGGCGCAGACCCATGACACGTTTGGCGGCCTCCCGAACAACGGCAAAAGCTTCCGGCAGGAGATCATCGAGCGTTTCTCCCTTGGTCAGGCGCAGACGAAACTCATCCGTCTTGGCGCGCAAACGGGCATCACTAAGACCAGAAATTTCCGGTTCCAGCGCATTGATTTTATCTACATAGCCTTGGCACACCTTCAGTTCTTTTTTATTGGGGTCACCAAAGACCATTTTCATTAGCTGTTCCAGCAACTAAAATCACTCCTCATGGACGCATAGATAGCCTATTTATTCATCGTTTCATTTTATCAAATGCATATAGGAAAGTCAAAGAAAGGCACGCAAAAAGCGTGTCAAAAGAGAGAACTTTTTATTTTTTTGCTGGGTCTGCAAATTACGCCGAGTGGGTACATAGAAAGCCGCGTTCAAGCTGTCTATTCGGTCTAATAGCCGAATGGCTGTCCTGCATGCAAGGCTGCGGCTGTCGAGTAAAAAAAACTAACGCTCTAGCTTTGATGCTGTGGTTCTTAAAGACCGTGAGGGAAACTAAAGGTCGGTCCGACACCAAAGCCCCCTGCCTTCTTTTTTACTCGGTGCGCAAATCGTGCCAATTTGATGCAGTGACGTGCTCCCATTGCTTGAGAAAGATTCGTTCGATTGCAACGGGAGCATGCCGATTCGTAAGAAATCGCGTACTGCATTTTCATTCCTAAATCGTCCGAAAAAGTGGAGTCCTTGGGCGAGCCCGTCTTGGTATTATTTCGTTTTCTTTAGAGGAAGCATGATTTGCCTGAGTCCCCTATTCAAAAAAAGGAATTGAAAGAAAACGCGAAGGCTTTAACCAACCGCATTAGACAAGTAACTTACGTCGTCGATGAAAACATGAGCTCTTCGCAACGGGAACCATCTGACCGGAATTTGTAAAAAGCAAATGGAATAAAAGACCGGAAGGCAAAAACATGACAAAACGATTGCAAATCGTCTTGGTAAGTCGGATTGATACCGCACATCGAGTACAACAGGAAAACACGAAAGCGGGACGATCTTGCCGCTATTGTGATTTCTATATTTCAAAAAGATTGTCTTCTTATAAAAGTCAAATACAATTCCAGAGCCCTAAACCGGGCATCAGCGTGGATCCAGTTTATGATTTCTCAGATTTGGCAGCGGATGTGAGGCGCCCCTTCTTCATCAATCCAGCCCGATTTTTGGGCTAGTTAAAACAGCTCCTAAAAAAAACATGCCGCCCGAAAGCGGCATGTTTTTTGATTAGACAAGTTCCGGATTGATGAGACCATAGTCACCGGCTTTACGGCGGTACACAACGGCCATGGATTCCGTTTCGTCATTGAAGAAGACGAAGAAGTCGTGGTTCAGCATGTTCATCTGCATGATGGCTTCCTGCACATTCATGGGACGCATCGCATAGGTCTTGGTGCGAGCGACCTTGAATTCGCCGTCAGCTGAAGCTTCCTCTACGTCACCAGGAACCGACGGAACCGCGGCATCACGGAAATTATTGTATTTCCGCTTCATGAGACGGGTTTTATATTTATGGATCTGGCGCTCGATTTTTTCCACACAATTATCAATGGAAGCATACATGTTTTCGCTGCCTTCCTGGGCGCGGAGGACGATACCGCTTGCAGGAACCGTGATTTCCACAATGTGCTTATTGCGTTCAATTCTCATGACGGCCGTGATTTCACCAACAGTCTTGAACTGCTTCGTAATGGTTTCAACCTTTTTTTCCACATAATCTTTCAATGCAGGCGTTACTTCAAGATTCTTACCACGAACTCTAACTGTCATAATGATTACCTCCTAACTCACAGGATATTTCCTGTTCGTTCTTATTATCCTATTTCTACAAATGAAGCGAAATTCCTCTAAAAATCTTGAAAAATTTTTAAAAAATGTAACAAAGAGGAAGCTCCGATTCCATCGGGCTTCCCCAGTAATAACTGAAACATTTTTTAATTGTTGGCCGGCTGGATTTGTTTCCTTACAGGATTTTTGACAAAAAGAGCTGCGCCCTTTCGCTTTTTGGATGGGAGAAAAATTCCTGTGGATCCGCTTCTTCCTGGATGACGCCTTGGTCAAGGAAAATCACGCGGTCCCCCACTTCCCGGGCAAAGCCCATTTCATGGGTCACAACAACCATGGTCATCCCTCCTTCAGCAAGGTCTTTCATGACGTCCAAGACTTCCTTGATCATTTCCGGGTCAAGGGCGCTTGTCGGTTCATCAAAGAGCATGGCTTTGGGGTTCATGCAAAGTGCACGGGCAATGGCAACGCGCTGCTGCTGACCGCCGGATAGAGAATCAGGATAAGCAGCGGCCTTGTCAAGGAGCCCAACCTTTTTAAGATACATCTCGGCCTTTTCCATCGCTTCTTCCCGCGAGGCGTGGCGCACCTTCATCGGCGCAAGGATCAAGTTTTCCATGACCGTCATATGCGGGAAAAGATTGAAGCGCTGGAAAACCATGCCGATTTCCTTGCGGACTTCGTTGATGTTAGCCTCGCCATTAAGAGGAATGCCATCAAAGACAATTTCGCCGCCTGTAGGCACTTCCAGATAGTTGATGCAGCGCAGGAATGTACTCTTGCCGCCGCCTGAAGGGCCGATGACAACGACCACTTCCTCTTCCTTGATATTGATGTCGATGCCCTTTAGGACCTCGTTCTTGCCATAGCTTTTCCGAAGGCCGGTAATCTTGATGAGATCATTTTTCATTTTTCTTATACCGCCTTTCCAGAAGCCCTACGAGACGAGCCACAGCAAATGTCATAATGAGGTAGATAAACGCGACGGACAGCCAGATTTCAAAAGAGGCATAGGTCCTGGCAATAATGAGCTGGCCGCGGCGGGTCAGTTCCTCAAAACCAATGACGGAGACCAAGGACGAATCCTTCAGCATGGCGATGAATTCATTGCCAAGGGGCGGAATGATCCGCTTAAAGGCCTGGGGCAGGATGACAAACCGCATGGTCTGCCACCAGTTCATGCCCAAACTGCGGCCCGCTTCCATCTGCCCTCTGTCAATGGATTCAATGCCGCCGCGGAAAATTTCCGCAACATACGCCCCACTGTTGATGGAGCACGCAAAGACCGCGGCAAAAAAGGCATCCACCTGATGATGGATGAGTGCCGGCAAGGCAAAGTAAACAAGGAAGATCTGCACAAGAAGCGGCGTCCCGCGTAGGAAATCGACATATACATTGCCCAAGATCCGCAGGAGGCGGATACCCGTCATGCGGATGAGGGAAATGACAATTCCGATGGCCATGCCAAAACCAACGCTCAGTGCTGTAATTTCAATGGTTACGCCCGCCCCTGCCAAAAGCAGGGGAAAGGACGACGTAATAATTTCTAGATCCATACCCACCAATCCTTACTCTGCCATTATTTTTCTTTTGGCGCTTCGCCGAACCATTTCTTGTAAATCTTATCGTATTCGCCGTTTTTCTTCAGTTCGCCCAGGGCTTTATTGATTTCGCCAGCCAGTTTGCTGTCCTTCTTGACGGCAAATCCATACGGTTCAGCATCCATCGTTTCACCGACAATCTTATCCTGGCCCTTGCCTTCCTTCGTCAGGAAGTAAGCCCCAACAGGACGGTCAATGACGACCGCATCGGCATTCTTATTGTTGAGTTCAAGGAAGACTTCCGCATTCGTGTTGAAGGTCTTGACCTTGGCGCCCGGTACGGAAGCGGCCTTATCGGCACCCGTCGTCCCAATCTGGACGGAAATCGTTTTGCCTTCAAGGTCCTTCAGGCTCTTGATGTTGTTTTCATCATTTCTGACAATGATAGCAAGACCGGACGTATAATACGGATCGGAGAAAGTCACGGCTTTTTTACGTTCTTCCGTAATGCTCATGCCAGAAGCTACAACATCGATATTGCCCGAATTGATGGCCGGAATCAGGGCATCAAAGCCCATATTCTTAATTTCCACGTCACGGCCCATTTGCTTGCCAATGGCGCGAATCAGATCCATATCAAAGCCCGTGAAATCCTTGGAATCCTTTTCCTGGAATTCAAAAGGGGCAAAGGTCGGTTCCGTGCCTGCACGAAGGACCTTGGATTCCTTAGCTGCATCCTTACCTCCGCAGCCGGCAGCAAACATCGTCAAAGCGGCTAACATTCCAACAAGTACGGTACGTTTTTTCATGGCTGTTCCTCCAGATAGACTTGATATTTTTAAGAAGCATATGACATTATACATCTGAATGAATTTTTATACAATGGGAGATTTAAAAAAAAGCAGCCTAAGCTAACAGCAAGGCGCAGGCTGCGGCGTCTATGACCGGGGAGGATAAGCGTCAAGGGAAAAAACGAAAGGGAAAAGATGACGAAGCGTTTCGAAATCGCCTTGGTAAGGCGGATCGGTTTTCGCCTCCCTAAAGCAAAAAACTGCGGCAACGATTTGCTCATTCTGCATCAAACCTTAATAAGAAAAGCGAACCGCTCTGAACGATTGACAGGTGTTCGGATCGGTGTTCTTTACGTTTTTCATTGATTGCCATCCATAAGTTTTCAGCCTGACAGCCTCCTATACACATAGAACGCCCCTGCCGATTATTCGGCAGGGGCGTTCTCACTTATTTCATTTCACCAAACCATTTGGTATAGATTTTCTTGTATTCACCGGAGTCTTTCAGTTCCTTCAGGGCTTTATTCATGCCGTCCACAAGGTCTTTCTTGTCCTTTGGAGCTGCAATGCCGTAAAAGTCGCCTTTTTTCGGCGTGCCAACGGCTTTGGCATAACTGGACCCTTTCTGTTTCAGGAAGTACTGAAGCACGGGCAGATCACTGATGACAGCATCAACGTTGCCATTTTTGAGTTCGATGCAGGCAAGATCCGACGTATCAAAATTCGTAACTTTGGCGCCTTCAATCTTTTCAGCTTCCTGGGCGCCCGTTGTGCCTAGCTGGACACCGATGCGTTTGCCTTTCAGATCATCAAAGGACTTGATTTCATTGTTGTCTTTCTTGACGATGACCATCAGTCCCGATTCATAATAGGGATCTGTAAAAAGGACCTGTTTTTTCCGTGCGTCCGTAATAGACATACCGGAAATGATTACATCAATATTGCCGGCATTCATGGCAGGAATCAAGGCATCAAAGCCCATGCCCTTGATGGTCACTTTTTCATAGCCCATCTTCTTACCAATGGCTTCTATGAGTTCCATATCAAACCCTGTCGGTTTATCCGCTTCTTCGCTGGGGAACTCAAAGGGGGCAAAAGAAGGGGCCGTCCCGACGACAAGTTCCCTCTTTTGGGGCGCGGCTGCCTTTTTGTCATCTTTGGCCGCATTGCCGCCGCAGCCAGCCACACCCAAAATAAGCGCTGCGAGGAGGCACATCATCTTCAGACTTTTTTTCATGGTTTTCATCCTTTCTTTCCCATCTTATTTTGTTTCTGCGCCAAACCATTTGTCATGGATCTTTTGATACTCGCCGGAATCCTTCAGTTCCTTGAGGGCTTTATTGAGTCCATCAATGAGCTCCTTTTTCCCCTTAGGTGCCGCGATTCCGTAAAAATCACCCTTTTTCGGGGTTCCAACGGTCTTTGCGTAGGAAGCGCCGCCCTTTTTAAGGAAATACTCCAGTACCGGCAGGTCACTGATAACGGCGTCCACATTGCCGTTTTTAAGTTCCAGGCAAGCAAGGTCCGACGTGTCAAAATTCGTGACCTTGGCACCTTCAATCTTTTCGGCTTCCTGGGCGCCCGTAGTGCCTAGCTGGACACCAATGCGTTTACCTTTCAGATCAGCAAGGGAATGGATAACCGTATTATCCTTACGAACAATGGTCATGAGACCGGATTCATAGTAGGGATCGGTGAAGAGAAACTGTTTTTTTCGCTCTTCCGTAATGGACATACCTGCCATGGCTACATCAATCTGGCCGGCATTCATGGCCGGGAAGAGGGCATCAAAGCCCATGCCCTTAATGGTCACTTTTTCATAGCCCAGCTTCTTTGCCATGGCCTTGATAAGATCCATGTCAAAGCCCGTGATTTCCCCATCCTTCCCATCAGGGAATTCAAAAGGAGCAAAGGAAGGCTCCGTGCCTACAATGAGTTCCTTCTTTTGTTGTGCCGCATCCTTACTGCCGGAATTTCCACACCCAGAAAGGCTGGTTACAACCACTGCAGCAAGAATGCCTGTTAAGGCCAATTTTTTCACCCAACTTTTCATCCGTCTCAACCCCTCATCTTATTTATAAATATACAATTCAGCTGACCTGGTCTTCGCCCCCACACTCGCCTGCTGGAAGGTTCGCTCCTAAGCGTTCTGGCTCCCCACTACTGCTCCTCTCGCATTTTGCGGCAGGTCTTACTTCTAAGCTGCACCGTGCTCACAGCGGATTCCGCTGCTTACGTGGATCGTTTTGCCTGCAACTGGCATCGACTTTCAACCACAGACCTGAATTGTATATTTATTTATTATAATGAGGAAGTTAAGGAAACGCAAGTATTTTTATTCATTTTTCACGAATTTTTTTCAGAGTGTTTTCAAGGTCAAATTTTTATAGTATACTATAAGCCCCGAGAGGATTTTGGCAGAAAAAAAAGGTGGGGCATTTTTCCCCTATTTTTCTATTTTATATGTAAAGGTCGTTTTACTATGCTGACGATACCCCAATTTTTGGAGTTTCCAACAACTGAAGACACCAGCGCTCTCGTATCCTTCTTTTTGAAGCTTCTGGAGCATAAAAACAAAGGACTCTTCCTCCACAGCCAGCAGGTTGCCAACTACGCTGTCTGCACCGCAATCAAGATGGGGCTTCCCCTGTCGGAAGTGGCTGCTATCAAAACCGCAGCACTCCTTCACGACATCGGCATGGTTTCCGTACCGAACACCATTCTTGCCAAATATCCCTATTTCAACGTCAAAGAACGGGCTGCGTACCGGCGTCACTGCCTGGCCGGCGCCAGTATGATGGAAAATATCCCGGGCTTTGGTCACATCATGAAGATGGTCCTCCATCATCATGAACATTGGGATGGCAGCGGTTATCCCAAACGCCTCAAAGGGGTGAACATTCCCTTGGGGGCCCGCATCATTGCCGTCTGTGACTATTATGATCGGCGCTGCAAGCCCTGCACCCATAACTGGCAGTGGCAGAGCGCTGTCACGCCAACAAGGATTCGTGACCTTTCCGGGATCTATTTTGACCCCGATGTCGTCAAAGCCTTCTTTGACGCGGTTGCGCAAAACGATCTGATTCTGGAACAAGGCTCGGCCCACGCTTAATGGAAAGTAAAAAAGAAATCGGCGATGGACTTACCGCCTTACCAAAGCGAAAGATTCGAAAGCAAAAGACCTAAGAAAAGATAACGAGAGCACTGCTCCGAACAATTGACACGCGTTCGGAGAGGTGCTCCCTTTTTATTGCTTACCATTTTTCGTTTGACAGTCTCCCGGTCTTTTATCCTGCCATCGCAGATGACATCAGCCAAGGACGGCCATCTTATCGTTGCGCCTTCCACTTTACCCCTTACTGCTTGACCGCTAGAGCCGCAGACTCGCAGTCACCCTTTTCCGTCTTAACCAGCCGCCTCTGGCGTCCTTTACTTCACAATCTTCTTATCACTTCCATGGCCAGCTTTGACCGTTCACGCTCGCTTTCCAGCATGATGATCTGGAAGCAAAGAGGGGCTTTCCTTCATTTTTCCCGAGGCATAGCTCAGGCCATTGGCGCGCTCATCAAGGAAGGGCCGGTCAATCTGATGGGGATCACTCATAAGGATTATTTTTGTTCCCCTGCCGGCACAGGTAATGATGCCTTTAGCCTGCCTGGCGTCATATTCTGTGCTAGTCGATGATGAGGCAGGTCTTTTCAAGGGTGGTCCTGCTGCAGGTAAACCACTGGAAAAGCAGTTATATGTGGAGATTTGTCACCACAAGGGCGACACCGGAAAGAAGCAGGAAGAAAATGATGACGCGTCGGACGAGCGTCCCGCCTAGACGGGATGAAAGCATGGTGCCGCCCAAAAGCCCGGCCAGCATGAAAGGAACCAAGGTGAGGGAGATATTGAAAGTATCTGCCGTCAGGATTCCCGTCCGAATATAGATGGCAAATCGAAAAAGATTCGTCATAATAAAAAGGAGCGACAGATTGCCCCGAAAGGCTTCGAGGGAATTGGTCACACGGGCCATATAGATGCTGATAAGGGCACCGATGCCCAATAGGCCGCTGATAAAACCTGCAAGGATAGCGATGAGCGCATGACTAAGAGCGCTCCCTGCCCCGCCTGCGGATTTTTTCTTAAGAAGCATTTGAAGAGCAAGGCCCATGGTAAGAAAGCCTAGGATAATCTTGATGAGAGCCGGATCACCCGCCTTGAGAAAGAATGTGCCAGGGATGATGCCAAGAATCATGAAAAAAGCCCCGGAGCCCCAGATTTTCACGGAAAGAGCCTTGTGATCATGAAAGACGAGGAGCAGGTTCGATATGAGACTAAGAGGCAGGTCAATGGGCGTAATGTAGATGTTATCCTGCCAGAAACTTAGAATGGAACTAAAGACCAGAGTGTTGGCAAATCCGCAGAGGCCTTTGACGAAGTAGGCCAAAAAGGCCGAAAAGGCATATAGCATGGATGTCACTTCTTTCAAAAAGGTTGAAGCCGTAGGCTAAGGCAAGAAAAGCCATCAAGCTATCACGAGCCTTCAGCTTTTTCTGTTTCACACCTATGGTGCTGGCGGTCAAGCGGGAAAGACGGAAAGTGCTTTGATGCTAAAAGACCGTAACGCCGGACCCAAACCGCCCCCTGACGGGGGAACGGTCCGAAATAATTCGCCCTCAACCATGTTTCTCGGACTTTTGTTGACGCTCCCTTCTTATTATTCGGAGAAAAATCGCGCCGAACACATAAACCGCACATGCCTCATCCTCAGCCTCTTATACACCTTCACATCTTCATCCACGGGATGCATGCCGTTGCGGCGGGCAACGTTCATGGAGGCTTCGTTGGTATCGCGGATGAGGGACGACACTTCGTCCGCTCCAAGATTATTAAAGGCATAATCCATAAAGGCCCGGGCTGCTTCCGTGGCATACCCATGATGCCAATAGAACCGCTCAAAGAGGTAGCCCACTTCAAGGACCTCCCCACCCCGCCAAGGCTGGTAGGTGAGGCCGCACTGACCGATGAAAGCGCCCGTTTCTTTAAGGATGACGGCATAAAGGCCAAAGCCCCATTTTTCGTACCGTGCCAACTGGCGCGTAAGCCAGGCCGTTACTTCTTCGTCCGTAAAGGCGCCTTCATAGGCGTACATGGCTTTTTCGTCCTGTAAGGTCCGTTTGAGATTTATTTCGTCCTTTTCTGTTAAGGGTCTCAAGACGAGCCTTTTTGTTTCCAGTGTAAACAAAATGCACCTCATTTTTCTCATGAATTGACAGAGATTCCCTCTGTAAGCTATGATTTAGGGCAGCGACATTGTTGATAAATTCCCTTTAAGAAAGGATGGATCCATATGGCAAACTTTTGTCCTCAGTGCGGCGCTCCCCTGACGCCGACAAGTAAATTCTGCCCCCAGTGCGGCGCAAAGATTGCTGCCGCCGTGCTCCAAGAAACAGCGCTGAACGCGGACGCCCGTCAGGAAGCAGCCACAGCACATACGGCAGAGGAACAAGCACCTGTACAGCAGCCGGTTACGGAAACATCAAAAGAGGAATCCGTTTCTCCTCATTTTACCACACCGCAGTCCCCTCAGAAGCCCAAAAATGCGGAAGATTATCTGCAGATGCTGCGCGCCGACCTCACCATTGAAGGCCGCCTCAACCGCAAGCGCTATTGGGTCCGTACGGGGCTGTGCATTGTGCTCAACATCATGGCGGCCATCTTCATGGAGATTCCCGCAGAGCTTCCCATCTTTTTTGGAGCCATCCTGACCATCGCTGTTTCGATCTACCAAATCATGTTCACTGTGCGCCGTGCCCATGATCTCGGAAGATCCGGCTGGTATCTCCTTTGGAGCATCGTTCCCCTCGTCAACATTTATATTGCAATCCGTATCTCCTTCATTGAAGGCGAAAAAGGGCCAAATCGGTTCGGGCCGGATCCGCTCACCACGCCGGGGGCGTGGTGAGAATAACAACGCAAGCGTGAGCTTGCGTTATTTTGGGTTTGGGAAAGACTGTCTCTCTTATTTTTTACTCGAGGCAAAAAATTGCTCCGATTCATCATGGTTGTAAGTTTTGCGTTGTGAGTTTTGAGTAAAAACCCCTAAAAAGCCCCAACTCCGGCGCCAAACCGTGTCCCTGCGTGACTCGGCGCCGAACAAGTTTTTCGATAATACAGTCCTGCAACCGAATCGCTTCAACGATGTCTTGCGATTAGCAGTTTTGGCCCATCGAAAAATGCTCCTCGCTCCCGCTCGTTTGGAGACGTCGGGCCCCCTTACTTTTTACTCGGAGCAAAAATCGCTCCGAGTCGATGCAGTTACGTGCCTTCCTTGTTTGAGAAAAGATTCTTTTGAAAACAAGGAAGGCATGACGATTCGTAAGAAGTGGCGTACCACAATTTCATTTCTAAGACGCCCGAAAAAATACCGTCGTCGGACGGGCCGCTCCTAGGAATTTTTTCGGATGACAGAAGAAACCTTTCTCGCCTGCGGTCCCTATCGACCCATCCGCGTTGTCAAACGCGGCGAGCCTCCTAGCAGTACCCACTTCTAGTACGGCATCGTCGGCCCGCTTCGCGTTTTTCCTTGCATCTGGGCCAATCTGGAGCCATATTCGAAAAGGCAAATGGGAAAAAGACCGGAAGGGAAAACGTAACGTTGCTTCCTAAATCGTCCTGGCTGGCGGCGGATTGCCGCTATGCGGCAAATGTGTTGTAGAGGTCACGTTTCTTGTCGATGAAAAACATTTCAAAGGCGTTTTTAAGGCAAAAGACCAAACGGCGACGGTTCGATGCATCCTGCATCGAGCCTAAAGAAACTGTGCGTAATGAGAACACCGCTCCGAACAATTGACACGCGTTCGGAGCGGTGCTCTTTTTTATTGCTTTCTCTTTTTCGTGTGGCAGTCCTTCTGTTTTTTGTTTTTCTTTCATTTCATTTTCTGCTGCAATTCTGCAACAATCTTCATGAATTCCTGGATCTTTTGGTCCAGGAGGGTGTCGTTGCATTTCAGTTCTTCGTTTTCGGCAATGAGCTGGGCTTTGCTGACGCCTTCGTACTGACTGGTGCGGCCGAGTTTGACGGAGACTCCGAAGTTCCACATGTTTTCGCCGCCCGTCGATCCGCCGAGGCTCAGTAAGGTGCGGTTATCAGACCGATAGAAGGCACCGATGGCAAGGGCCGTGTTGCCGCGGCAGCTGCCGGTACCAACGGCAAGGTCAAGTTTGTTGCCCCGATCAAAGTCAAGGGGATGGAGGGCTGCAAGGGCTGCGGCATGAGCGCCGACTTTATCGACGCGGTCATCAAGGCGTTCGACGCGGCTGCTGACGTCACGAACTTCTTTGGTCGCTTCATAGAGCTGACTGCCGTTGATGGCCTCTTTCGAAGTCGGGCTCACTTCCCCATCGGTGACGTTCGTGATCTTGTTGTGATTCATATCGATGCCGGGGTTGGAAATGGTCGGTCCGCCGTTCTTGATGCTGACTTTGCTGACGCTGATGTTGCCTTTGAGGGCGACGTTGACATTGCTGTCGGGCCGTTGCAATATTTTCGCTTCTTATAATGCGAAGCTTGCCGTCTTTTTCAAGTTTCGTTTCGCCTTTGTCGTCAGCTGTGAGTTTCGTTTCAATGGCAGCGGGTATGCCGGCATCGACGGCCTTTCCCGTATCGTTGATATCCGTGCCAGTGCTGCCCGCATCGGCATTCCCCGTATCGGTATTACCCGTTTCAGTGCCGCCTGCATCCGGTACTGCCGTATTGTCGTTCTTCTCTTCGTAGGTGACTTTGTCGGAACCGGAATCCTTATAGTTCGTGCTGATGGTCCAGTTGCCGCTGCCATCGTTTTCGAGTTTGATGCCATCACCTGCTTTGAGGCTGATGGACGTACCAGCCTTCTCCGTGGCGGCTGTGAGCTGGGCCACGTTGACGGCGTCCGTATCGGCAGAACCGGCGGCGACATAGGTAATGCGGCGCGTATTGATCTTTCCGTTGGCATCGGGGTCACCGACGGAGACGGCGGCTAAGGTCGGTTTCCAGACGTAGCTCGTGTCTGTGGCTGTGACGCGCAGACGAGAATGATTTACTTTGGTATTGTCGCCGTCGACAGCATTTTTCACCGTATTCTTGCTGCCCAGGACATAGATGTGCTGGCCATTTGTGACCGTATTATAGAACCCGTCGACGAAGTTCATCTGTGTGGCGCTGTCATTGAGTTCATTCGTGTTCCCCGTGAGAATGTTGCCAACGCCCATGACCTACGACAGATAGCCTTTATCGACTGTATTGGCCCCACCCATGACCATAACCTGGCCGCCGCTTTCGAGAATGGCTTTTTGCAGGAGCTGGGACAATTCATCCCATTTTCCTGCTTGGTCAAGGACAGGCGCTTGTCTTAGAATTTCATCGCTGCCCTTGACATCGCGATAGGAATTGGTGACCCTGTTCGCGGCACCGTAGATCAGGGCTAAATTGGCGTTTTCTGTATAGTTGACCTGCCCCACAATGGAACTTCCGCGCCGTCAAAGGGATTGCCCTTAACTTGACGCCGTTGAGGCTTCCCATGATGACAACGGTGGGCGCCTTTTCTGCATTGCCATCTCCCGTAATTTGGACAGGCTGCCCATCTGGGCTAAGCAAGAAGCAAGGTCCGGCAATGGGATGTGTCAGATCCGACGTAATCAGCATCGTTGGCGTTGCTACATAGGCCGGCAAGGCCGCCCCGCCAAGGATCATACCCAGCACGGCCGCCGTCAGGATGCGTACCAACTTTTGAGCCGCCACTTTGCCCCGCCCTTTGGCAAGTTCGAAAACAACGACATAGCCATTTCGAACGTGACTCCAGATGATTTTGCAGATTCGGTTCATACCTTGTCCTCCTCTTTTGAACCTCTTCAGGTAAAGAAAAGGCCAATCACCCTGATGATACGAAGCGTTCCCCTGGCCTTTCCCATTTTTCCCCGGATCCATTCCGGATATATTTTATATTTTCATCACATCATGTTATCATCAGAAAATAAATGCTTCTTTCTCTTAACAACTTGTTTTATTCTTACAAAGTCAAAGTCATCTATTTTTTTAGTTTTTACTCATTAATTTATCCTAGATGGCGATTTTTACTTTATTTAACACTTTATGCAATAATTTCGCAATATTCTACACTGGCTAATATTTTCCTACTTATCCAGCCGATGAATCAGCAAAAATTATGGGAACTCTTACTTCACACTTTTTCCATATTCCTGTGATAAAATAAGGCCATCTTGTATCATGTCAAAGAAAGGACGGTTCCCATGACGCTCTCCCTTCTCCTTACGGGATCGGTAATTCTCTTATCCCTCCTCATCAGCAAGGCCCTGCGCCATACGCCGCTGCCATCCCTGCTTCTATTCATTGCCTTGGGCATGCTCTTTGGCGAAAACGGGCTCTTCCACATTCCCTTCGATGATTACCAAGCCGTTGACATCATCTGCAGCAGTGCCCTTGTCATCATCATGTTCTATGGAGGCTTTGGGACAAGCCTCAAAGCGGCACGCCCCGTTCTCAGGGCGTCGGTCCTTTTATCGACGGTCGGCGTTGTCCTTTCTGCCTTGGGGCTTGCCGCACTCGCCCATTTCATCCTAGACCTGGGGGTTGCGGAAAGTTTCCTTATTGGGGCCGTCATTTCCTCTACAGACGCCGCATCGGTCTTTTCCATCCTTCGCGGCAGCCGTCTTTCCCTCAAATACCACACAGACTCCCTTTTGGAAATTGAGTCAGGATCGAACGATCCCATGGCCTTCATGCTGACCGCGGCTGCCATTGCTCTCATGACGGGGTCGGATCTTTCCCTGCCCCTTCTCATGGGAAAACAGATGATTATCGGCGCCGCCGCAGGCCTTTGCTTCGGCTTTGGCGCAGCTCGCCTTCTTTCGCGCAATGCCTTGGATGGCAGCGAGGCCCGAACCCTATTTCTCCTTTCCGTCATGCTTTTATCCTACGCCGTTCCTACCATACTTGGCGGCAATGGCTATCTGGGGACCTATCTTTGCGGGATTCATCTAGGAAACGCGCCCATGCCACAAAAGCGGAATCTGGTGCACTTTTTTGATGTCTTGACCCAAGTTGCCCAGGTCATGATTTTCTTTTTGCTGGGCCTTGTCGTAACGCCCGTGACGCTTCCCAGCGTCTTTGTGCCCGCCCTAGTGCTGACTGTATGTCTCACCTTCATTGTGCGGCCCGCTGTTGTGACGCTTCTCCTGCGGCCCTTTGGAGCTCCCCTTTCCCAAATACTTCTTACGAGCTGGGCAGGCCTGCGCGGCGCCGCGTCCATTGTATTTGCCATATCAGCCATTTTGGCCGGTGCGGAAACGACACTGAGCCTCTTTAACCTCATTTTCTGCATGGTTCTCCTTTCCATCACCTTTCAAGGAACGCTGCTTCCCTGGGCGGCGAAAAAGTTTGCCATGATTGATCCAGCGGCGGACGTAGAAAAGACCTTTACCGATTACGAAGAAGACACGGATATCACCTTTGGTCACGTCCATGTCGACGAGCGCAGCGGTTGGAACGGGCGCACCTTGGCAGAGCTCAATGTCCCCGGTGACCTCATCGTCGCCATGATTGTCCGTGACGGAAAGGGCATCATCCCCACGGGGGCAGTCAGACTCGCTGCCGGCGACACGCTGATTTTGGGAACCCACGGCTTTACAAGCCGCGAATGGGCCCTTGAAGAAGAACGGGTTCCCGCCGGATCGCGCCTCATTGGCATACCCCTGGAGTCGCTTCCCCTTTCAAGCCGCCAGCGCATCCTGCTGATTCGGCGGGGTCTCAAGACCCTCATTCCGACAGGATCAAGTGTCATCAAAGAAGGGGACCATCTGGTTCACCTAAAAGACGCGGAACACTTCAAAAAAGGATGAAAGAAGGGGAAGTGCCGTGATATACTGGTAAAGAGTATCCAAAAAGGAGATGGTTCCCGTGATTCGATCCATGCGCCGCTTCAAACAGGCTCTCCCCCTTGATGCCTGTAAGGAAGTCCTCAAAAACGGCAGACGAGGCGTCCTTTCTGTCATCGGTGATGACGGCTATCCCTATGGCGTTCCCATCAACTACGTCTATGATGAAAAAGAAAATGCCCTCTATTTCCATGGTGCCAAAGAAGGTCATAAGATTGACGCCATAAAAAAGAGCGGCAAAGTATGCTTTACTGTTTTTGACGAAGACTATAAAGAAGATGGCGACTGGGCGTACTACGTCAAGAGCGTCATCATCTTTGGCCGCGCAAAGGTTGTCGAGGACGAAAAAGAAACCCTGCGCATGACTCGCCTCATTGGCCTCAAGTACTACCCTACCGTCAAAGAAGTGGACGCCATCTTGGAACGCACCCGCGGCCGCGTGCAGGGCGTGCGGGTTGACGTAGAAAAGATGACGGGAAAGCTGGTACATGAGAAGTAATTTTTAGCCAGCGCAAAATTTACGCTGGCTAAAAGAATGGAAAGGCTGTCTCGCGCCTTCGGTGCATGTCGTCAAGCGAGAAAGACGAAAACGCTTTGATGCTAAACCGTGAGGGAAAAACTGTGAGACCGGGCGCCAAACCGGTCTCCTCATCCACCACCTACTCCCGCAAACAAGTTTGCTAGTTACACCCCTACTAAGAAAGTCTATTCGAAACTTCGTCGTACACGAACACGTATCCGCTGCTTTTAGCATCTGCCTGATACTACGTTAGGCGGATGTAAGAGATAAAAGAGCTCTGTGTTCCGCAGTCTTACATTGGAGCGTTCCCTGGATAAGTCCTCTGCACGATTTCTCGCTTCGCCGTTTTAGTACATTTTACGGCTTGCAAATCAATCGGCGATGGGCTTACCGCCTTGGCAATGGGGGTCGGCTTTCGCCGTTTCCCAGGCAGAATATTGTAAGGTAAAAAACCAAGAGCCCAAAACCGAACGTAGACAGAGGTTCGGTTTTGGGCTCTTGGTTTTTATTTGG
>OQVH01000399.1_pt1 | contig 33573 bp, 59 predicted proteins | sample 1691641 | NCBI WGS metagenome assembly OQVH01 (sample SAMN03418286, study PRJEB22391) | human gut metagenome | biome: human-gut; feature: organic feature; material: feces | host: Homo sapiens | place: Italy | collected 2013-04
TTATAACAGTTTTTTTCTTCTTTTTGTTAGATTTCATACCAAACAAAAAAAACCTCCACTGCAAAAAAACAGTGGAGGCTACCTTTAATTAAAAGATAAACTTTTAACTTTGGTATCTAAAGCGGTTGCAAAGTTATTAGTTTTTTCGGATATAAGCAAATTAATTAGTAATTTTTAAATATTTTAGGTATGAAGACTTATAAAACAAATTATTCTGTAGCTGTAAATTGGTGTAATAATGCGCTTATCCTCTGCAACAATATTACAGAGATAGACCCATCTATTTATGATAATATGCGCTTTGAACTGTTCGATGAAGAAGACGGCACCCAAAAAGACATTTATCAGTGGTTTATTACAGATTGCACCGATGACGATGTGGAGTACCTGGAGCAAACATTCGGATTGCTTTTCACTTATTCAGACCTTTTGGATAAGTATATCCTTTGCGTTGACCATTTCGGCACAAGTTGGGACTATGTGGAATGGGAAACTACAAATGAATTGGCAAAGAGAGAATTGGGAGAAAAGAAGTAATAACAATACCCTTTGCACTCGCTTATGTGGGTGCAAAGGTACAAATAATATAAGAATATGAACACAAATACAAAATGGATAAGTACGAATTATCGCCATATAATGTTCTTTAATGATGCATTCACTTTTGAAGTTGAGGCTAAAAAAGCAAATATTAGCTTAGGTAGCCTTCTTGAAAAGCATACTCAAATGGTACACAAAGGATTTATAAACTCTTTCTGTGTGCTTGAAAATTCTAGTAATATGGTAGTATTGAAAGTTACTGCAAAGGTCGATAGGCTAACATCTTTAGATACTACATCATTAACTCTGGAAATTGGTAACATTAAAGATTAATTTGGATATGGATATAACAATACCTTTCGTTTTTAGCATCATTAGTTACGTATTAGGCATTATTGTAGGGCGCAATTGGAACAAATACGTAAAAGAGTAAATAACCTTTTAAAACGCAAATAAAATGAGAAAGATAGAGCAAAGAATGGTTAACGCTATAAATAATAAAGTTAACTACAAAGAAAGTAATACAGAAGTAATTGTTGAGGGTGCAAATGTATTTGTACGCTTGTATGATACATATATATATGCAAAAGTACGTGGCAAGGTGTATTTTTCCGATGGTGGTTTTAATACGGCTACAACTAGCAGCCGTTTGCGTGCGCTTGGTGCAGACTACAGCACAAATAACAAATTGTGTGGCTGCAAACTTACTAGCCAAAAGGAAATGCTTAATTTGCGATATTACGGCAAAAAGACAATATCATAAAACATATTGGATAGGTGCAAAGATAGTCGGTATCTGTTTACGGTTCGATTCCGTTTGCACCACAAAATATTGCTTAAAAGTTACTATAGCCGTGAGTAGTTAGAGACTACCTCCAAAAGCGAGATTTGGCACGGCACAAGTTTAATATAAAGATAGGAGAAAATAATCATGTTAGCAACAGATAAGCAAATAAAGTATCTTTGCGCCTTGGCTGATAAGGTAGAAAAGATTAAGGCTATAAATAAGAGTGCAAAGGTTATTAAAGCAAATTTGCCTGAATATATAGATTGGGCAAAGGAAAGAAATAAAGGTGTAACCTCATTGGATGCAAGCATCCGAATAACAGCGTACAAAAGCATTATTTTCGGCTGCAATAATACATTTGTTCTCTGTAATATGAAACAAGTATAATAAACAAAAAAGATAGGAGAAAAGAGAATGAAAAAGTATATTGTAATTTTGGCAAATATGCCACAGAATCAAATAGCCTGCATTAATAACCATATTGAAGTAGGTAGTCTTTTTGAAGTTGGCGAGAGTATTACAGATGATACCCTTCACTCTGGAAAGAATATCGTAGATGATAAGCGAGTTATTGATACATTGGTATTGTACAAGCAACATCATCAAATCGGGAGATTGTATATCAATCTTAGAGCCGTTAAATGTGTAACTTTTAAAATTGGATATATGACTACAGAAGAAATTAGAATGCTTACCAAAAATGAATTGGTAGCCGAATATGAACGTACCATTAAATGGTACAAAGAGCACAATATTAATCGTAATTTTAGCAAATACGCTGAAATGTTTTGGATATTGTTTGATGATGGAGCAAATTCTTATATGTGGGCAATTGATGCCATTTGCAGTTGGTTTCCTGATTGCAACAAAGAAGAATTGGAAAAGGAATTGGATATGTATATTTAATAGTAACTAATATGAGTGACAAAGAAATGAATTTGGCTATCTTAAACAAGTTGTATGAGATAGCCGATAAGGTTTTTAATGAGGGCGTAAATGTAAAAGAAGGCAATTACACCGCCTCAGATTTGGCAAAGATGAGAGATAGCGCATTTAAGGATGGCTATTTGGAGACTGAAAACAAAAAAGTCTATGATTATAGCGCACAAAAGATAGTTGAGAAAGATTGTTTTATTGCGCCGATGGCGAGCGTGAATGTACTATCTTTTGTGTGTTCCTTCTGTGTAGTTCAAATCTTTGCCAATATATGACGCTTATTGTAATGTTTATTAATATATTAAAGACTATGGAGATTAAGAATGCTGCTCATTGTCCTATCAATGACAAAGACCTTTGTCTTGATGAGTTGGTAAGAGATTTGTTCAATGATGGTCAGTACGCTTGGAACAAAGACAACACAGAAATGGTTGGATTTGTAGGAAACGAGCCAGTATTGGTACGACAGGAAACCGATAACAAATTGCTGGTTAGATTCCTTGGCGATGCTTGGTGTCCTGATGTTGTTGAGGAATGGGTAAAGAGAATTGAACATGATAAGAACAATGATGTAGATTACGTGATTGATACTTATATGTTTGGGGTGATTGAGAATGACCGAGAGCGTAAAAGTAGCGATTTTCATGTATCATTCTATTATCGTGGATAATAAATAACAGAAAGTAACGTTTTAAGTAATAAGAGATAGGATAGGAGATAGGAGAAATGAAGACAACAGAAATCAAGAATGAAGGTGGCGCATCTGTAAAATACGACATCGTGAACATCGGCTGTAAGGACTGCCCTTACTGCATGATGGCAGAAGGTCACTACCTTTGCCGTTCCGACAAAAGCTGCAACGCAAAGGCAAACATGACCGATGATGATGAGCCAAAGCAGAAAGTAATAATATACAGTCGTGTCTCTACCGAAAAGCAGACATTGGAGCAGCAGGAAAGAACAATCAACGAATGGTTGAATTGTCACAATCTGAAAGCTACTCACGAAGTGAAGGAGGAAGGTGTATCTGGTAAGGTATCTTATAAGGATAGAAACCTTGGTAAGGTAGTGTTGCCGATGCTTGATAAGGGTGATATACTTATTGTGTCAGAGGTCAGCCGTATCGGTCGTTCTATGAGCGACATCAACAAGTTTGTAAATGATGAACTGAAACCACGTGGTGTGCGCTTGGTTATCGTTCAGATGGGCATTGACCTTGATTGCAGCCATCTGAAAGCGATAGACGAAATGCTACTGTTCGCTTTCTCATTCTCAGCACAGATGGAGCGTGAACTCATTCAAGAGCGAACACAGAGCGCATTGGAAGTACGCAAGCAGAAGTTGGCACAAAACGGAGAATTTATCTCAAAGTCTGGTAAGGTCGTTAAGAAGTTGGGCAGACCTAGAAAATGTGACTTATCAAATGCACAGAAGGCAGCATCGGAAAAGCGAAAGAAAGAGGCTGCTGAGAAACCTTGCAACAAAGCTATATGGAATGTGGTTAAGAAGTGTACCAATGACTTCACAGAATTAACTACACCTAACTTTGCCGATGCAGCTATGATGTTGCAGCAGATGGGTGTTTATTCGTCCACTGGCAAGGTATTAACCAAAGAACTAGTAAGAAGTGCGTATTACAATCTACGCTCAGTCTATGGCAGTCAGGTTTATTTCAGACGTGGTTCTGCCAACTATCGTGTAATGCGAGAAAAAGGTATGACTGATGAGGAGATTCAGCAGTATTACAAGGAACTGAATAACAACAACAATAATACAGAGGAGGAATAATTATGTCGGATATTATTTGTAACAATACAACAACATTTCTTGCAAGACGATTGTTTGATAATGGCGAGTCTTTGGTGTGTAAGGGTGATACGTACAAGAGAGTCGGAACGATTGAAGGTTTAATAACCACACTGACGATTACTGGAAGAGATAAGAATATATATTCTTTCCGTATCATAGACGAACAACATCAACCTTATAAAAACTTGACTAAGGTAATATACAATAGATTGGCAGGCGAGCAAAAAGACTTTATAAGCTCGATAGGTCAGATATTTTTAGACAAGCAGGGTTATTGGGTTATGTTCGAGGATTGTAGTTACCCTTATAACCACACAACGTTGGAGTTTCATAAGATTGGTATTTACTCATAAAACGGAAAAAGTTATGGCATTCTTAATAGCAATTTGGCTAATCGGCACATTGTTCGATTGCGCCATGGGCAGAAATAAAGATTAATTTTTCTGCCCTACACACAATATAATGACGAATATTGCGTTATCTTTTGAAAATAATATAAATATCAAACAGCCCTATCGCAGCACGGAAAGCGGAAAGTTATGAAAGAGTTTAATAGTGAAGTAATTTTCGAGGTAGATGGCTTGAAGATTTCAAGCAAAATGAAAAAATCTATCGAGAAGTTAGAGAAGCAATACGGAAAGCTAAATAAACGTTTCTTCATTGAAAGAGACGAAAGAGTAAGAGTTGGTAACGGATTCTATGATGGTTGTCAACTAACAGACGATATTATCAAAAGCAGAAATATTGTTGTTGCTCACGATGGCACAATCTCTTAATAAAAAATCATTTAGCCCTCGCCATCACGGTTAAGCCATCAATTATGAAGAAAATCAAAATTAAACGCAAAGATAATTCTCCAATAATCGGAAAAAAGAAAAGTTTGACATTCACTATTTCAAGTGACCTTGAACAGTTGAGCAAGGCAAGCGAGAAAGCGTTTTGCATCAATGAAGTAGATAGCAATGAATGGTCTATCTCATACATCAATGATGAAATGGAGAAAAATAACGAAATCATAGAGTTTATTTTCTCTGTTGATGATTGGAATAAGACCTTAAATGAAGTTAAGGCTATTTATTGGAAGAATGATGTGATTGAAGATGAATTTGAGTTTATTGCAGTAACAGATTAATTATTCAGCCCTCGCTATCACGGTCAAAGCAATCTTATGATAACAACTAATATTAAATTCAACCGGGTTGTTGCAAAGGAAAATTTCAATAACAACAGTATCGAAGAACTGAAGAACGCTATTGAAAGAGGCATCCTTAGCGAAACAGGTCTGATTGTTGCAAGTGACATGAAAAAGGCAAAAGAAATATTGAACCCCGATGGTAGTCTTGAGATACAGAAGACCGTTGCAGGAGAAGCTATTGCCTTCCTCGCTGATGAGACCGCAGTGTCGGTAAGACTTATCCAATACAACCCTCATGGTCTTTTAAAATTCGTCTACACGATAAAAGCAACGGAAATCTGATGTAAAACAACCCTTCAGCCCTCGACATCACGGTTAAGTCACTATAAATGAAAAAGATTTTGATGTTTATGGCAATTATGATTGCAGCTTTCTCTATGGTGGCTTGCAGTGGTGATAGCCGAGAAGACAATATTCACGAAGATACACAAAAGACACTGGCAGACTATGATGGCGTATGGGAGGACGAAGATAATGATACCCTATTTATATCAATATCCGCAAACGGAAATATCAAATACTATTGCGGAAGCATTTATATGGGAAACGGAATTGGTGTATTGAACGGGAATACGCTTGTAGTTCCAAATGAATATACTGGCATGACTGACGAGTTTGAATTATCTGGTTCTGTCGATAATTTGCGTTTAAAATGTAAACTTAAAGACGGCGTAAACAAAGATGCCTATTGTTCTATTACCCTTAATCTCCATAAGACTAATGAATCTTTAGCATTGTTTACTGGTGATGTCTGGATGCCAAAACTTTATTTTGGCTCTACTGACAGAAAGAGTTGGCAGCAATGGAGAATGCAGGTAACAAGCAATAATTCTTCTTTGTATTACCTACACCACAATACTTATGGAATAATGAAGCAATATGGTCTATATTCCATACAGAGACAATATAAGAATAAATATAAATTTTTATATAGCCATTTTTCTGATAACGATGACCATAAAATCGTAGTATTCTCTTGGGATGGAGAATTTATCCGAAACAACAAAAATATTCCAAATTAGGTAGTTAATTTTCTGTGTTATCCTCCATGTTGCCAACAATAAATACTACCTTTGGATGCTCTTCTTTTGCATCGTTTTCCTTTCTTTGTGCGTGCAGCACACTGGTTTCTCGATGCAGATGAAGAGCCTCCAATACTAGGATTCCCAGATGTATCAACACCTTTTTGCTGGAATACATTAAATGTATCTGATATATTAAATTTATTGCTATATACAACAAATAAACATTCTCTATCTCTATCAGTATCGTTTGTATCAACTTGAATGTATATCTTCTCAAATCTTACATCAAAATCTGATACCCAATTACAATAATTGATAGGTTCTACACTAACATCATTACTTATCTCATAATCACTAACGAAATTTACCCAGTACTTTCCGCTAAACCAAGGAATGTACGTATCCTCAACTATGAGGTAATGGCATTCTTGAATTTCCTCAAAGTTATATTTCTTGCATCCGACTATGGGTATAAGAAATAAAATTAATATAGATATTATTTTCTTCATATCTAACCAAACGGAATTAGTTTAGATATATTGTGTTACCAATAGACTATTTTAACCGCTTACAGAAGAAATTTTCACTATCTCTTTGAGTTCTCAGATATTTTACTTATCTTTGCTAAGCAATTATTCTTTGGAACTCATATGTCTATCTCAGCCCTGCCGTTGGTGCTCAATGGTGGGGCTTTACTATTGCATTTCTTTTATACCTATCATATCGCCCTGCATCATCATTTTTTGGTGGTGTGGGGCATTTTTGTGTTAATTAAACTTATAAAGGTTAAAGTCATAAATCCCCGAAAAGCCTATTAAATATATATTATCCATATTTATCCACAATAAAGCAAGTTAATGAAAAATCAGCTAATTTGGTGGTTTGCAAGGAATTGCGTACTTTTGCAGTGCTTGTTAGTAATTGCGCACTAAACAGCGGACATTTAAGTATATTTGAGTGATTATTCACTTCCCTATACGAAACCCTATCCGGAGTTCGGAGCGCAACACGAACAAAGGATAGGGTTTTCACTTTCCCTATTCTTTTTCGAGAGTAAACAAGTAGTCTTGGTGGCTTGTCGGCTAAATACACTCGGCTACACAGACTTTAAACCCACGTCACAAGAGGTGCATGGTGACACCGCAGGAACTGAAGGCAGAAGGCGGGCAGGGCGGGGCGTACCCCGAAAGCTGCTTAGGTTAAGTGCTGTACGATTTGGCAACTGACCCGACCGAAGGGGCTCATTATACTGGGTTCATGTAACTTCGAGTGGAATATTCCTTCCAAACTCTCATCGTTTCAATGAATGATGGGGGTAAGGGGGAGAACCACTCTCTCAGAGGTCTATTGCCTGTTTCATATAACCTTTTTATAAGGAACAATATTAATTATAAATCATTAAATATAGGGAAGATGATTACAAATCAAGTAATGAAGAGACCAATGGGTATTTTTTTTGGTCGAGCAAAGAACAAAAGACTTAGTTCCTTCTTTTGACGAACTTATGAGTAGGGATGATAAGATAGAAAACTTTTCATCTCTAAAAGAAGAATTTGAAAGAAAAAAGGAATGGGACTATGACTGTTTGGTGTCATTTAACAATAGACTCTTTATGTGTCTTTGTCCTAACGAATGCAGGGATGAACTTTGCGATATGATGAATGAGATTTCTAAGTGGATTGCAACCCCTATAGATTTTTCTGTTAATTCGTCTGTCACCGATAAAGCTTGCAAGGTAGACGATATCAAAACGTATATTATGATAGACCACAATACAGGATATTACAAAATTGGGAAGTCGAAAAAGCCAAGATTTCGGGAAAAGACGTTACAATCCGAAAAGCCAACAATAGAAATGCTTTTCGTTATAAATAAAAATATAGAGAAGGAACTGCATCGGAGATATTCAGACAAACGTGTCAGAGGTGAGTGGTTCCGTTTGGAAGATAAAGATGTCGAGTATCTTAGAAAGAAATATTCTGAGAAGTACTTGCAATTAGTTTGAACGTTAAATAATTAAATTCAAAACAGAATATGTTTAGAGAAGAGATTATCACTCGTAAGTGTGTGATTACACTACGGGGGGGATACAAAGTAGTAGGCACGTTATCAATGCCGAAACCGAAAAAAGCTATGTTTCCTGAAGAAATGGAACGTAACTTTATAAAGAGTTTTAATGAGTCGCAGCATAATGCAGTAAACAAGGCTGTTAGTGTTCACATTTTAAGAAATTGATATATGGAAGAGATTAAAGGTATTCTTACTACACAAAAGATATTTAACGGCATTCACAACGAATATGAGAGTGTATGTATCAAGAAAGAACTTGGAGTAGTTGTTGCTATAGACAACGAAAACGAGTTCAAAGGTGTATTCACAAAGTATGGCGAAGTGGATATTTTCAAGCAGTTGCTTTCGCAAGAAGTAAGCCGCCACTATACGAAATACAAAGCGTTCCCTACTGAAACTTTGATTCCATACAAGGATTGTGGAGATATTATCTTTGACTTCATAGAGGTTACTTACGGAAAGATGTATGGCGGTTATGTTTATGTTGTTCACTACAACTTTGCAAGCACCGCATCTTAATTAAACAATATTGATTATGATGACAGCAGGGGATAAAATTAATATTATGGCTCAGATTGCAACATTGGAGGAGATTGCCATTGACTATAAGGGAAAGACAATCGACAACATTATACAGCAGTTAGAGCTGAGATTAGCAGATTCAAATCTGAAATAATAAAAGAGTTGGTAATATGGCTAGAATCACACGAAACAAAGCTGCCGAGATACTTGGTTTATCTAGACAGACTATTAGTAACTACATCGAGCAAGGTCTCATTGGAAGTTGTGTAGGCGAGCATGGTATCTTGTACGTAAATAGTGAAGACGTTGAGAAATACGCCGAGAAGTACAAGATGCTTGCTGCCAACGAAAAGATGATAGATGATAAGCTCAAAGAAGTTGAAGCGCACAAGCGTGCAATAAACGTCGAACTTACCGAGTTGAGAAACAGAGCGACCGCAAACGGCAAACTGGCTGCCAACGCTGTTGGTATGCTTTTTGGCGTAATAAACGCTATATCGTATCTTGGCATTACTCCAAAACTCAGCTATCGTGAATCTAAGTTGCTAAAGGACATTATTAATGGGATGACGTATGATGAGTTGTCACTCAAGTATGGCGTATCAGCAACTAGAATCAGACAGATTGTAGAGAAGACGTGCAATAAGCTGACGTACAACGAGGATGCCGCCATTGCCGAGATTGCTACAAATCAAGATTTGAGAATCGTGATTGATGGTTTAAAGAAGAAACTAAAAGCAACACAAGCTAGTTATGATGAATACAGACGTGCAAAAGGTGATACTCCTGTCGGTGGAACAATACTTCCACCATTAATACTTGGTAAAGATGTAAACGACTGTGGCTTTCCTGTTCGTATTCTGAATATGTTCAGATGGTGCAGCGTATATACCGTAGGCGATTTACTCCGCAAATTCCATGGTAAGTCTGATTTGGATAAGATTAGAAACCTCGGCAAAAAGAGCATTTGGATTATCCTCGACTTTATCGAAGAGAACAATCTTAGCTTTAAGCAGAATGGAGAAAGTGATGAGGATTTCTATATTCGTCTCAACAATAATTTATCAAACAAAAGACATGAAGAAAATGATTAAGAAATGGTTTTGCTGGTTTGATATTTACTATGCAGAAATGTTATTGGGTGTTACGTTTGCAATATCCAACGCTTGTATTGGCAGTTGGAATGTTGTATTAGTTTGGATTGTATTCGCATTCAGTTGGGTAATATTCAAACTGATAATAAGCGTGGAGAACAGAAGATACAAAGCTCTTGTTAACCTCTCAAAGGAAATACAGAGTAAGTAGAAAAAAGCTGTGCAGAATATGGTGTGGTTTTGCGATGAGCTGCAACTTGAAATGCAGCGTCACAGACTGACCGCATTACAAGGTATGAAGTACAAGAATAAGGCTGAGTTTATGCAGCGCAAGAAGAGCCTTACACAATACCTAAAGTATTCTGATGCTTTAGATAGCATCTACGAACAAGAAGTTGAACGCTTGCATAAAATGAAGAAAGAAATTGAAAATAAGAATAATGATGGAAAAGACAAAGGAACTGACTCTGAAACAGAGACTGCAAAATCTGAGTGAAGAACAAACACCATTCTTTTACTCGCTTACACCATTCGCCGCAGGATTTACACAAGGTTTCAATTACGAAAAGAAACGACTTGTTTCTGCATTGGTGAATAACTCGGAAGTTACAAAGGACTTCATCAACGAGCCTATCATCGTACCCATAAGCGATAGTAGTCTATTCATGCACGCATTCATTGACGGCTCTGTTGAATACCGTAAGAAGATAGAAACTATTCTATCTGATAAATAGAAATAAAGGGAGGTTCGTAGCCTCCCTTTTTATTTGTCTTTTCAGAAAACTTAAAACATCATTTGAGTTTTATTTGTTGTCTTTATTACACTATAAATCAGAATTCAGATAATCGATGACCTTTCTGTTGGCTTCATCAATCTTCTTTGTATCATACTTAATATAGGTTGATGTTACCGCATTATCCCACATCGCATGACCTAATGCCCTGCCAATTGTCTCTATCGGTATATCAATCTCGCTTGCTAGCGTTGCCCACGTATGGCGATTATAGTAGGTTGAAAGATAGGGGAACATCGGTTCTTTACTATATTCTCTGAATCTGCCTAGTCTCTTTAATCTAGTGTTCAGATTGCTCTCAAAGTGTTTTAGATTGAACTTGATGTTATCTTTATACTTTAAAAGGTATTTCTTGCCTTTGTATCGCTTGATAATCTCCAACGCCTCTGGTTCTACCTTTATATCATACAATCGTCCTGTCTTGTTGCGCTTGTAGCATATTCTGCCACCACGAAGGTCTGTTGGCTTCAAATCAAGAAGGTCTGATATATTGATGCCAATCAAATAGAAACCTAGCATGAACAAATCCCTTGATTCACGTTGAGGGTTAGTGTGGAACTCTGCATCACGCAACTGTCTCATCTGTTCTAGAGAAAGACAACGCTTTCTTGTTTCCTCGTGTGGAAGTACGTACTTACGGAATGGGAATAGGGTCGTTATCTCGTTGTCAATTGCCCAATTGAATGTTGCCTTGATATTTCTTAAGTCAATATGAACTCCGTTAGGCATTCGTCCTCTTTCATATTCATGCTTCACAAACTTATCGAGCCAGTCTTTGGTGATGGTTTCAAATGTACACTTAGCATCGTAGTTTCTGATTCTGATGATAGTCACATCATACACTCTCTTCGTGCCAGCTTTCAGATTCTTAGAATCCGCACACATCTGCATATAGTCGAGGAAATTCTTTTCTGCTACCTTGCCGCCCTTTATAATCTCTTTCAGATGGCTTTTTAGCATCGGAACGTCCTCACCCTTGTGCAGCAGTATATAGTCTTCCACGTTTGAATATAGCTCTGCCAGTCGCTTAGTCTTTGCCTTTGCAGACTTGTCTGAACGAGGAAATACCATACCATCAAACTTCTCTGTCGATTGCAATCCTGTGTATATATAGAATCTCTTGCACTTATGAGTGATGGAGAAATACACCTTATATGTTTTGTCTTCAACGTAAACCTTCATAGCTCACCATTTTTTGGGGTATATCCACCCCTCACACATATAGTGTTTACTGATAGTTTCTTTGTTTTCATATTGTGTTAAAATTATACATTACTTGCATATTACTTGCATTCCTACTTCTTTGCAAGCAAATCCATTAGCTGCTTGATTTGAGCATCCTTGCTCTCTACTTGCTTGCGCAGGTCTGCCACCTGCTCACGCAACAGATTGATTTCGCTCTCTGAGAAGTCTCCAATTATCTGTTTGTTGTGGTGGGCGTTTTCTTCGTTCACCATATTTATATTAGGTGTTCTATCTTTACCAAAAACCCAGTCACTTGGACTAACGGCAGCTTTATCATCAAACATATCGCCATCAGAATTTACTAGCCATTCTTTTCTCAGACCTAGATTGTAGCAAATCTTTTGAATATCATTCTTGTTGAAAGAATACTTGGTATTGCTTTCGCTCATCTTCTTGCTGAGATTAGCTTGGTCTATACCTATTACCTTGCAAAACTGAGACATCGACTTGAATTTACTTATGTCGAAGCAAAACTTTAAGTTCTTCGCAATATCATTCATAATTCTTAAAATCTGTTTAGAAATTACACATTATGCGCCACCTTTCGTAAACAAAGGTTAAATAAGCAAGAATAACAAAACTTTCTCTTCGAAAAGTTTGGTTATTTGAGGTTGTTTCCGTACCTTTGCAATCGTTAATCAGTTACAACACTGATAGACGAAAAAGGTGGGACGGAGTTTAAAACACCGTCTAAGCTATTTATCCACTGCAAAGATAGTTATTTAACTTCATTCCACCAAACTTTTTTTTGTTAAATATAGTTATTTTAAGAAAATAATGAAGATAGAATATAATCAGGAAGAGGTTCGTCAGAGGGTTGCAAAGGTTATAGAGTTGGGCAACTACAAGTCCACAAGGTCGTTTTCGGTTGATGTTGGTCTCGATTGCTCTAACCTATCAAAGATGCTAAGAGGTAAGCAGAATTTTACCAAGGCAGCTATGATGGCTATTTGCTCTAACCTAAAGGTTGATTTACAATGGCTCGCTTACGGAAAAGGGGATGTACCTGTAATGATAGGTCAGATAGATGACGCAACACAATTACGAATCGAAAAGGCAAGACTTGAAGAACGAGTACAATGCCTAGAAAACGAAAAAGCATTTCTGCAAAGGATGCTTGAAAAGTAATAGGAGAATAATAAAATGGCAACACCGAAGAAGAAAGTAGTGGTCGAAAAGATTGCTAAGAAATGGCTATCAACTGATGAAGCTGCATCATATATAGGTATGGGAAAGTCATTCATCGTTGAATTGAGAAAGAGCGGAAAGCTACCACACTGCATGATAGGTCATTCTGCATTCTTCCTCGCAAGCGATATAGATAATCTGCTTGAAAGCCATCGTATATATTAGAGTTCTGTTGTTTAATATCACCAAGTGTGGTGGATGGGCGAGTTTTTAACTATTTCTTTTATATGCTCGCCCAATATGGTTTCATAGCTCAGATGGTTAGAGCTGTCGGCTGTTAACCGATAGGTCGTAGGTTCGAATCCTGCTGAAACCGCAATTCTTTTAGAATCAGATTATCACTACAAGTGATGAAACTGAAAGCTAGAGAAGAGTTCTTTGACATATTGACGCACAGAATATAGTATGCGTGGAAAAGAAGTAGCCGGAGAGCATCAATGGATGCCGTGACCTGGCGAAAAGGACGCACGACATACGAAAAACTAGTCAGTAACAGATATTACATAGACTATACCGATGAACTATGCTGAAACATCAGCACAAGCAAAGGGCATAATATAGGTCTGTATCGTTTGCTATGTAGTATTCTAGTCGAAGTATGTATTATTGCAATCTTACGTGTAAGATATTTATAATATGTATGGAGTGTCATACGGAACGTCAATGCTAGCTGTATCGGGAATACGGAAACGATTAATATCGTGGCATTCACAAACGACAGAAAGTTCCATGGTTTTAGATACATAAAACAGCAGGGTATGGTGTAAGTGGTATTCTTGCACACCTCGCACAATAGATGATACCTCTTCTTATCGTGTGAGATAGTGGCGGTTCGATTCCGCCTCCCTGCACAAATTTTCAATTATTATTAGATAGTACAACGTTTATTACGAATATAGAAGTCTAGCTAACTCTGAACAGAGTTAAGTCAAAGAATGAGACTTAAACACTACTTAAAGTAGAGATTACTTCTCAATACTTTAATTAAATAACAACAAAGAGATATTTAGTGTAAACGGAAGCACGTCATACAACTTGAAGATACCGTTCTTATCGTATGGAAGTGTTGGTTCGAATCCGACAATATCTCCAAAGTTCTAAATGTTTTTGCATAAATATTTTATTTGATTACTTGTTTGTTTATATTTTAATTAACAAAATTTGAATTTGAATTTGACAATGATGGCAATGCAGTCTGTCTGTGAAGATAGGCTACACAAATCGCAGGTTGGAGCAGTGGTAGCTCGCTAGGTTCATGTCCTAGAGGTCGCAGGTTCGAATCCTGCACTCTGCAACACTCATTTTTTTTGGTTATAAGGTTATAAGGTAAAGTTAATTAGTTTTCTAAATTTTAGCATCAAGTTCGTGAGAATATGATGCTTCATGGTTCTATGGTGTAATGGCAGCACAAGAGTTTTTGGTTCTCTTAGAGATTGTTCGATTCAGTCTGGAACTACTCAATACATTTTTTAATTATTAATTATCTTTCATACTTGTATGACAGCTTGTGAAAGTAGTTGTACTTTATTTGGAATCGACACTTTTTAAGTGTTTTGTTTTACTTAAATAATTTATTTTTTTCTCAACTGCTTGTGATAAGTCGTTGAGTTTGTCCTTAAAGCATGTAGGCATGCGCTACATACGCAGATTTAAAGCTCCGACCAGTATTGTAGAGAAGATGGTTCGATTCCATCTAAGGGCGCATTTTTTTACTTTGTCATAAGAAAATGATTAAATTTTAAAATTAGGCTGTTTTTCCTTGGCGGTCAGATTATTAAGTTAGTCTGCCGCCAAGGTTTTTTACGAAAAGAACATGAAGATTATATATAGTATAAAGGTTCACAGAGACCACTTGAAAACGCTGCAAGGTCTGAAATGCTTGCAGTCTGTTGATGTCGGTGAAGATGGCAAGTCAATTACTTGTCAGTTCAAAGACAACAAGACTAGAGGTTGTCTGATTGCTCATACAAATGATTGGCTTGTTGAATTTGCGACAGGAGAATGGCAGAAGTTCGGTGATGCTGCTTACCAACAACTAGATTGGAATCCTAGCAACGTATCTAAAGAATATTAGCTATGGCTGCTGCTAGGGTTGTTCAACACAAGTACACATCGAAAGATGGTACTGAGTACGATAGTAAAGAAGAATATCTGTATCACCAAATTCTTCTTGCTGATGAACGAGTTTCTTGTATTCATAGACAAGTGAAACTCAGTATATTCAAATCCCTTTATATGCTTGTGCCGAAACAACTCAAAACAAAGGTTCGGTACGATAAAAGACTGATGGTTAGCGGTCATAGCTATAAACCAGACTTCATATTTTGGGAAGATAAAAAGTTGATTGTATGTGATGTGAAATCAAAGTACACCCATTCTCTCAGGGAGTTCAGAATAACTGCCAAGGGGTGTATCAATAAGATTGTTGCACACAACAAGAAACGTCATAATGGTGAGCCGTTTGTGGTTTTTCGTGAAGCTATCCATATCAAGAAGAACGAATGGAAGATAATCGACTACCCACCTGACGGAAACAGTTATTGTGAGATTTAATTTCATTCATAATTTATTTAAAATTTATAGTTAGTTATGTAAACCGACCCTACGCTGACTAAGGTTGTCGTAGAATAGGATGTGGAGTTGCTCTTTGGGCAAGAGTATGAATCGAAAACGCACCAAGAGGAAATAAAACCTCTCGTAAGTTTGGCATGCGGTGTGTCTTTAGAAACGTAGGAGACGAAGCATCCTTTTTTTCAAAAACAGTTTAATATGAAACATACAGTTGATGATATTGAATTAAAGATAGAACCTGAGTTCAGAACGTTTCATAATAGAATAGGTGTATTTAATACACATTTTCAGAATTTCGGGCATTATAACATACCGAAAGCTCAACTAATTTTAGCTGACCCACCTTATAATCTCGGTGTTAATGCTTACGCAAGCAATCCGTCTTGGTACAAAGATGGAGATAACAAAAATGGTGAAAGCGAACTTGCAGGTGAGGAGTTTTTCGATACTGACAAAAATTTCCGTCCTGCCGAGTTTATGCACTTTTGCTCACAGATGTTACGACCAGAGCCAAAAGAAAAAGGTAAAGCACCTTGTATGATTATCTTTTGCGGTTGGGAGCAGCAATTCTATTATAAGGAATTAGGCGAGCGGTACGGATTCAAGGGTTGCATCCCTTCGGTGTTCAGAAAGAATTATTCTGCACAGGTCTTGAAAGCCAATATGAAGGTTGTTGGCAACTGTGAATATGGTCTGATACTCTATCGTGACAAGCTGCCTAAGTTTAATAATCACGGAGAAATGGTTATGAACTGTATGGAATTTCCGAGAGATTTAGGTATGCCACGTAGTCACCCGACACAAAAACCTATTCCACTTCTGAAAAAGCTGATAGGGTTATTTACAGACCCCGATGATGTCGTTATCGACCCAACAGCAGGTAGTTGCAGTAGTATTGTTGCAGCAGCATCAATGCAGAGAAAGGCTTATGGCTTTGAAATCAAGAAACAAATCTATTCACAAGGTGTAGATAATGTAAAGAGATACATAAGTAATGATATGTTTGAGGTATCTCCGCAGCTTGAAAAGCGAAAGCGATATACACAAGCAAGTTTATTTTGATTTACCATCATGATAGAATTGAATAAGATATACAATGAGGATTGCCTAGTTGGAATGGCGAAGATTCCAGATGCAAGCATAGATTGTATTATCTGTGATTTGCCGTATGGCACGACCAAGAATGCATGGGATAGCGTTATCCCTCTTAATGACCTTTGGACTCATTATAACAGAATAATCAAAGAAAACGGTGCGATAATTTTGTTTTCTCAAATGCCTTTTGCTGCCGTGCTCACATGTAGCAACTTGAATGATTTTAAGTACGAAATTGTATGGCAAAAAGAAAATGCTACTGGATTCTTAAATAGTAATTTTGCTCCTATGAAGATTCATGAAAATATTTTGGTATTTTCTAAATCTAGTGCTTGTTTTGTAAAAGATAAGAATTTGGCGATGATATACAATCCTCAGATGATACATGGTTGCAAGCCTTATATAAGTAATAGGACTGGAATATCATCCACAAATTACGACTACAAACATTCCAAGCCAATTACAACCATCAACAATGGAGAACGTTTTCCAAACGATATTATATTTTTCAAACGAGATAAAGAGAAGATTCACCCTACACAGAAGCCAGTGGATTTAATTCGTTATCTCGTTAGGACTTATACCAATGTGGGGGGGCGTTCTTGATAACTGTATGGGAAGTGGCACTACAGCAATTGCGTGCATCAGGGAGAAGCGGAACTTCATCGGCTTTGAACTGAACAAAGAATATTACGACAAGGCTTGCAAGCGCATTCAGCTTGAAATGGCGCAGCCGAGCCTGTTTTGACTATGGGTATATAACTTTTCATTTGCCCTTATATATGCTCACGTGAATCGGTGCGGTGGAACTTGCGTGAGGTTCACTTTGTAATAGTCTGAGCACTGCACCGATTATTCTTTGGATATTATTTTCTTTCATAACCAAGCCCAACCGATGATAGTGTTCCTTGGGCAAGAACGATAATGGTACGACACTGCTAGAAATAGTAGCACTCTTGAAATTTGGCGGCTATCATCGGTATTTTTAAGTATTGGAGGTGTAAAATGGCGAGATTAACGATTGAAGAATTAAAGAAAGACCCATTGACAAAAGGCGATTTTGAGCGTATGAAAATTATGGGATTAGACCCAAATGAGCCTTGGGCGTTAGTTTGTAAGATATTGGATTTTTGTGACGATGGTTACTTTAATATGAGAGCTTTGAATCTGTTCTCCATATATGTAACTGGCTACTTCGATTGTTATCGTAGATTAAATTCTGAAAAGATAGAAAAGATTAAAAAAGCTTTTGGATAATGAAAGGTATGTTTTATATTAGCTATCTTGTTGTTATGCTTGTTCTTGTTCTTGCTGCTGAGATAATCAACTTCGCAAGCAAGGCAGTATGCGGCAAGAAAGCAATCAAATGTTTTGAGTTATGAGTATAATTTTGTTTGCGCTTGCTGCAACCGCTCTTATGTTTGCAGTCGTTGGCGCAATAGCGATGATGCTAGGTCTGGATAAAGAAGATTAGCAAAATGAGAAGTGAATCAAGGCGCAGTCAGCTCGACCACGAAAGATATATGAGAAATCGTGAAGAAAGACTGCAAAAGCAAAGAGAGTATTACAGAAATAATACTGAACTTTGCAAGGCTAGCGTAAAGCTATGCAAAAAGAAAAGAGTAGAAAGAGAAAGATTATTATTGTTTAATTAATTAAATATGTAGCTATTATGGCAAAAGACAAAATTAAGTTGGTTTTCGAGATTGACCGCTTTAAGGTTATCGGTTGTGTCGCACGTAATTGTGAGACCAAGGAAGAGTATGAGGAATTGGTGAAAATCATCAATAGTACTGATGAGGTTGTTCGTGATGACGCAACAATTGAGAAGACAAATTGTGTACTGATTCTCGACCAGTTGTTGCACGACAACGAGAATTTGGCTCTTCGCAAACGTCTGGAGAACGAGGATGAAACACTCCACAATGGTGAAGGTGACGGTGATAACGATGGCAACGTAAGATGCATCGAAATCAAAGGCGATATTGCCAAAGAAATTTTCGCTAAAATCGCATCTTTGGCTGAAGACGGAAAGGATGGTGAGTAATGAGAGCGAGAACTAGTACTTGGTATGAGACAAAAATCAAATACCAAAAGACGATGGAGGATGGCTCGGAAAAAGTTGTCAACGAACTTTATGTTGTTGATGCGCTTTCTTGCACCGAGGCAGAAACATCTATCATTGATGAAATGAGTTGCTATATTAGTGGCGATTCTGCCGTTACAAGCGCAAAGAAAACTAACTATGGCGAGATTTTCTTCTCTGACTTGGATGATGATGATAAGTGGTACAAGGCAAAGTGTCAGTTTATCACTATTGATGAGAAATCCGAAAAGGAGAAGCGTTCTAACGTTACTTACTTGGTTCAGGCTAAGTCGTTAGCACGTGCTCTTCGATACGTTGATGAGGTGATGGGGAAGACAATGATTGATTACGACATTGTAGGTCTTAACGAAACTCATGTCTTCGATGTATTCGAACATCACGCTCCATCTTCCAAAAATAAAGAGGAAAAGAATGAGTAGAATCGACAAACTTATAGCGTCTATGCCGTCAAAAATGGCTAATGCAGTAATCCATCAACGCAAGTTGCATGCTTGCTTGATGGAACTTACTGCAAACAAGTCAAGAGAAGTGGCGGCTAGAGCTATTTTTCTGAATTACCAAGATGGTGATGGCAGAAAGTTAGGTACAATACCACATTATTACGAAAGATCTACATCTACTGGCTCGGTAATGGTGGAGACGTACTTTAGTTATATTGATAGAGTACATTAATTTTAAAATCTATACAAATGGATATAGAACAGTTAAATAAAGCGCCTCATAATCAGATTTGCGACTTGGCAAGAGATAAGTTTATTGAGGTGTACAATCAGAAGTTCGGAGAGGGTGGAGAAGTGTTCTTTGAAGAACAGAAGGCTCTGTTTAATAATGAGCTTCTCAACGGCTCATTTAAGGGCTATCTCGAAAAAGCTACATCGTTGAATATTCACGATGCCTTCATGAACTTGGCGATTAACGGATTGTCTCTCGAAAAGGGAACTGCAACACTCTGTTACCTTATGGGTTATAGCAACTACGACAAGAACACCCGACAATCAACTTATACGGCTAAGATTACATATACAGGATATGGTGAGATTCTTCTTCGTCAAAGGGCTGGTCAGATTCTTCGATGTGACAACCCTGTAGTGGTATATGATTGCGATGATTTCCGCTTCGGTGAGCGTGACGGTCATAAATTTGTTGATTATGTGAAGACCTATCCACGACCAGCAAATTCACGTATCGTTGCTTGTTACGTAAAGATTATCCTTCCAAATAACTCATACGATTACTTCGTTCTTGACCGTGAAGGTGTCGACAGATTGCGTGAATATTCTGCTAAATTTGGCGGTCAAGACCACAAGGCTAACGCTCTATATGGCGGTTGTTATACTGGTAAAGATGGTAAAATGTACTTCAAGGATATTGATACAGGATTCCTTATCTCTAAGACTTGTAAGCATGCTTTTAAGACTTATCCTAAGTTACCTGTCGGTCTTGGTGGTATGTTGCAAGCTGATGTTGATAGCCAACCTCAACAACAGCAACAACAAGAGGCTTTTGGTGCTTCGCAAAATGAGACACAGAAAAATGGTGTTAAGGCAAATGTTGACGATGATTCTCCATTTTAATCTATAAAGTATGGCTGAAAATACAGAATTGCAGTTGGTACAACAACAAGCCAACAATATTACAAGACAGATTGCAACGCTCAAATCCGATACAGAAAATGCGGTGCAAGCCAACAGGAAATCTTATGAGGCATGCGTGAATGCAGGTGAGTCTCTGTTGTTTGATATTGGCGTTTCCGGAATGAACGATGCTCTTGACGAGAGAGCCGCTGAGTTTATCAAGAAAGCTAAACTGACAGAGAAAGCAATGACGGAGAAACGTAAGGGTGTTACCCAAGTGTTCGATATTGTCCGTAAAGGATTTACGATGATGGAGAGTCTTATCTCTGCCAAGAATACAGATTCTGTTGTCTATAAGATTCAGGAGAAGCGCAATGAGTATGCTGCCTACAAGCTAGAACAGCAGAGGAAAGCAGAGCAAGAACGCTTGCGACAAGAGCGAATTAAGGAGGCTAAGATTAAGTTGAAGACTGATACTATTGATACGCTCAACAATCTTCTTACTGAGCATTCTTCTGCTGCTATCAACTCACTTAATAATACGTTCTCTCTTCTCACCCTTGATAATAAGGATGAAGTTAAGAAACGTATTACAGAGTGCTCTGATGTTCTTGACCTCGGGCATCTGTTCGTTAATAATAAGCCTTCATACTCTTCTGAAATTGAGGAGAATGACGCAAAGGATATTATGAACGGCGCATACAAGGAAATTTCCGCATCGTTGCTTGCGTCTTATAAGCAGACTGTTACTACTACACGTGACGAACTCCTTATGAAGTTTGATTCTAAGATTGCTGAACTTCTTGAAATCAAGAAGGCAGAAGAGGAACGCAAACGTAAGGAAGAGGAAGCACGTAAGGCAGAAGAGGAACGCAAACGCAAGGAAGAGGAAGCACGTAAGGCTGCCGAGGAAGAGCGCAAAAAGCAAGAAGAAATCCAACGCATCAAAGATGAGGAGGAGCGCAAACGCAAGGAAGCAGAACTGAAAGCTGCCGAGGAGGAGCGCAAACGCAAGGAGGCAGAACTGAAAGCTGCCGAGGAGGAGCGCAAACGTAAGGAAGCCGAAGCTGCCGCACTAGAGGCTGAACGTAAGGCTAAAGAAGAGGCTATCCGTAAGGCTGATGAAGCAGCCAAGGAAGAACAACAACGCAAGCTTGCAGCAGAGCAAGAGAAACGTGATGCTGAAAACGCTGCACAACGTGCTACTGCACAAGCCCAATCGCTCTTCGCTCAGACTTCTGTTGACAACACAAGTAAGCAGAAAATAAAGGTTACAAAACGTCTTGTTGTTACTGACAAAAACGCTTGGCTCGATATTATTCAGCAGTGGTGGACGATTGAGGGTTCTTCTATGTCACCTGACAAACTTGCTTCTAGGTTGGAGTTTATGCGCAAGGCTTGCGAGAAACATGCTAACAATGAGGAAGAGTATATCGTTTCTCCTTATATTAAATATGAGGATGAAGTAACAGCTAAGTAATATGGCAGAGCAACCGTTTGACCCTTATTATTCACGTGGTGAGGTTTCCAACTCAGACCTCACCGCATTGAAGTTTGCTCTTAACCCACAGCTTAACTTCGTTAAGGAATCAGACAAGAAAAAGGCATTCCATCTTGGTACTCTCGTTGATGCTCTCGTTACTGAACCAGAAAAGTGTAATCATTACGCTATGACGGTTGATGATGAGAAATATACAGAGAAGGATTGGAAATGGGGATTAGACAGACTTGCAGTTTTAAAGAAACAAGCAACAAAGGACAGATTTCTTGATTTTGTTTTGAAAAATGCGGTCGGTCAGAAAACATTTATCAATCCACACATGAAGATGGAATATCAAGGTTTCGAGTTTGAACTGCCTGTGCGATGTAAGTTCGACTGGTGGCTTGGCGAGTTTGGCGGTGACTTGAAGACTACCGCAGCTACGTCACAAGAACAATTTGAAGCGCAGATTGATTTCGTGGACTGGGATAGAAGCCGTGCATGGTATATGGACTTGACGCACAGCATTGACCCTAGATATGGAAATCAAGACTTTATCTTTGCAGTTTCAAAGACTAAGAAGAAAGTATTCTACAAAAAGATTGAACGTGGTGACGAGTTGTATTTGCGTGGTAGAGAGAAGGCTCTTGAATGGGCTTTCAGAATGTGGTGTTTATTATAATTATTATTATGTCAGATAAACCAAAATTATACGATTATCAAGAAGAGGGTGTACGCATGGAACTTGCTATGAAGCGTTGCATAAATGGGGATGACATGGGAACGGGCAAAACGATTCAGTCTATTGTTGCCATTGAACGTGCAAAAGCGACTCCTTGCTTGGTTATTTGCCCTGCTGCCCTCAAAGTCAATTGGGAACGTGAAATCAAGAGATTCACAAATCTTCGTCCGCTTATTCTTACGGATTCTGTAAACGCAACATACGGCTATCATCTTACTAAGATGGATTTGTATGATGTGGTTATATGCAATTACGAGTCTCTTGCTAAATATTTCGTTGTATCACTCGGAGAAAAGCCGTTAAAGCTTAAAAATTTCATTTTTAGGAATGAGGTCGATATTCTGAAATCGGTCATTATTGATGAGTCTGCAAGAGTTAAAGACCCAACGACAAGGCAGTCAAAAATAATAATGGGTATTTGCCAAGGTAAGGAATATATCTACGAGCTGACTGGTACGCCTGTGGTTAACCATGCTACTGATATGGCTTGCCAGTTGGCTATTCTTGGTAGAATTGATGAATTTGGCGGATATGGCGAGTTCTGTAATAGATATGGAGAAAACGAGAATCTCGAAGAGCTTAATCAAAAGATTCACGAAACATGTTACTTTCGCAGAGAAAAGAAAGATGTGCTCAAAGATTTGCCTGAACTAACAAGAACAACAATTAGTGTTGCTCTTGATTCTGAAACACAAGAAGAGTATGATACTTGCCAAAAAGACTTGCTTACATTCCTTCTTGAATATAAGAATTGCTCTGAGGATGAAGCTAGAAAAAAGCTACGAATGAAGGCATTAGTTAAATTTATGAATCTTCGTTCTATATCTGGAAAGGGAAAGATGAAAGCAACAATCGAGTTTCTACATGATACGGAAGAACAGATAATTGTGTTTGCAGAACATCGTGATGTTGTTGATGCAATCAAAAAGGAGTTTCCTAATGAGGTATGTTCCGTTACTGGCTCTGATAATCAGCAGCATAAACAATGGGCTATTGACTCTTTTCAAGCTAAGAAAAAGAGAATAATCATCTGTTCCATTAAGGCTGCTGGTGTAGGCTTAACTCTTACGGCTTCATCGAATGTCGTATTCACGGAGCTACCTTGGACGATGGCAGACTTATCTCAGTGTGAATGCCGTGCTTACCGTAACGGACAGAAGAATGCTGTTACATCGTGGATTCTGATGGGAATTGATACTATTGACAGTTATCTTTATAGCTTGATTATGAAGAAAGGTTCTATAGCATCAAAGGTTACTGGTGAGCAAGATTCCGCTATCAAGGATGTTGCCTACTTTGACGAGTTGGCTGATTTGGTTTTACAAAATTCTTTAAATAAAAAATAATGGAAATTCAAGGAAAAGTTATTGCCGTTTTACCTGAAAGAAGCGGCGTTTCTGCAAGAGGCGAGTGGAAGTCTCAAACCTATGTAATAGAAACACAAGAGCAATATCCTAAGAAGATGGCTTTTGATGTTTTTGGAGCTGATAGAATTGCTAATTTTGGCATTCAGCTCGGTGAGGTTATTAACGTTAGCTTTGATATTGATGCGCATGAATATCAAGGCAGATATTTTAATCAGATTCGTGCTTGGAATGTTACTAAGGTACAACAGCAAGCTCCTGCACAAGGTGGCAGTTTTAGTGGCAATGTTCAGTCTAGCGCACAAGCAGCGCAACAAGCTATGACAAGTTCAGCTAATGCTGCTGGCGTGGCAAACCCGACTAATCAGCAAAGTCTGTTTCCACCTGCACCGCAGTCAGTACAGCAACCAGCAGCACAGCCACAAGGGGATAGTTCGGATTTGCCATTTTGAGTAAGCCTATGGAATATAAAGTTTGTTTTAAATGCGGAAGACTTCTACCGCTTGATTCATTTTATAAACATTCGCAAATGGGCGATGGACACCTCAATAAGTGCAAGGATTGCACGAAGAAGGATGCTCATAATAGATGGATTAAAAAATCCAAAGACCCAGAATGGGTAGAAAAAGAGCGAGCGAGAGGAAGAGAAAAGTTTCAGAGACTTGGATACAGAGAAAAATATAAAACAACAGGCTTGCATAGTTTCTTGCCAAATGCTTATAATAATATAGCAAGAAAATTTCGCCAGTACGGTTTTACAAAGAAAGGATTTGAGTTCCATCATTGGGATTATCATATTCTCAACTCTGTATTCCAAGTCTCACGTAAAGCTCATAAGTGTTTGCATAGACACATGATATTCAATCATCAAGATTTGTTTTGTTATGAAGAGGATGGTACAAGGCTTACGAGTGAAAAACAAGCAGAAAACTATTTTAATTCAATACTTCAAAAAGAAGGATTTGAAGAAAGGGTAGTTTTAATTCATATTTGATATAAAAAATGCGATAATGTGGTTCAATCTAAAAAATGTGTTTGAGCTAGAAAAGTTTAGAGCAAAAGTAACCGAGTTGGAGAACAAATGTGCTATGGTAGAATTAAAAGAGAAGCGTGGGCGTTCCTTAAATCAGAATGCCTACCTTCATTTACTTCTATCTGCCTTTGCGCTTCAATACGGCTACACTCTAGACGAAGTTAAGACACATTACTATAAGCTGATAGTGAACAAAGATATATTCCTCAGAGAAGGGATTGATAAATTCACAGGAGAATGCTATAAGTATCTTCGTTCTTCTGCTGACCTTACGAAAGACGAAATGAGCAAATCAATTTCTGATTTTAAATCGTGGGCAAAAGAAGAGGCTGGATTTGATTTTCCCGATTCTGATGAATATATCGCACTACTTCATATTCAGCATGATATAGAAAGACAACAAAATTACATACAATAGCTTATGATGTTACCAACTAACATACGTCAGAAGTCTAGCGAATTGTTCCCTAATGACGCAGAGAAACAGAGAATATTTTGTATGGGTGCTGCATTCTCGTTAGGAAGCGATTTGTCGGATTTCGAGATTACTACAGAGCAAAAACAAGAAGAATATTATCCTTGCAAAGAAGCTCTTGATATGTGGCTTGCATACAAGAAAGAAAAACGTCAGACTTACAAGCCACGTGGGTTAGAAGCTCTTAAAAAGAAACTTCTACAGTTATCAAACGGAAATCCCGAATACGCAAAGGTTATCGTTGAGTATTCCATGGGCAACAACTATACAGGGTTGTTCGCTCCTAAAAATAATAGTGCAAATAGTTATGAACAACAGCAACGAACTTTCAACAAAATTAGTTCAATCCTTGCCGACTGAATGTAGCCAAGCGGTAGCAAAATATGGCAAACAATATGCGCTATTCTTAGACAAATATCCTACTCTGCAAAATCGGACAGATGCAATCACATCTGTATATGATTCTGTAGCTAGAGGCGGTATGTCGTTTGTTAGTATTGATAAGTACTTCAAAGAGGGTGCAAGCGAGTTTTGGATTAAGATAATGCTCATTGACTTGTTTATGGTTATTGGTGCTATTGATTTGACCACTCCTTATCAGTTCAAAGCGATTGCGCAGCGTATTAGACAAGAATACTACCATGTCACACCTAGCGAGCTCACAAGGTTCTTCTACGAGTTTTCTATGGGTGAGTATGGAGAAATCTATGTAGGAAAGACCGTGAATCCTCAGAGGCTTTTTATTGCGCTCGACAAGTATATGTGTAAGCTATACGAAAAGAGAGCAGAAATTGATTCTCAGAAGTTAGCTGAGAAACAAAAGAAAGAAGATGAGGAATCTAGAAGAAAAGCAATTTCTTATGAAGAGCATTGCCGCTTAAAGGGTGTTGATATTGAAAAGTCACCTCTTGAAAAGCTAAAAAGAAAACTTGAAAAAGAATCAAAACGAGACAAAAATGGCAGACGTAAGTAAAATGGCAGAGGAATGGCTCAGTGAGCATCCTGACGCGACACCAAAAGAAATATGGTTAGCTGGTTATTGGAAATCTACCGATAACTGGTGCAACCGAACCAAGTGAATTCTAGAATTGAAAACGAATTAATATATAGATAAATATGAGTCATTTTTTAACATTGGTAATTGGCAATGAGCCAGAGAAACAACTCGCCAAGTATGATGAAAATCTAGAGCTGCCTATGCATTTATATATGACCAAAGAGCAGCTTATTAGCGAGAAACGTAAGGAGATTGAGAAATACAAAAAGAATTACTATGATGTGTTCCTACAAGATAAAGATGCATATCTTGCCAACTGTAGCAAGGCACATGCAAATTATATCGAGAACGAATTTCCAAAGCATCTTAACTGGACGGACGAACAGATGTACGAGGATGCCGTGAAATATTACCGTATGGATATAGATGATGGAAGCGAGAATATTGAGATACATGAGGACGGTAGTGTTTGGCGCACCTATAATAATGATGCTAAATGGGATTGGTATCAGATGGGTGGTAGATATGCAGGAAGACTTAAATTAAAGGATATATCAATGTATGCTCCATTGTTCTATCCTAAAATTGCAGCGTTCTATTCGAAAGAAGAGCTTGACTATCTCAAACAACTAAGGGCAGAAGGTCGTTGCGACCAAGCTCGCATAAAGGATATATCAAATATTGAAGATATAAAAGTATTCGCTGTCGTTAAAGACGGAAAATGGTACGAGTGTGGCAAAATGGGTTGGTTTGACGTAGTATCAGACGAAAAAGACAAAGATGCATGGAGCGAAGAAGTGAAACGACTTCTTGCATCACTTCCCCCTGACACTCTTCTAACGATGTATGATTGTCACATATAATCATTAATAAAAAATATCTCAAAATGACGCAGAAAGAACGTATTGAGAACGCGACCACAAAACAAGCGGTAGTGTTCATAGGAGTTTATTCTTGGGTTATCCTAAGAAATATAGGAAGAGCAATCAACAAGGCAGTTCACAAGCTTCCCTGGTTGTTCATCGTGGTAACGGTAGTAATATCATTTATCGTTAGCTTTATCTTTATCTCTAAGGCTAGGGCTGAACGAGATAACTACAATCAAAAACTAGTTCACGCAACACAGCAGCTCGATAGCTTCTATGCTGCATACGGAAACATTAAATCAAAGTAATATGGACGGAATGGTAATCAATAATTTGCTCGCACAGCCAACAAATGAATGTGGGCTATTGCAACAAGAACTTCTGAAATCGTTTGTTGAGGCTAGAAAACAAAGAGGTATTACAGAAAGCCTAATGAAAAGATTAGCGGTAAAAAAGATGAATGCGATAGAAGATATGTATGGAAACGTACATGTTACCAATGATAAATTTGGCGAGTGTGGTAGCGACTTTTACATTGATGCAACCGCTGATAGAATTACGTTGTCTCTAAAATATTACGTTAATTGGATTCCTTTGGACGGATTATCTAATCACGACAAAAGAATTGCTAAACTTTATAATAAACATGTGTACAGTTACGATACAGCCAATAATGTTTCATCTGGTTTTAAGACATTTCGCCCTTGGGGTGGTCTTACAGGTAGTTGCGATTGGAGTTACTCTATTGATGATATTCTCAAAAGTGATTTTCTAACAGAAGGCATTAGTGTTGATAATGCAATAGGTGGTGTGTTTAAAGTCTTTCTTAAATAGTATGCAGACAAATTGGAATCCAAATAATTCGTGTGTACTAGCAGGTGTTCCTCTTGCAGTTCCATCGAAAGAACAGATAAGCAAACTCTACATGCTTTTCTATTCTATGGTAGGCGGATTTGCAAAAATTGTCAAGTCTAACATAGATGAAACATTCAAACTGGTATCGGAAGATGAAAAGCTATTTAAGTTTGATGTAAAGAGAAGAATGACAGAGGCGAAGGAATTTTCAGATAAACTGATTGACTTGTTCAAAGAACGAATGAAAGCTGACGGCATGTCTGAGATATGGGATAAGCTTACTTTTATCATCAAGTTCAATCTACAAGATGATGTAAGGAAATGTTATTATGCGTTAGATAACCAATTTCTAAAGCATCATATCGAAAGGCATAAGATGTACACAATGGTTGTTATGTCTGGAATATTGAGCGGAATGCTTGAATCTTCTGTTTCCGCATTTAAAAAGACAATGGATGAATATAATGGTTCTTGGGCAACAAATATTGCAGAATACTTTATTATCCCAATTAAGGGCGTTCATTCTCGTATGCGTAATGCAGTGGAATCTATATATCCTCAATCTGTAGATAAGAAAGTGTTTTCAGAGTGCCCTGACAAACTCTTTCTCGGATTCGAAATCATCGGTAGAAAGGTACTTGATTATAAACTCGCAGAAAAAGCACTCGCAAATGCTTGTATATTCAGTGGTCTTAATCTTGATATAAACGGAATTATCGTAGATGGAGAAGACGCACAAGATAACACTGGCACTCCTTGGAATGAAGCTCAATTAAGAGCATTGAAAACAGGTTACCCAGAATCCTCTAACAAAGATATTGCTAGAATTGTCGGCAGAAGTGTTTACGCAGTCGCTAATCAAGCTAAGAAACTCGGATTGAAGAAATCTGAGGAGTATATTAGAGAGACTAGAATAGCTAACTTAAAACGTAAGAAAAATGAAAAAGATTCCAACTCTGTACACAAAGAACAGTAAAGGTCGCTATCAGGAATACAAGATTCCTGACCTTGATATATCGAAGACGTTCTATAGAAAGATAAATGGAAAGTACGAGCCTGTTAGTATGCTCTCGTATAGTCCTCTAGAAGAGGGCGTATGGGTTGTCACTCGCGAAAGTTCGACAATCGAACATATCCGTGGTACTTACCTTCGTGAGTGCTTTCATCTTGATAAGGCTGCCGACATTGAGCGTTTTCCTCTGTCTAAGATGGGGCACATCAAAAAGGTTGCAGAACGTATCATTGATGAGCTGAGACTTGGTAATACAGACACTAGAGCTATGACAAATCACGAATTTGTCAATTTGGTTGTCGGGCTTGTCTATAAATACAATGAGGAGGTTTAATTATGGAAGATTTACCTATTGGCGCAGAAGTCGTGTTAAAGGTAGTTGATACCAAGGAAGCTGATTGTAGTGGTTGTTTCTTTGATGAAATTGCAAACTGTATCAATATAGACATGTGTAATCGAATCAAGTGCGCATCAAATGAGCGAAAAGACGGAAAGAATGTTCAATTCAAAAGAGTGAAGTAATATGGAAGAAAAGATTAATATAGTGGAAATCCTAAAGGATAAACCAAGGGGTACTAAATTGTATTCTATGATTCATGGCAAATGTAGTTTTGAAGCAGTAACAGATGAAATTTTTAAAATAAACTTCTGTACTTCAAAATTTGGTTTAACACAATCTGGAGAATGTACCTTAATTAAATTTGGTAATATGTATGATGGCGGAGAATGTATTATCTTCCCATCTAAGGAAATGCGTGATTGGTCTAAGTTCTCTTGGCAGAAGGGAGACGTACTGATAAGTAATGATGGTGGCACAGAGGTTATCTTTGACAAATGGTACGATGATACTTATACAAGTTTTTATTGTAAGCATTACCTTAACAGTGAAGATAAGAATAAAATCGTATATTACGAAGAATTCTTATGCACAACAGCAAGATATTCTCTTGAAGATAAGGGTACTGTTCAGACCTACATCAAAACTATCAAGGAAAAATTGGGTAGTGAACTCAATCGTGAGACTTTAGAGATTGAAAAGGCTCAGCCTGAGTTCACCATCAAGGGTGTTAAGATTATGGCAGCCTCTAAGAAGGATGCTATAAAGAAGTTTAATCATCGTAAAAAGTAAAGAGATATGTTATACGAAGCAAAACAAGGTACAAAGGCTTGTGAATACATTAAGAGTATTCTCGATGCAGAATTTGAAGAGCATCAAGCCTACATGAAAAGAGTAGAAGAAGCCGTAGGTTTCAAATTTGAAAAATATCAGGGCTATCAGCCTAACAGAACTCTCACAAGAGAGTACGAGATTACCGCTATATGGGTTCTTTCTGAGCGTTACGATACGTTAGATAAGAAGGTGTGGAAGAAGGTAGACAGTGTAAAATTGGAGGACGGTTACTATATAGCTATTGCGACTAACAAGCGTAGTAAGCAAGGTAAGGCAATAGCAGCAGTACTTACATCATATAAATCCTTTACTCATCATTTCAAGATATTGAAGGAACTGAATATCGAAGTTCCGCACGTCAGCCGATTCTCCATCACCCAGCTTTTACGTCACAAAGACCGCATTTTCGTTTACTTCGATGATAGTATTAGAGCTGAAAAGCAAAATCCAGACTTCGTGGAAATCACGATAGGTGAATATGAGGATTTCATTAATGGTAAAGACTAAGCGTATGGATAAGTTAGAATACATTCCAGGAGATTTGGTGATGACAAATGGAGTACCACTAGGTACAGCACAGAATGTCGTTTACAGAGTAACATCATCTGACCCATCAAAGACTTTGAAGTTAGACGATGGAACGGTTCTGAAAGGTGTTGTTCGCTTAGAGAACATCGAAGGTGCGGTATTTGGAGAGAAAGGCTATCTCTTAGGCGATAGCTGCGCTTGGGTTAAGGATATTGTTCCGATTCCACTTACTCCTGAGATTCTAGATAAGAATGGATGGAGAAAAGAAGAAGAGAATTACTTTAATGATAGCTACCATATATTCTTAGAATGCAAATATGAGAAATACTCTGCCTACAAAGTTGTACATAATAATGTAGTATGGCTAAGAGACGTAAGAAGTGTTTCCGATTTACAGCATCTTCTCTTCGGTATTGGTATTAATCACGAAATGGAGGTGTAGGTATGTTAAGAGAAGATATTAGAGGAATATGTCACAGACCTTGTATCTACAATGATAAAGATAAGTGTGATATGTGGGATGAGTTATCTGTTCCTGATGAAACAGAAGAGTGTGCAAATCAGATTGATGTTTAACGCCTTCGGGCATAAATAGTAGTAATATGGATATTGTACCATCTTGTTTTTGCTGTAAGCACATGAAACTAAAAGATAGTTTTTATTGTGATGCTTATAATAAAAAAGTAGAAGAATCAGATTGTCACAATGATGATAATCCAAAATTTGAAAGTGTATTTGAATAGTAACTAACCATCCCTTATGGGATATAAATATAAGGTAATTATGAAAAAGTTTATTGGTACAAAGGTCATTATGGCAGAGCCCATGACTATGACAGAAGCACAGAAAGTGCTTGGTAGAGAAATTAAGCCAGCAACCGTTGAGGAAGATGGCTACTTGGTAGAGTACAAAGACGGATATAAGTCTTGGTCTCCTAAGAGTGTGTTTGATGAAGCTTATGCGTCTTACAATGAATTTAAGGATAGACTTCGCATTGAGCATGATGAGCTTTATGACCGCTTGACTAAGTTGAATACAGCTTTACAGAAGGATGGCTTCCGAGAGAAAGTTGGCGATTATCAGTACAAGATGATGGTAAAGCAAGCTTCTGGAATGCAGGAGTACTATAATGCTCTTAGAAATCGTATGGTTGATGCGGGCATCATAGAAGCTCCTGACTGCGCAAGTTAATGAAGTTAGTATGTAGTAACTAACCACCCTCTCCTGCAAAAGGGAGAGGGTAAAAAGAAAGAAGAATATGATTACAGAAAAGTTAATAAAAAAGGTGCTACGTAAGTGGTTAAAGAAGAAATTGTATATCAATGCTCCTATTAGCACAAACAGTTGGAACATAGATAAGAATGGATTTCTTTGCTCATCTGTAAGTCATATCATCCATTGGAAACCTATTGAAAAATTGGAGGGGTAAGTATGATTACAAAAATAGATATTCCAATATATAATACTTCTGTTACTGTATTAGTAGAAATTAGTACAGACGAACTAAAGAATTTTTATAAGCACAATAAAGATAATCTTACTTATGAGGAATATAAAATTCTCAAAAAAGATTTATCTAAGAAGAATGTTAGAGGTTCTACCATGACTTGTGACTCTGGGAACTATGTTATATTCCTTAAAAATGGCAAGTCTGATAATTTTGTTTCACATGAAATATTTCATGTTTGCAATAGAATACTTCTTGACAAAGGAGTAAATATAGATACAGAAGCTGAACCATGGGCATATCTAATAGGATGGTTCACGGAAGAATATTATCGTAGATATTGGGAGTATAAAGATAAAGAAGAAAATAAGGAGTAAGTATGGTATATTTAGCAGTAAGCAAAGGAGGTTACGAATATATATTTGAAGTAAAACCTTTCCGTACATTGGGTGACACTTGGGATGTAGCACAACCATATTCTGGTTTTCGTATTCCCAAAGGCTCAATCAAGAAGCTCATTGGAAGAGAACTATCTTGGAGCGACGAACCAATCGAGTTAAAATAAATTAACAAGAAAATGAATACATATAATTTAATATGCGGCATATTAGCAATATCTGCTTTATGCATTATATTGCTTGCTGCTTTTAAGTCTTTAGGGTTATATCCGTCTCATAAGGAATTTATTTCAGTATATTCATTAATGTGTGCTGGTTTGGGATGGTTAGTAGCTCAGATATTCAATAATGATTAAATAAATATGGAACAGCGTATTATCAAATTCAAGGCAAAGCGTCTTGATGGTAAAGGATGGGCAATCGGAGATTTGCTGCATTCCTATGAGAATGGTGTTATCATAGTTCCCATAGAAGGTGGCGGTGCATTTTCTGTTGATCCAGATACAATCTGCCAGTTCACAGGACTGAAAGATTGTGAGGGCAATGAGGTTTGGGAACACGACCTTTTAACAAAGGATGGCTCAGTAATCTATGAGGTTGGCTATGAAGGTTGTGGATTCAAAGCTTCTATTAAAGGAGAAGATGAGTTTGAT
>OQVH01000409.1_pt1 | contig 33034 bp, 28 predicted proteins | sample 1691641 | NCBI WGS metagenome assembly OQVH01 (sample SAMN03418286, study PRJEB22391) | human gut metagenome | biome: human-gut; feature: organic feature; material: feces | host: Homo sapiens | place: Italy | collected 2013-04
AATATTTCTCTCCTTCCTTGGGTGGACGGATAACACCTTCCACTACATCACCGGTCTTCAGACCGAACAGCTTGATTTGTGATTGTGAAACGTAAATATCATCGGGAGAAGAAAGGTAGTTATAATCGGATGAGCGCAGGAATCCATAACCGTCCTGCATGATTTCCAATACGCCGGTTCCTGTGAGTATATCGTCGAATTCGTACGCCTTTTCACGTTCTATTGCCGGCTTGCGTTCGGGAGCAACATAATTCTCGTTGTTGTTCTGTTGTTGTGCAGGACGTTGCTGCTGTTGTGCAGGACGCTGGTTGTTATTGTTACGATTGTTGTTGTATGGCGTATTGTTATCGCGGAGGCGAAGACGGGAGCGTTGTTGCGGTTGCTCTGTTGCAGGAACAGGAGTTTCTGCTTTGGTGGCTTCGAATTTGCCGATGAGCTCTGACGGCAGTTCTATTTTTTCGGTTGGCAAATCCTCGATGGGGATAAAGTCATCCTCTGCTTCCGGCAAGACAGGACTTTCATCCGGTGTAGGCTGGGGGGCTGCAACAACTTTCTTGGGTTCTGCTTTTTTCGGCTCTGTAGTTTCTACTTTAGTTTCTGTCGGAACGGTTTTAGGTGTTTCCGCTGCGGGAGCCGCTTCTTGTTTTACTTTGCGAGGACGTCCCGGTTTGCGTTTGGGAACTTCAGTCTCTGCTGCGAGAGTTGCGGCTACGGTCGGCTCTTTAGCCGCCTCTGCTGCTTGTACGGAAGCTTGTACGGCAGGTGCTTCTTCGGTTTTCCCTTTTGTGAGTTCACCGTTCTTGTTGGCTGTGAATACCTTGTCCGCTGCTTCTTTCTTGACCGTTACGCGAGAACGTTTTTGCTTGTCCCCTTTACGTTCTTCTTTTAATTTGTCGGCTGCTACTTTCTTGGTTGCTCCAGCAATGGCTTGTTCGTCAAGTATCTTGTAAACGAGTTCTTCTTTTTTGAGAGAGTCTGTTTTTTTGATACGGTTATCACCGTCAAGGTGCTTTCAGGAATTTCCAATTTGCCGGCCGGGTGGAAAGTAAGGTCTGTCCGGGCAACATCGGAAATGCCCGTACCGCGAACAATCGCCTCGCCCACTTGTTTAGAGGTATGGGTAGGCGAAAAAGTAATCAAACGAACTGTATATATATTCATAAATCTGTTTCTTATATAATAATGAAACAAAGATAGACTTTTAAAATTAAAAAAAAGACGATTTATTTATGAAACCAAAAATTATTATTATCTATGGCGGGAAGGTGGCACCCCTGGCATTGGAGCGGATGAAAGACGTTCATGCTTCCGGTGCTCCGGCGGTGCTGGTTGCTGTGTATGGTAACCGTGCCTATGAAAAAGCATTGGTGGAGTTGGACGCATTTGCATCGGACAGAGGGTTTAAAGTGATTGCCGGTGCTACGTTTGTAGGCGAGCATTCGTACAGTACGCAGCAAAATCCCATAGCTGCAGGGCGGCCGGATGCAGATGACTTGCAGTTTGCTGAAACTTTCGGCGCTAAGATACGGACTAAAATCGAAGCGGCAGCCGACATGGATAAGCTCTATGCCGTTGACGTCAACCGTATTCAACGTCCCCGTCAGGCGTTTTTTCCGTTATTCCGTTTCTTGCGGAAGGTGGTGAAACTACGCAAAAACGGAGTTCCTATGCCGCGCATTCCGGCTGTCGACACAGAACTTTGCAACCATTGCGGATACTGCGTGAAGCATTGTCCGGCAGGCGCTATCGCGAAGGGCGATGAATGTAGTACCGATGTGGAAAAGTGTATTCGCTGCTGTGCTTGTGTAAAAGGGTGTCCGCAAAAGGCCCGTACTTTTGATACGCCGTTTGCCGCCTTGCTTGCCGATTGCTTTAAGAAGCAGAAGGAAAATAGGATTATCTTGTAAGTAGATTCTGACATATCTGCCTTCGGGCATAAATTGAGTTCAAAGAGTATTTTCAGCTTCTTTTGAAACTCTATCCGGTCTGTTTTTTTGTTTTTATAAGAAGCATAACGGGGTATGTGACGAATAAAAATAGAAAAATATCTTCAAACAAGGAGTGCTGAAGAAGATTTAATCAGGTTCTTAAGGAGAAGGATTCTTGTCGGAGAGGAGAGATGTTCTCTTCAGGTAAGAAGCCGGTAAATGTAGGAGAAGAACTTTATCTCCGGCCTGAAGATGGGTGTCTTTTGGCTGGAGAGATCCGTTTTTAGGTTAAAGTTCTGTATCTCTAACCTAAAGATGAAATGGATAATGGGGTACTCTTCGGATGCAGAGTTATACCGCTTGGGGCTCAGGGTGTGACAGGACTGTCCCCGGCGGGAAGAAGCCGGACTGTGAGTACCCGTTTTGTAGAGGTACCGATGCGGAAACGGTTGTCCGTTCTTTCACCTATCAGCCAGATAATCTCTTCGCCGCAACATAATACCCATTGCTGCTCTTTGCGCAAAAGGGAGAACTTTCGGTCGGTCATATAGTCGCTTACTTTTTTCCGGCCTTTCATGCCGAATGGAATAAAAGAGTCCCCTTGTCGCCAGGGGCGCAGAAGGAGAGGATGTGTCAGTTTGTCCGCATCAAAGCAGGCAGTGTTCTTGTCGCGGGGAATGACAAAATCCGGGGTAAAGACATGTTCTTCCATTGCCAGTGCGGGTTGTATGGGGTGTCGGTGTGCTTCAATCAGCAGATATTCGCGGTCTTTCACGATGCACCAATGTTCCGAAGTGAAGATTTTTCCTGGCTGTCCTTCCAGCGAACGGTATATGTCTCCGATTTGGGCAGTGTTAAAGCCGAGCGGGTATAGGATTTCAAACAGCAATGTTGCGGGGGCCAGTTCCTGCATCAGTCTCTCGATGCAGATGCCCTCTGCTGTCCGCACGCGTTTTATGCCTTCGTCTATCCCTTGTTTATATATGGCGGATGCGCCATCCAGATGCTCGGCGGTGTTGAGAATGCTTTCTTTGACGGATGGGTTGATTTCCTGCATCATGGGCAACAGGTTCAAGCGTATTTTGTTACGAGTGTATTCATCCTGCAGATTGGTGCTGTCCGTTACGTAATCCTGCCCTATGCGGTTCAGATAACTGATGATTTCTTTTCGTTCCAGGCAAAGCAGCGGACGTACGATGTGCCCGTTTTTTGGGCGTATTCCCCGTAACCCGTTGATGCCCGTACCACGTATCAGGTTCAGCAGGAGGGTTTCCACGCTGTCGTCCTGGTGATGGGCCACGGCAATGGCGTCGGCATTGATTTTCTGCCGTATTTCCTCAAACCATCCGTAACGTAGTTCGCGTGCGGCCATTTCAATGGAGATGTGCCGTTCTTCGGCAGTGCGCGCGGTGTCGAAGTGGACGGTGTGTAGCGGTACTTGTTGTTTTACGCACAGTTGGCGGACAAATGCCTCATCTCTGTCGGATTCTGCACCTCGCAGGTGAAAATTACAGTGCGCAGCTTCGCAGTCGTAGCCCGATGCTTGCAACAGTCGTAATAAAGCGACGGAATCCGCACCGCCACTTAGGGCGACAAGTACCTTGTCTGTCGGTTGCAAAAGCTGTTTCCGGTTGATATATTGTGCTACTTTTTCCTTTTCCATAGCGGCAAATATACATGTTTCTTCCCGGATTTTGTTACTTTCGTGCCGAAAGGTTGCTTTGGCAGACCGTTGTCAGCTTGCTTACAATGCAGAATCGGCTCTCTTTGATGCCTCTTATTTAAAAACATTCTAAATTGTTTGCGCTATACGGACTTATCCTTTATCTTTGCGGCAAAAATAAAAAAGGCAGAAGACTATGCGTTTGTCCGAATTGAAAACCGGTGAGAAGGGAGTAATCGTTAAAGTGCTGGGACACGGAGGTTTCCGTAAGCGAATCGTGGAAATGGGATTTATCAAGGGGAAAACCGTTGAGGTGTTGCTGAACGCCCCTCTAAAAGATCCCATCAAGTATAAGGTGATGGGATATGAAATCTCTTTACGGCGTCAGGAAGCTGAGATGATTGAGATTGTCGGTGAAAAGGAAATGTGTCGGGAGTCCGTGCAGCTCGACTATCACGAGGGATGGAGCGAAGATATGCGTTTGGACGAAGAGGAACTGAAACGTATCGCTTTGGGAAAACGCCGCACCATCAATGTCGCTTTGGTGGGTAATCCCAATTGCGGCAAGACATCCCTTTTCAACATCGCCTCGGGTTCGCACGAGCATGTGGGTAATTACAGCGGTGTCACCGTAGATGCTAAAGAGGGGTATTTTGACTTTCAGGGGTATCATTTCCGCATCGTCGACTTGCCTGGCACTTATTCGCTTTCTGCCTATTCTCCCGAAGAGATTTATGTGCGCCATCACATCATCAACGAAACTCCGGATATCATTATTAATGTGGTGGACTCTTCCAATCTGGAACGGAACCTGTATCTCACCACCCAGTTGATTGACATGAACGTGCGCATGGTTATCGCGCTTAACATGTACGACGAACTGGAAGCTAGCGGGAACACGTTGGATTACGTAAAGCTCGGTCAGTTGTTCGGTGTGCCGATGCTGCCTACCATCAGTCGCACCGGAAAAGGCATAGAACAGCTTTTCCATATTATCATCGGCATTTACGAGGGTGGTGATTTTTTGGATAAAAAAGGTAAGATACGTGCCGAAATCCTGAATGATTTGCGCAACTGGCACAAGGAGTATGTACCCGACCATGACTTCGGCACTCACAAGGAGGAGAAAGAGCATCCGGCAGGCTTTTACCGCCACATCCACATCAATCACGGGCCGGAATTGGAGCGGAGCATTGAAGAGGTGAAACGCATAATCAGTGTCAACGAGAATATACGGTATAAATACTCCACGCGCTTTCTTGCTATTAAGTTGCTGGAGAATGACGAGGATTTGGAGAAGACCGTACAGGAGTTTCCCAATGGGAAGGATATTATTGAAGTCCGTAACCGTGAAGTACAACGCCTGCGCAATGCAATAAACGAAGATAGCGAGCAGGCCATTACAGATGCCAAATACGGTTTTATCGCCGGTGCGCTTCGCGAAACCTATGTGGACAAGCAAGAGGATACGGCACGTACAACGCGTGTGATAGATTCCATTGTGACGCATCGCGTATGGGGGTATCCCATCTTTTTTCTGTTCCTGTATCTGATGTTTGAAGGAACATTCATCTTGGGAGATTATCCCATGCAGGGCATTGAATGGCTGGTAGGTGCGTTGGGTAGTCTGGTGCGTGACAATATGTCTGAAGGGCCGCTGAAGGATTTGTTGGTGGACGGCATTATCGGCGGTGTAGGCGGGGTGATTGTCTTTTTGCCCAATATCTTGATTCTATATTTCTTCATATCTTTGATGGAGGATTCCGGATATATGGCGCGTGCCGCCTTTATCATGGATAAGATAATGCATAAGATGGGACTGCACGGCAAGTCTTTTATCCCTCTGATTATGGGATTCGGTTGCAATGTACCGGCTATTATGGCCTCGCGTACTATTGAAAACCGGAAGAGCCGACTGGTGACCATGCTTATCAATCCGTTGATGTCGTGCAGTGCACGTTTGCCTATTTATTTGCTGTTGGTGGGGGCGTTTTTCCCGAACAATGCCAGTTTGGTATTGTTGATAATCTATGCTATCGGCATTTTACTGGCTGTGGTTATGGCACGGCTTTTCTGTCGCTTTCTGGTAAAGGGAGATGACACACCGTTTGTTATGGAGCTTCCCCCTTACCGCATACCGACGTCGAAGTCCATTTTTCGCCATACTTGGGAGAAAGGCGCGCAATATCTGCGTAAAATGGGAGGTATCATCATGGTGGCTTCCATTGTGATATGGGCGTTGGGGTATTATCCGGACCACGATGCATATCAGGATGTGGCCGAACAGCAGGAAAACTCGTATATCGGCAGAATAGGCAAGGCTGTGGAACCGGTGATAGAGCCGTTAGGCTTTGATTGGAAACTGGGTGTCGGTATCCTTTCCGGTGTAGGGGCCAAGGAACTGGTGGTAAGTACGCTGGGAGTTCTGTATGCAGATGATGCCGAAGCCGATGCGGTGAGCTTGGGCGAACGGATTCCGATTACTCCGTTGGTGGCTTTTGGCTATATGGTGTTTGTATTGATATATTTCCCGTGCATCGCCACCTTAGCGGCCATTAAAGGAGAATCGGGCAGTTGGAAATGGGCTTTGTTTGCAGCGGTGTACACTACTGTCCTTGCATGGGTGGTGTCCTTTGCAATTTATCAGATAGGGGGGCTGTTTGGATGAGTAATTGGCAAAATTGGGCGGTAGCTCTCATTTTATTGTTGTGTATCGTCCGTATTGGACAGCGTGTTTATGCTTTTTTCATGAAAGTAAAAGAAAAACGTAATCCTTGCGAGAATTGTGCAACAGGCTGTGAATTAAAGCAATTGTACGAAAAGAAACGCTCGGAATGCAGTGACGGTAAAAAAGAAATAAAGAAAAAATGCTGTTGATAGTTGGTAGTTTCAAAAAAATGACTACCTTTGCAACCGCAAACGAGAAAGATTGGTTCCTTGGATGAGTGGCTTAGTCAGCGGTCTGCAAAACCGTGTACGGCGGTTCGAATCCGCCAGGAACCTCAATAATCCCTCTCAGATTATTTCTGAGAGGGATTTTCTTTTGGGCACGCTCGGAACGAGCATTGTCTAACGGGTGGAAGCGGGGGTCAACGTAACAATCTAGAACATCGGTAACTGATAAATGAATCCCACCGATACTCTGTTTGTAGAATAGTTCTCTTGTCCGAGTGCTTTGGCGCGGGCGGTGAAGTCATAGGAACGTCCTACGTATGTAAGGAAGAAATGCAAGTTGGTATCCATAGGATAGAACTCCACACCGGCAAAATAACCCCATGCGGTGCGGTATTTGCCTTTTTCCAAATCTCCCTGCTGTTTGGTGAGAGATGCTGTTTCATACATTCCTTTTACGAAAGCGTTCCATTTAGGCAGGAAACGGTAATTCAACTTGGTTACCATTGAAAAATATCCGGCATCGAAAGCATTGTGTCCTTCCATACTGCCCGTTATCCCTGTCATGATACCCTTGCGGTCGATACCTTCTTTGGAGTACATGAAGTCGAGGAACATGTTGAACTTATTCAAGTTCAATTCATTACCAAATGCAAAATAATAAAGATTCTTGTCCTTTGCTTCATTCATGATAGAGGCGGACCAGCGTGTCTTGAATACGTCATTGAAATTACCGTTCCAGTTCAGGGTGTACACGAGCGGCAGCTTGCCCGATTCTATGGTAGGCTGTTCGCCGTCTTCGGTTTCAACTCCATACGTCTTGTTGAAAGAGCCGTTGCGGCTGTCCAGTATTTGCAGGTTCAACTGCTGGTGGGCATTGATGTCATATCCGATGTTCAAACCGGTCATGAAGTTACTCATGTTCTCAATCATATCGCTGTATTCATATATCTCGATAGGATTCAGGTCGAACTCGATACCGCCGTATGCGGTGCATTGCTTACCGGCAAAAATAGAAAATCCTTTTCCCAGTTTCACACCTATCCCTGCAATGTCAATGGAAGTAGGAAGGTTGTCTATGTTGCCGCTACTGTCGTTCGAGCGGTTCAGCCGTTGCCTGTATCGGTACGAAAGCCAGTTGTTGATATTTCCTTTGGTTTCAATGCGAAGTTGCCTCATTTTGAAAGCTCCCTCTTCGAAGCCGTCGCGGAAGTTTGCATCGAAGCTGCCCTGCATATTGAGGAATAAGTTGAACTTATCTTGTTTTTTCTTTACATTGGTGAGTTCTTCAAACAGGGTCTTGTTTTCAAGGAACTTCTCGTTCTTCTCCGTGCTTTGGGCGTACATGACTTGTGTACAGCCCGCAGCCAGAAGTATAAATGTGAGTTTCTTTATCATTTCTATCAGTTTTTAATATTCGTTGAAATATTCCTGAATCTGTTTCCAGTCGGTGGTTTTGGTCAGTGCAAGCATCAGCAGGACACGTGCTTTCTGGGGATTCAGTTCCTGTGATGCGACAAACTGATACTGTGCGTCGTCTACTTCTGCATCGAGCGAAGTGGGACCCGTCGGCACTCTTGACGAACGGACTACGAGAATACCTTTCTTGCGGGCTTCCGTTAATACGGGGAATATATTCTTGTGAATGTTTCCATTGCCTACTCCTGCATGGATGATACCCTTATAGCCATTGCTCAGCATCGGAGTCACCATGTCAGCCTCGATGTTTGAGTAGCTGTAGACAATTCCCACTTTGGGGAGTGAGTTCAGATTGGTAACATCAAATACCGAGTGGGTGGTGTGTTTCTTTACAGACGACATATTATACGTGACCTTGCCGTTCAGTACATAACCGAGTGCACCCGCGTTGGGAGCTTGGAAGGTCTGCACGTCAACAGTGTTCATCTTCAATACGCTTGCAGCACCAAGCACGCTTCCGTTCATTGCCACTAAAACGCCTTTCCCTTTGGACTCTTTTGCTCCGGCCACAACGACGGCATTGTATAAGTTAAGAGGTCCGTCGGCACTGATAGCGGTAGAGGGGCGCATTGCTCCGACCAGAACTACCGGTTTGTCGCTCTTGACTGTCAGGTTGAGGAAATAGGCCGTTTCTTCCATTGTATCGGTTCCGTGGGTAATTACGATGCCGTCGATGTCAGAGCGTTTCAGAAGCTGGTTGATTTTCTTTGCAAGAGTCAGCCATACATCATCGTTCATGTCTTGTGAACCTATCTTGACAATTTGTTCGCCGGTTACGTTAGCTATGTTTTTAAGTTCGGGTACGGCATCGAGCAGCGTACCGATGGCTACTTGTCCGGCAGTATAGTTGGTGGCGGTTGCAGACGTTCCGGTTCCGGCAATGGTTCCGCCGGTGGCAAGGATATGGATGTTAGGCTTCTGCTGAGCGAAAGCCATTGTGACGGAAAGCAGTAGCATAACGGCTACCATGCTGAGTTTTTCTAATCTTTTCATAACTTAATTTGTTTGAATTAAAAAATAGGTTAAAGGTAAATATGCTTAGAAAAATTGTATGAATAATAATCCCAAGGCTATGGCAACTGCCGTAGAGACGATACCCGGCATCATAAAAGAGTGGTTGAGTATATATTTACCGATTCGGGTGGTTCCTGTACGGTCAAAGTTGATGGCTGCAACTACGGTAGGGTAGTTCGGGATGAAGAAATACCCGTTTACGGCAGGAAACATGGCTATCAGCATATATGGCGATATGCCCAAAGCAATGCCCAGCGGTACTAAAGCGCGTACTGTGGCTGCCTGACTGTACAGCAGGATAGACATGACGAACAAAGCGATGCCGAACAGCCAGGGCATCTGGCGTACGATACCTTCGATAGAGGCGGTGAGTTGCGCCATATTTCCATTCAGGAATGTATCGCCCATCCAGGCAATGCCGAAGATGGCGATTACAGCCTGCATTCCAGCCGGGAAGATAGAGCCTTGTGTTGCTTTTATTCCGTCTGTCTTAGTTACCAGCAAAATGAGGGCGGCAGCCGAAAGCATGATGATTTCGATAATGGCGGACATCCCTAAGGAAACTGTTTTTCCGTCAATCAGGAAAGAAGGACGCATCCCTTCGAATGAGCCGAAAAGAACGATGAATGCCGTGGCAAGGATAAATATGAGTACCGAAATCATAGCATGGCGTTTGTTTGTTACATCGTCGATTTTCACTTTCTTGCCGTCGAAGTAGCCTTCTGTCATACGTTTTTGATATTCCGGGTCGTCAATCAGTTCTTTTCCCACACGCATGGAGCACAATGCGCCTACCAGTACACCGAGGATTGTTGCCGGAATCGTTATTTTGAGTATGTCGAATAAAGTGATGTCAAATCCGGCAAGCAGGCCGAGCAGTGCAACTGTAGCCGCCGAAATGGGACTTGCCGTGATGGCCTGCTGTGAAGCGATGACAGCGATACCCAGCGGACGCTCAGGTCTGATTTTGGTTTCGGTTGCAACTTCGGCAATGACGGGAAGAACCGAGTATGCCACGTGTCCTGTACCGGCTACGAAAGTAAACAGGTAGGTGACGATGGGGCTGAGGATAGTAACCTGAGACGGGTTCTTGCGCAGCAGTTTTTCCGCTAACTTTACCATGTAATCAAGTCCGCCGGCCGCCTGCATGCAGGAAGCTGCGGAAATAACGGCGGCTATCATCAACATTACGTCTATCGGTGGTGCAGTGGGTTGTAAGCCAAATACAAAAGTCAGTATGCCCAAACCTACGCCGCCCATTACTCCGAGACCTATGCCGCCTAAGCGTGCACCTATGATAATAGCGGTCAGTACAAATAATAATTGTAAAACCATATACTTATTATTTAAAAAATTAGATAAGGTTGTTATATTCTCTACTATTGGCTAATTTCTAAAATAATCCCTTATATAACAATAACAGGGGGTGAATTTGTTGTATTTATTATTTTATATTTTCTAAATTAAGCATATATTAACTATTTAGTAATTTGGAGTGGTAACCCTGTGTGTTCTTACATTTTGTCATATTATATATAGTAATATGTGTATAAAAAGGCTTGTATTAAATGTTGTTAACCTAATAATAAGTATTATTGTTTACAAAACAATTTATGCTATCTTTGGTTATTCTTTGATGACCGCTTATTGAAATAGTTAATAAACATATATTATGAAAGAAGAACTATCTACAAAAACTCGCACAGAAAGCGATTTAATCGGCAGCCGTGAAATACCGGAAAGCGCCATGTATGGAGTACAGACTCTCAGAGGTATCGAGAATTTCCGTATCAGTAAATTTCATCTGAACGAATATCCTTTGTTTATCAACGCTCTTGCCATTACCAAAATGGGAGCAGCCATTGCCAATTCCGAACTTGGTCTGCTTACCGGGCAGCAAACGGATGCTATCCTTAAAGCCTGTAAGGAGATACTCGAAGGCAAGCACCACGAGCAGTTCCCGGTAGACATGATTCAGGGGGGAGCAGGCACCACTACCAATATGAATGCCAATGAGGTAATAGCTAATCGCGCGCTTGAAATCATGGGACATAAACGCGGCGAATACCAATACTGTTCACCGAACGATCATGTCAATCGCTCGCAGTCCACCAATGACGCTTATCCTACCGCCATACATATAGGAATGTATTATACTCACCTTAAACTTGTGAAACATTTTGAGGAGTTGATCGATGCGTTCCAACGCAAAGCCGAAGCGTTTAAACACATCATTAAAATGGGACGTACGCAGTTGGAAGATGCCGTGCCCATGACTCTCGGACAGACATTCAACGGATTTGCCAGCATTTTGCGCAATGAGATAAAGAACCTGAACTTTGCGGCGGAGGAATTCCTTACAGTCAATATGGGAGCTACCGCCATCGGCACGGGTATTGCGGCAGAACCGGAATATGCGGAGAAATGCGTGAAGGCTTTGTCGAAGCTTACCGGATGGGACGTGAAACTGTCCGGTGACTTAGTGGGAGCTACTTCGGATACTTCTTGCCTTGTAGGCTACTCCTCGGCTATGAGAAGAGTTGCGGTGAAGATGAACAAGATATGCAATGACCTTCGTCTGCTTGCATCCGGTCCGCGTTGCGGATTGGGAGAAATCAATCTGCCTGCCATGCAGCCGGGGTCTTCCATTATGCCGGGTAAGGTTAACCCGGTTATCCCTGAGGTAATGAATCAGATATCCTATAAGGTAATCGGCAACGACCTTTGTGTGGCTATGAGTGGCGAAGCAGCTCAAATGGAGCTGAATGCAATGGAACCCGTAATGGCGCAATGTTGTTTTGAGTCTGCCGATTTGCTGATGAACGGATTCGATACCCTGCGCACGCTCTGTATCGACGGTATTACCGCTAATGAGGAAGTATGCCGCAGATATGTACACGATAGCATCGGTGTGGTTACGGCTCTTAATCCGGTTATCGGTTATAAAAATTCTACCAAGATAGCCAAAGAAGCCCTTGCAACGGGAAAAGGGGTCTATGAACTGGTTCTGGAACACAACATTCTTTCCAAAGAAGATTTGGATACTATCCTGAAGCCCGAAAACATGATTAAGCCCGTGAAGTTGGACATAAAACCCAATATCTAAGGAACGGGTTTTCGGAGCGGTAAGGCTTTGAATATAAGTTGCGCGGATTTACACAAGGCGGTTTATGAATGACTGAACGGTCATTAGATGCTGTCTGTGTAAATCCGCGCATTTCGTGTGGGGTATGAGTTAAATATTTGCAAAGAGTTCATACTCTATTTGTTTTGTTATGCCTAATTAGTTTCTTTTGTGACAGGAAATCTATTTATGAATACTTAAAAACAAAGAAAAATGAAGCGACTCAGATCATTGGTACTTGGCCTATTCGCATTGTGCAGCATGGTAGGTATGGCACAGGAAGCAGAGGCAGACGATACCGGTTATATTGTGAAAGTGGGGCAGGTGGCTCCCGATTTTACCGTTACGCTGACAGACGGCAGGACCGTTACGCTTTCCGATTTCCGTGGCAAGGTGGTTATGTTGCAGTTTACGGCAAGCTGGTGTGGTGTGTGCCGTAAGGAGATGCCTTTTATCGAAAAGGATATATGGCAGAAGCATAAGTCCGATCCGGATTTCATGTTAATGGGCATCGACCGTGACGAGCCGTTGAATAAAGTCATAGCTTTTGGCAAGTCCACAGGCGTTACCTATCCGTTGGGATTGGACCCGGGGGCTGATATTTTCGCCAAATATGCGTTGCGCCAAGCAGGTATTACCCGTAATGTATTGATTGATAAGGAAGGACGCATCGTGATGCTCACCCGCCTTTATAATCCGGAAGAGTTCTCGGCTTTGGTTAAGAAGATTGATGAACTTCTGAAATAACCTGTTCCCGTTTAGAACGAAAAGCTTGTTCCGGCATTTAGCGACATCATGATGTCGCTCCCCTGCACATTATCCTGCATTAGCAGTTCCTTGCCGTAAATGCGGATTTTGGGTTCGAGGAATACCTTGAAGCGGCGACCCACCCGGTAAGATGTTTGCAGTCCCGCTTCTCCGCCGATAAAGAAGCGGTTCTCATGTTTCATCCGCATAGAAGCCACTATTCCGGCAAATAGCTGTACGTCGTATTTGCGTTCGGGGTCATATCCCGTCATCAGATTGGTAAGGTTCAGCATATAGTCAAGGCTTCCGCTTGCCATATCATAATCCAAGGTTTTCCCTTTCCGGTCTGTGGACAGAGGTCCGTAATCCGCTGCTAAACGGAGTGATGACAACGGGGTGAAAATGCGTCCTACGCTTGCTGTGACCATGTAATCGAAGTAGCGTTTCGGTTCATACCGTTTCATTTGTATGGGAACGGAGAAACCGATTGCGCCGCTTACAAAGAAAGAAGGCTTAAACAAATCACGGTTTAAAGAGCGTGCCATACGGTTTTCTTCATCGGTACGCTGTATCTCTATACCTATATTGATACTGTACAGATTGTCTGTGAACTTTTTGGCTACGTATCTGCCTTCTTCCTTTTCATTGGTCTTTAATGAATAGGATGCCAGACTGGTGCGTGGCTCTGCAAATAAAGAAACATCGCCCCAAAGCCGGTATTTAAATTGCAAGCCGCCTGTAAATCCCGTATATCCGCCTTTTGCGGGCCGATAACCATTTTCTTTTTGAATATATCCCAGTTCACCGCCCGCCAATACATTGACGGAGAATTTGGGATTGAGTTGCCTGCCGTTAAAAAAATAAGTGGCATCCAGCATACCTTCCAGGCGCCCCCCGGCGTATGCGGACATCTCATAAAACTCTTCACCGGCCGAACTCGCCGAAGAGGCGATTACTTTCTTATGCCAGGTATCGGCCGATTTGAATGCCGACAGCCGTAAGCCGAATGCCGGTATCAGCCATTTGCCGGCAGACAGGCTGATGTGCGGGCCGATGGAGTTTGTCAGTCCCATTTCACTTGTCAGGCGGGAAGCTTGAAACTGCCCGCCGGCAGCGATGCTGAGAAAGGTATTGTCCAAAAAATGATTGCCTTCCAGTATGCGCATTTTGCCGAAAGGCTTCCATGCTTTCAGGCGGTAGTTCATTCCTACGGTCGCACCGTAGGTCATGTCATATTTATGCCAGTTCTTTTGAAAGGAATGGTCTATGCCGTCACTCATAATGGTGAAGCGGGGTTCCAGATAAAAGTCCACATGTGCGGTAGGGTGCAGTTTCAGTTGGAAACCTAAATGCAGGTCGGCCACATGTTCCACTCTGCCTGCCAGTGCAGATAATTGATAGCCGACTCCCGCTACGGTCAGGAACTCGAAGATACGTCCGGGATTGTAGCCGTTGACGTAGGATGATACATTCAGCAGATAATCCGCCTGCAGGCCGAAACGCAATAGGGTTTCGTTGTCTATTTTGCGCGAGAAGTTACCCGCCAGCAATGAGGCACGCAGGGCATGGGCGGGGGCGAACTGCCAATTGGCGGCGATACCGCCCACGGGACCGGTGTTGAAATCCGTGTTTCCGCGCGGAATCATTTTGTCCATGCCGCCAAACAAGGAGATATACACATTATTTTTCCATAGTGTGTCGAAAGGCACTGCATCCGGATGCTGGTAACGTCTTTGGAACATCTGCCGGGTAGCATCGAATCCTATGCCGACGGTATCTTTAGGATGCGTTGCCGGAGAAGGATTATTGCCCGTTTGCTGTTGGGCAAAGGCAAAAGGTATCAGTGTGTGCAGTACAATCAATATAATCAGTGGTTTCTTCATGATGTTCAACTCTCCATATCCGTTTAATAAAGTTTCCAGTCGCCCTGGTCGTAATATTCCATAAATTCCTTGCTGATTTCACCGTCGTTAACGGCTATTTTGTAGTATTTCTCATCCAGTTTGACGATTTCTTCCAACTTCTTGCAGGCTTCGTCAAAGTCGAGGGCGTTATCGTAGCTCCATTCATACAGTTTCTTTTCCCGGATGTAAATCACCAGTTTCATGTATTTAGTCATGGCCGTTTCAGGCAGTTCTTCCAATGCTTTCTGTGCTTCTTTGTTGTAATTGTCCGTTTCCATAGCCATGCACATTACAATATTATTGAGCGGTGACGACTCCTTTACCAATTTGAATACCTTTTTACGTTCCTCGCCCTCCTTTACGGTGGCTGCACCCCGGTAGTCGTAGTATCCACCCAGACAGTTGGCAAATGCCTTTATCATCTGGAAGCGTTCGGTATCCGGAAGTTTGTCGGCAAGGATGCTGGCCTCTTCAAAGTTATAGGCGCGTATGTACATTGCGAGCTGGTTGGCAACGATTGTTTCGGGGTTTACCTCAGTCTTGGTTATGCTGATGCCGTCATTGAAAGAGTCCACCATGTTCACTTTCCGCTTAAGGTCAATCAGGGGTTTCAGTATCTCTACGTCGAAAGTATCCCTGCGTAGCAGCGCTATTGCAAGGTTGTTTGCCGCCAGAATCCACGGCTTTTCTTTCCCTTTCGTGTCGTAGGCCATTGTTTCCCTGTAAGCGCGCCGATAGAGTTTCTCCGCTTCTTCCGGGGCTTTTATCATCCGGAACAAATGCCAGTACTCGTATCGGGTAAACGATTTTTTGCCATCGGCGTATTGAGGGTCGTGCAAGTATTTGTCCAATATTTCATCCGGATTCAGTTCACGGAATATTTCATGTTTGTATTCGTACTGTACGGTGCGTAGTTTGGGCAGCCGTTCTTTGATGATGGTGGAGTAGTAGGGCAGACGCGATACGGCGGCAAACTGCGCATCCGGATTCTTATATTTCCCGGTGATTTCCCTTATCTCCCGCGCTTCCGCAGTGAGGCTGTCCCGTTCCAGTAAATCGGCTACTTCATTCCAAGTGGCAACACGGGTTTCCGTAGGATGTTTGTATACCCGGCTCCATTTGGCGGCAGGTATTACCGAAGTGATTTTCCGTAGGGCGAAAGCCGTTCGTTGCTTGGCAAGCGCAAGGTTGCTGGCATAGCGTCCTTCGGGAGACGATACGCCGGTTATCTTAAATTCTTTCAGTGTGGTGCCCTCACCGTTTACGATGTTCATCAGGTCTTCCTGCAACTTGTTCATCTGCACCACATTGGCAGAGTCGGCAGGATCCAGTTCGGCCTTGCCCACAAGGAATGTCAGCGAAATATTGCCTGCCGTATTCCGGCGTTCGCGCCGGGGCGTTTCCTTGTATTTATCGGGGTCTAATTCAAAATCGGGGAACGAGAACTCCAGAAACTGCAACGGGCGTTTTATTTTGCAGGTAGTCATTTTCCATTCCGCTTCGTATGTAGGGTGGGTATAGTCTGCTATAATAACTTTGGACAATACACTGTAAATGCGTCTGAGGTCGGGTACGGGTACCGAGTCATTGATGTCCAGGTTGAAGCGTGTGGCATCCAGTTGGCGGCGGGTATTGATATAGGGAGCCAGTTTGTCGTTCCTGATGTCGTAGGCCATGCGGCGGTCTTGCGTCAGTCCGTATTCGGGGCCGTCCATAACTGTCGGGTCCATGTAGCTCACTATCTCTTCGGTGGTACAGTCCATGATATAAGGTTGCATGATGAGCCGGCGGTTGGGCGCGCCGTAATTGCTGGGAATGGCTACCGAGTTGTTTACAATCAGTTTGTTGCCCACTATTTTCCCGGCTACGGGCCGGGGTTGCGGGTTTGGGTTTTCTGCCACAACTTCCACCTCCTCAAGAGCGATGCCGCCGTCGATGTTGGCGTTTATCTCCTGTTTGTAATTCACTTCGCGCAGTTCGTTTTTCATTTGCACGTTAAAGATTAGCGCGCCGTTTTCCGCTACACGTATTTCATAGTATCCGTCGGCGCCCGCCACGGCATCGGCGTCGAAGAGCAATGTTCCGCCACCGCCGGTTTCAAGCGCTTTCAGGGCATCGCGTGCCGAGGCCACGGTATTGAAAGCAAAAATACGCACGGTCTCTCCCATGGGGAAGGGGCGCGGCTTTTTTTCACCTTCGGGCAGGTTCAGCACTTTGCCGGACACGATAGTGATTTGTTGCGCCATGCTTGATGCGGAAGATAAAATCATAGCAATGCAAACGGCTGATGTTATGATGAAATTTTTCATGGCGGTTATTCTTTATTTGAAGATATAGGATATGGAGACACCTATTTTGATAGGTAGCAGTTTATAACCGTTGGCGTTGGCTTGTGCCGTTCCGTCGGTGTAGTCCTCTATGTTATCGTTTTTGTAGTATTGTTTTTGCTTGAAGTACACGGCGCCGAATCCGCCGTAAAACTCTACGTTGAGGCGTCGGTTCAGGTTCAGCGCATAGCCGAAGGTAATCCCGGCGCCGGCAGCATCGCCCTGATAGATGCGGTCTCCCCATGTGATGTCGTAGGACACGCCGAGAGCGGCTATTCCCACAAATTCCCGTGTCATGGGGCGTCCGTTAAACCAATAGCGGTATTCGGGCAGAAGACCTATCATTTTGGCTTTGTTGCCATAGATGTTGACTGCGCCGAAAGCCGAGATGTCGATACTGCTCCGTTCGCCCACAACGAATTCGCAGCCGATGTTGGGAGCCATGGCGGCAAGCATCAGGCCGTTGGTCTTTACTGCCAGTTGCTGGGCGTGCAGGGTAGGGAAACTGCAAAGTAGCAGCAGAAAGAAGATGCTGCTTAAAGAGAGTGTATGGTGATTGGTTTTCGGCATATCGGTTTTTAGCGTTTTGTTGGTTGGGATTTGTAAGTTCCGTTCTATTGAAATGTATGTTCCGTACCCTTGTTCCAGTCGTTTACGGAAGCTTTTGCAGCCATGCTTTGCGTATATAGGATGTTGAGGGTGGTTATGCTGCCGGCTTCCAGTACGATTAGCGGGGGAGTGTTTGCACCGGCATCGGCTTCGTCGAACACTACGATGTCTTTCTCGCTTCCGTCCGGCTCTTTTATGCTGAATGTCAAGCGGCGGAGCGCACTGATAGTCTCATGTCTGTATGGCAGCAGCAGATAATCCTTCTGAATGCCGGCTGTTCCGGGGATAAGGTTGAGCGGGGATGCTTCGTTCCGGTAATCGGAGCTGACGGATGTACCGGTGTCCGGACTATCGGATGTGATGCCTCCTGTTTGCAGGTCCATTGTCCCTGTTTGTCCCTCACGGGTGGTAAAACCGATGCTTTGCAACACCGGGTATGAGTCCGCCGTATATTCGGGGCGGTCGGTGGATATGTTGAGGCGTAGCCGTGCCAAGGCATGTTTCAAGGAGACGGCAATGCCTGCTGCGGTTGCAGCCGCTTTCTTGCTGCCTTTGGTTTCACCGGTGTAAAGGTAGTCTGTGGCGTCCTTTGCTTCCAGAGCGGCGGTAACGGGAATGGATACTTTACCGTTTTCGTCTGCAGCGGCTGTTTCCGTATAAGGATAATAACCGTACAGATAGAGCGTGTCCTGCCGGGCAGGGTAGTACACTTTTGTTCCTTCCGGCTGCAAACTCAGTTGTCCGCCCTCTGCATATTGATAGGAAAGATTCTGCAAGTATGGGGTGCTGAAATTACTGTCTCTCATCAGGAATATACCTATTTCATCTCCTGTATTCAGGGCCGTGCCTTCAATGACACTTCGGCCAACGGTAGTTTCTACTGTGCATACCGATGCCCTCAGCCGCACTTCCACAGCCCTCTCCCCGTCATCGGGAAGAGGAACTGTGGCAGTGTCTGTGTCGCATCCTGCCAATAACAGGAATGCGAGGCCGAACAGGTACGATATGTTTTTCTTTTTACTCATTACACTTTTTCTGTTTTTATGCGGGTGCTTTCCGCCTTTACTCTATGGGTACGTCTACGGAGTCACCGCCCGGTTTCCAGGTAGTTAAAGTGGCGGTAGCGTTGATTTGTTGGGTGGCGTAGATGCCGATACGTACGTTGTAGTAATAGCCGGCATAGAACAAGTTATCACTTTTGCCTGAATCGAGGGCGGGAGCGGGAGCATTGACGGGGATGTCGCGTACAATCAGGTCTTGCGGCACTCCACTGGCATCGGGAGCCATGATGGTGACGTCCATCAGGAATTGTTCCATGTCCGGTTTCACCATCAGATAGCCTTGTATCAGCGGGTTGGTGCTTGACACGCCGTTAAGCGTATATTGTCCGTCTTCGTATTTCTGGACATAAATGTCTTTGGAAACTTCGACGGTTCCGTCGGCATTGTCGTCCGTAAAAGTAATATTGCCTTTGCCGTCGTCGGTGGCTTCCCGCATAAGCAGTGAACCGTTGTCGGTAAAGGTCAGTTTCCCGGTCAGAACGTTGAGGGTGGCCGTTGTGCCGTGGCTTTTGATGGTGATATTCTTCACTTTCATGTTTTGGACGGCTGTTCTGTCCTCTTCGGACTGCTCGGTGGCGGGAATCACGGAGAAACGCAACTGTGCCAGTTGGTGCTCGAAGTTGATGTTGGGTATCCACGGATAGTCCTGTAACTTTTCAGAGGCTGACTGGTTCAGTTCGTGGTGGTACTTCAACTGGCGGATGTATTGGGCTTTATAGCCGGTCAGGGAAGCGTCGTTCTTTATATCCTTTTTCAGGTAAATGCTGTTTGGCGCTATCTCTCCGGCGGTGGCATTGTTCCAGATGATGTCCTGCGAGCCGTCGAAGCGGGCGAATGTTATTTCCGGCTTTGCGGCACTTATGGTTTGGCCTTCCTGATAAGGGGCGTAGCCGTAGAAGCTATAGTCGTATTTCTTCTGCATCGGGTAGTAGTACACACCGTTTGCGGCATTGTTTTTATATAATGTGATTTTCTGTGCCAGGTCATTCTCCAAACCGTCCGGCTTTACATCGGAGCCGTCTTGCTTGGGCCAGGCGGTTACTGCTGCCTGTATATTGTTCAGCAGAATTCCGTAGTTCTCCGTATCGCCCCATGCTGCGGCTCTGTTGACATCGGTAATGGCGGTGTTGGTTGTAGCGTCATTGGTGGCAAGGGCGAAAATGCCCAATCGGGTAGTAGCGCCTTCTGCCTCATCGTATAGCTTATCCAGCGGTGCGCGTGTTACGCCTACGCTGGCTCCTATACGTGTCTCTATTCCACCCAATTGGATGATTAGCCGTCCGTCCGGCGATTCGAAGTCGTTGTCGCTGACCGGTTGTTCTATTACGATATCCTCGTTTTGCGAGCAGGCTGTCATGCAAAGGGCGGCTGCCAGAATCCATAAATTCTTTTTCATGATTGTAGTGAGTAATTGGTTAAACATATCGTTGCTCTCCTATGTTCCTCGGTATGGTACTTCCGGTACCATGCTTTGGTATTCCTTGTACCAACGTTTGGTAGCTTCCGTACCAACAGTTGGTAGCTCCTGTACCACGCTTTGGTATTTCAAGTACCAACGGTTGGTAGTTCTCGTACCGCCCGTTGGTAGTTGGATTGTCCTCAGGAGTTATTTTCCGATAGAGGAGCCGGTTCTTATTTTCCGTCTTCGATGTCGGTTTCAATGTCACCACCGTCTTCCCATGCGGTCAGCACTGCGGTAACCTCTATCTTTTCGAAGCCATAGATTGTAATGTATACGTTGTAAGAAGCACCGGCCTTGAATTCTTTCACATCTTTTGAAATCTTGGACTGGTCGATGATTAAGGGAGTATCCAGCTTCTCAACTTCTTTGTATGTAATCTTGTCACCGTCTGTTTCGTCTTTTGTATCTTCTACGTATTGTTTAAGGTCTATGGACAAGCTGATGTTTCCGTTAGGGAAAAACATTACGGGTTCACCCACTTGAGTTCCTTTAGCGTCGGGGTCACTATCTGCCGGAATATTTTCGTGGCCATAAGGATACTTGGGCACTACCGGAGTGATTAAACCTTTGTCCGGGTCTAACTTGTTTTTGTTATCAGCATCTTTACTGCATACAACAAAAGGAGCGGTGGAGACTCCGTTTCTTGCGGAAGTCGTAGTAGCCAGATCCATGTCGACAACATTTACCATGTCTTTCAAGGTAATCTTAGTAACTTGCATACCGAGCGTCTTATCCTGGCCGTCAGTGCTTTTGCGTTCCACCCAATTGCTGCCTTCATATTTATAGCCGGCTGCGCTTTCACTGCCTGCCCTTACAAAAAACTTCAAACGAGCCAGCTGATGGTTGAATTTCAGGACAGGAACAATACCTTTACGGGCTGTACGGGCACCGAACTGGTATTTCATAAGTTCCGTCCACTCGCCGCTTAGCGTGGTAGCTATGTCTTTATATAAACTTTGGTCATTGGAAGCATCATTCTCGGCCATATCTATGGTACTGGCTGCCAATAGGTCTTGAGTACCGTTGATTGTTACATTCTTCACTTTCTTCTCATCTGCCGTAATGGTTGCATCATCGTGGGTTGCATCGTCAACATGATAACCGTAGAATGTATAGGTGCCGTTGGTTGGGTAGTATTTGTATTGAATCACGCCGTTGTCGGTATCTTCTACATAATTGTTATAGATTCTGATTGCACCGTTATTGCCTTCGGTTGCTTTGGGGGCTCTGAACTGGAGAGTTGCGTTATCGAGAATCGGAGTTTTTGCTCCTTCAGCGCCTTCTTCGGCTTCTAAGCCGGTGGCTCTGTCTACCATGTGGATATACAGTTGTTGGCTGTTCCACTTGTTGTTCTCGCCTTCTACATCGCCCACAGAGCCGGTTCCTCTGCTGAGGGCCGTAACCGTAGGTACGTCCACGCCTAATGCAATCACTGCCTTGTCATTGTTGTCGTCCGGATTACCGATACCCGGATCATTGTCCTTTGAACAGCTGCTCATTACTGCGAGCGCCATTGCTGCATAGAAAAATTGCTTTTTCATACTTCATTGAATTTTTAATTAATAAAAGAAAATATATAAATCTCTGTCTGTTTCAATTTTATTCTTCTCCTATCTCTATATCTCCACCGTTTACCCACGAGGCAGCCTGTACATTCAGCTTTATATCCTGCGGACCGTATATATAGGCGCTGATGTTATATTCGCGTCCGCCCATAAACCCACTGGAGAGGTAAGCGCCGTTTTCGTCTTTGTTGTACACGGCATCCTTTAAGTCGTAGCTGAAAGTCGTGATATAGGGTTCACTTCCGGTTGCGTCGGGATAATATACCGTATTTATAAGGAGCGTGGCATTGTTGCCCGGCGGCAGCAGGAAAACCCCGCCGTCTGTTGCCGGACGCTGGTTTACTTCCTTGTCCGCATCTTCTTCCCTTACTTGCATCGGATAGAGTGATTTTCCTTCTTCATCGGTCCATGCTATTTCTTTTCCCTCTGCATCACGCGCCGGTAATTTCCCCCGTTCTCCGTCTGTGGGGAAATGGACGCCTACATTTGCAGGGTCGGACGAGGCTACAGTGAAAACGCCTTTGTTGACGCATTCTATCCAGACCCCCGTGATGTAAACGATGTCTTTCGTGCTTTTGCTGGCAGGATAGAATTTTAACTTGACGTATGAAAGCTGATGCTTCATACGGATTATGGGCCAGATGTTGCGGCGTGCCGTGTACGTGCCGTAATAGCAGCTGCGCATGAGCTGGCGTTCGTCGGCGCCGAGCTGTTTCAGACGGGCAGCCTGTTCGCTGTAGTCGGCAGCTATCTTTCGTCCGTTTTCCACGTCTTCTATCAGCGCTTTGAGGTCGGCGGCAGCGGCGCACATCAGGTCTTGCGAGCCGTCTACGGTGACATCGAAGCAGATGCGGTCTGCTTCGCGCTTCACTTCGCCCACTTGCGCATTGTCGTAGTAATAAGCAAAGAAGTTGAAGGCATCGAATTCTTCCTGCAAATTGTAATAGGGGATGTATCCGGAACTTTTCCAGTTAATGAACGAGCCGTTTCCTGCATAAGCCGCCTGTTTGCCGTGCAGTTTGCATTGCTCGGCGGTGAGTCCCAGTGCCGTGCATTCTTCGGCGGAGATTTCGTCCAGACTGCCGTCGATGAGGCAATAGCGCCGGTCGGCATCTTCGGCCCGGCGATGGGCATAGGTCATTCCGTTGGGATTATCGCGCCGGAATGCGTATACGAAGAAAGTGCCGTCGGCTATGCGTTTGCTGAAGTTTGTTTCGTCTGTGGGATTCAGTACTCCCGCACCGCGTGTCAACACATTATATATAGGGTCGCTGAATGCTACCATGACGGGCAGTTGCGTCTGGTCGCCCTGGTTGTCCTGATGATTGGGGTCATAGAGCGACTCGTCGCCGGTGTACAGATTACCGCAACCGGTAACAAGCAGCAGTATGCACCATAACGGCAGAATAAGTTTGTGCCGGTGTCTCCGCTTTTGCATGCTATTGCTATATGTCAGGCGTTTCATCTTTATATCTCTATTATTATGTCATCGTCCGGATTGGTGGGATCGTGCGGTTGCCATCCCATGCCGGTATCGTTGGGTACTATCTGGTCGGCCTTTATTACTAAAGGCGTTGTGATTTCGATGTTTACATCTTCTTTGCTGTAACGCAGGTATATTTTGCCGTCGCGCACTTCAATGAGCTGCGCTGCGGTCAGTTCGTCATAGGGATTGATGGCGCCGTAGATGTAGCGGCTATTTTTTACGGGATTGCCTTCCTCATCCACTACCGGTGCACCGGAAGAATCCAGTTGGGGAGTGGATACCTGCAAGGCAACTTGCAGGATGCCCGGTCCGTTGAGATGTCCTTTTGCCGCGCTGGGGATGACGCCGAGGGTGTGGAAATGGACCACGCATCGGTAAGTACCCTCTCCGGTTTGCGTAAACTCGTCCGGTTGTACCTGATGTGCCATCCGGTAGAGGCGGGTGGTGTCCAGACAGGCATCGGCGATGTTGAAGCGTCCGCAAGCACCGGACAATTCGATGATGGGCGCCGCGAGGTCTTCTCTTTTTATGTTTCCTTCGGTGCGGATATTGAAGACGATATTGATACGCTGGCTGATGCGTTGCATATCAAAATCCAGGATGGTCGGTTGTCCGGTTTGGATGTTTATGTTCTTTTGCACCGCATAGAATATGGGCGACTTTATTTCCTGCAGGTATTCATCGTCAGGATTGAAATCGGGCAGGTCATTGCCCTCCACAATGTCGGGCTTTTCATTGCCCATACTGCTGATTTGCAGATAAAGGTCTTTCACGCTTACCTTATTGTCGTGGATGTAATTGTCCAGATTTTCTATGCTGATGATGGGAGTAGGGGACTGTTCCGTATCGCCTGTCTGTGCCGGAACATCCGCATTCTGCTCGTTGATGATAAAAATGTTGTACTCACCTCCGCGCAAGTAAAAAGAAGAAGCGGTTTCTTCCGGACTCTCTATTGAGTTATCTTCCGAATTTTCTTTTGCATTTGAAGCAGTCCGGGTGTCGGAAGACGTTTCCTGTTGTGTTATGTTATTATTTGTGGCAGGGTCTATGGATGTGTCGATGATGCCACGGGTACGCCAGGTGTTTATGATACGGCTTGCTACGATGTGCATTTCTGCCGGAATCTCATCTTTGCTGATGTCACCCCAGTTGAGCCGTACACGCATGTCGGTGATGTGCGGATGTTCCGCTTCCGGACAGAGGTCTACCGAGGTGCAGGCACAGATGCAGCACAGCAGGCTGAGGGCAAGGTATGTCAGTGTCTTGTTCTTCATCCTTTATCCTCCTTTTCATCTTCTTCTTCACCGGAAGCATTTCCCTTTTCTTTGTTGGCGGCTTCCGCTTCCGGCTTCCCGTCTTTTTTCCGGTTTTTCCCGGAGTCTTTATCTTTCCTCTCTTTCTTTTCTTTGGTATGCAGTTTGGCTTTCTTGGCAGCACGTTTGCCACGTTTGGCAGAATCTTGTGTTTCGGCTTTCTGCTTCCATTGGTCTTCACGTACTTTCAGTGCCTTGCGTATGGCTTTTTCCTGCTCGGAAGTGAGTGTATCGCTAAGTTGTATGCCCAAAGAATCGGCTACCTGTTTGCGCAGTTTGTCGGCAGCTTCTTTCAAAGCGAGTTCCTTGCGCTCTTGCTGCATCAGCTTCCATTGTTTCAGCTCTTCTTTGGTAAGCAGGCTGTCCGGGCGGCTGAAACCTTGTTTCCGTACCGCATTGTTGATGGAGTCGATGCGTTCGCGCATCTTATTTATCTTTTCATTGAGTGCCTGGCGGGCGAAGTCGCGTATCTGTACACGGCGGTACACCGATTCCTTATACTTGCTGCCTGCCGACATGAACCGGTAAACGAAAGCCACGCGTAAATCCGTTATCAGAGGGAACGGCACGATGTGTCCGCTTTTGCATTTCTCCGCTATGCGCGGGTAACAGTCGCTTTCCGCATCGTGCGTATAAACATCGTATGAGGTGTAAAGCAGTCCGGCGGAACCTCCCAGCTCCAGGTCTATGTAATTGTTGCGGTAGCCGTAAAGCGGAGCGGTATATCCCACGCTGATGCCGGCTCCGTAGGCGTTACCCTGCTTGCCTTCCTTACCGATTTTAAAGTTGTAACTGGCGGCGTTGACATATACGCCCCAGTAGTAAGCGCGTTCCTGGCGCGGATTCTTGCGCTGGGTGGTGAATACGGTTTCCTTGAGACGTGTCATCAGATTGGCATCTTTGGTGACGCCGCCTCTTTTACGGGTGCGAAAATACTGACGCCACTCTACCCGTGCATCGAATACATTGAAAATAAGGGATGGGGTGTACTTTTGCGAGGTGTTCCAGTTCCACTTTATATTGGCACCGATTGTACGTTTGTTCCGGATGGTATTGCCCAAGTCAAATTCTACGCCAATATTAGGAACGGTCAATAACCAGTCAACAGCATTTGTCTTGATACCCCAACGGTCTTTGAAAGATATTAATTCGGCTTTCGCATCGTCTTTCTTGCCGCGTTGCACCTGGGCATATGTGTTATTCAAAGTTATTGATATAAGAAAACACACTACAAGTTTTCTGGATAAAAAAAAGTAGTGCTTTTTTTTATACTCTTGTGATAAAATCACTTTCTTTTTAATATTATTTGTTTGTTTGCGATGCCAAAGATATATATTGTTTGTATAAAAACAAAACTTGTCATTAACTTTCTTTTATTTATCAGACCTTTTTTAATGTAATATATCTAAATAGCGTTTTGATTGGATAATTTTTCAATGCTTCTCTGTAATTCGGGTAGATATGGTATAAAAAAGAAGGTGTAAGTTTTTCCCAACGGGACTTACACCTTCTTATCTGAAAAAATAATTATTATTTTCCTTTATGCCTGTTCGCGCGTTTCCTGCGGATTTCGGCTTTCATTTTCGCCGCACCGGAACCATGCAGGCCGGTGATATAGGTCTTTTTCTTGGCTTTGGTCTTGATTTTGTTTTCTTCTTTAGGCTTCTCTTTCTTGCCTTTGAAAACAATACCGCCCATCATTGCTTCTTCTATACTCACGTTGTTGATGTATTAAGTAATTAATAGTAATCCTCTTGTTGCAAAGTATGCCGTACAATTTACTTGGCGGGCAGTATCTCAATCCAATAATCGTCGGGGTCGTTGATGAAATAGAGTCCCATGGCGGTATTTTCGAAACATACCCAGCCGTTTTCCTTGTGATATTGGCGGATTGCATCATAGTCTCCGGCCACGCGGAAGCAGAGATGGCTTTCGTTCTCGCCCAGTTCGTAGGCTTGGGGATGTTCTTTCAGGCAGGTCAGTTCCAGAAGAAAACCCGTGCTGCCGTCGGTGAGGTAGACCAGCGTGAAAGAGCCGTCCGACGACTCTTTCCGATGATGTTCCTTCAGTCCCAATGCTTGTTCGTAGAAAGCGATGCTGCGTTCCAGGTTGGTGACGTTTATATTAAAATGGTCGAATTTGCTTTTTATTTCCACTGTTGTTACTTTTTTAGGTTTATATATCGGTTTATTTAATTTTTGCTTTCAGGATTTCGCCGATGTATGTACGCGGCATACCTTCTATCGGGGCTTGTGACGGCACTTTCTTACATTCCAGAATGACGGAAGGCTCTGTCTGTCCGTTGGGGTAGAAGCGTACGGTATAATTCTGGGCCGCTTCCATCTGTGCATAAGGCTGTTCCGGTGACAGAATGGTGAAGATTACCGGCTTGTTGCCTGCTATCTTGCCTAACGAGCCGCCGGCATTGGCAGTCATCATCGTCATATTGAAAGGTTCTTCGCCAATTACAATCACCAGCTTGCCGTTGCCGGTCTGGATGGCATCGGCGGGAACTGCATCCGGGGCTACCTCTTTATAGGCGTTCTGTGCAGCCTGTACATTGGTTTGCGGTGCGGCGAATCGGTGTGCTGCCAGAGCTGCCACCGCAGGGTGGGACACTCCCGGTAATCTGCGATCCACAGTACGTATTCGTCTTCGGGAAAGGTGTCCGCCAGGTATTTTTCGTAAAAATTGGTCGAGCAATAGATGATCGGGTTGACACCGTAATCGTAGCCGGTGTTGTAGCGGTGGCCTTGGGAGTCTCTACTGTAACTTGCGTTTTGGGGGCAATCACCGTTGTACCCGAATTGACGAGCGCCTTTGTCTCTTTCTTTTCTTCTTTCTTTTCCTCTACAGGAGCTTGGGCGGCGGTGCTGGCGCTTAAGGCTTCCGTTACCTCAATGCAGAGGGCATCGACGAAGTCCACAGTCTTTCTGCGCCATTTGGCAAGTCCGCGCACCAGTTTGGTTTGAGACTTGTTCAAGGCGTACTTGTCGGTAATCCATTCTTCGGCGGTATATTTCTCTTTTCCTTCGCGGTAGTTGAAACGTATCTTCTCTACCTCAAAAACACATTTTTCCGGTTGGCAGGTGACGGTGAGCTGATAAAGAATTTTCGTTCTGTCCAGTGACAATGCGGTGGAGCTGAACACAATCCATTCGTCGCCGATGCCTACAATCTGTCCTTTCTCCTTGTCGGAAAAGACTACGCGGCTGTTATTCCCGTTCTTTGCCAGACGTGCATCCATCCACCTCAACAGGCGGGAGTAGATTGTGTCTTGAGACATTCCGGGGATACTGAAATCTTTGGTGAATACTACCTTGCCGTCCACTTCCGGAACAGCGCCGGCCAGATATTTGCTGTCATCCCTCTGGGCATGCAGCAGGGCAGGCATGCAAAGGCAGAACAGCGCAATAAGAACCTGTGTTAAATTTTTCATAATGCTATGTTTTATTTAGTAATGTCAAAACTCTCACCCCGGCGGGAGATTGTAAGGAAACGGCAACCCCGGCTTTCGGCAAAGGTGCGGAAAGCGTTGCCGCCCCGGTAATCCTCACTGAAGTGCATAGGTGCAAATATAGCGGTTTTTATCCGTTCCACGAACTGTTCCGCACCGCGCATGTAATCTTTTCCGATGCGGCTGTCCACCGGAAACATGGCTATATCTACCCGGGGAGCCTTTTGTTGCAGGTTTTTTATCTCTGCAAGAAAGTCGCCTTCCGCCTTGCGTATCTCCTGCGGAGTGGACTCTTCGCTCCAATGCCAGTTGTTCAGGTCGCCGGCATGGAACAGGCGCATGCCTTGCAAATCTATCAGGAAAGAGATGCCTACATCGGTGGAGCCGAAGGCTTCGATACGGATATTTTCGTCTTCGTAGACATCCCCCTTATTTATGTAAACGGCATCTTCCGCCGTGGCACGCCGGTGTTTCAGAATATCTTTGGAGAAGATATACCGGATGTCGGGCCGCTGTTCCTTCCATGAAAGGATGTCGCGGTTGAAGTGGTCGGGGTGGAAATGCGAGGAAAGCACGTAGAGCGTTCCCGGCTTCTTTAGCAGATGGTCGTGTACGATTCCCCGGTCCGGCGCCTCTTCCGAGGAGTCTTTGTAGTAATCGATAATGACCGTTATTCCGTCCGCTTCAATCGCGAAGCCGCTGTGGTAAATATAATCAAGTTTCATTGTACGGTTTCAATTATAGCGCAATATTACAAAAAACACCACACAAACTTCCGGTTTGGCTGTTATTTTATGCAAAAGTCCTACATCGGGACTTCAATCAGCAGGATATGCGAATCTTGCAGCGTTTCCAACTCAAAGCTGTCGGTTTCGTATACTCCCATACCGTCGCGGCGGGACAGCACTGTGCCGTCTACCTTTATTTCGCCCTCTATGAGGAAGATGTACACGCCGGCGTGCGACTGGTGCAGGTGATATCCCAGCTTCTTTCCGGCCTCGACTTCTCCGATGGAGAACCATGCCTGTTGCAGCATCCCGGCAGGAGCATTGCCGTCGGGCGATACGATAAGCGAAAGCTTGTTCTTGTGCAGATAGGGACGGATGTCATAATCCTGATAGGCGGGCGGGGTATTCAGCTTTTCGGGTATTGCCCAGATTTGGAGAAACTCTGCCGGTTCGGTATCGCTTCCATTCATTTCGCTGTGGTAGATGCCCGTGCCTGCACTCATGGTCTGGATGTCGCCTATGGTGATGGTACGGCTGTTTTGCTTGCTGTCGCCATGCTTCAGCTTGCCTTTCAGGGGAATGGAGATAATCTCCATGTTCTTATGCGGATGGGTTCCGAAGCCTTTTCCCGGAGCTATCCGGTCGTCGTTCAGAACGCGCAGGGCGCCGAAATTCATCCGGTGGGGGTTGTAATACTTGTCAAAACTGAATGTATGGCGGCTGTCGAGCCAGTCATACGAAGAGCGTCCACGGCTTTCGGCTTTGTCTGTTACTTTTTTCATAATCTGTCTTTTTAGTGATTTATCTGTGTGTAACAAGCAGGCGGGCCTGAAAGTTTGAGCCGTGGATGATTAATGTTCTATAAACGCTTTTTTACAGTCTGACCTCGTTTTCCAGTTTCTTGTGTTCCATGAAGTCCTTTATATTCATCAGGGTAGTGGCTGCGATGTTGGCAAGGGCTTCACGCGTGAAGAATGCCTGGTGGGAAGTCACAATTACGTTATTGAATGACAGCAGGCGTGCCAGCGTATCGTCGTCGATAATCTTGTCCGACCGGTCTTCGTAGAAATATTCGCTCTCTTCCTCGTACACATCCAGCCCGGCAGAACCGATTTTCTTGTTTTTCAGTCCTTCTATCAGGGCATTGGTATGGATGAGCTGTCCCCGGCCGGTGTTGATAATCATCACGCCGTCCTTCATCTTACTGATGGAGTAGTCGTTAATCAGGTATCTGGTCTGCTCCGTGAGCGGGCAGTGCAGGGAGATGATGTCCGAGCTGCGGTACAGTTCGTCCAGCGTGGTGTATACCACCTGGTGCTCGCGGGCGAAATTGTAGTCGGGATACAGGTCGTAGGCGAGGATGTTCATGCCGAAACCGCGCAGGATGGCGATTAATTTCTTGGCTATTTTGCCTGTGCCGATGATACCTGCCGTTTTGCCATACATGTCGAATCCCAAAAGGCCGTGCAGGGAGAAGTTGCCGTCGCGTGTGCGCCAGGTGGCACGGGGTATCTTCCGGTTGAGGGAGAGCATGAGGGCAACGGTGTATTCCGCTACCGCGTAAGGGGAGTAGGCGGGGACGCGCACCACGGTGATGCCGTTTTCCGCTGCCGCTTTCAGGTCTACATTATTATATCCGGCACAGCGCAGGGCAAGGAGTTTCACCCCGTTTGCCGCCAGTTGCCGGATAACTTCCGCGTCGGCAGTATCGTTTACGAAGATACACACGGCATCGCTCGTCAAGGGAAAGCAGTTGGAATATGAAGGGGAACTCTATTCGGAGGAACACAAGCGGAGTTCAAAACCGTATCCGCTGTTTTTTTCATTGAATGAAGCCTCGTCGTAGGGCTTGCTGCCGAAGAATGCAATAGTATATGCCATGAGATTTTAAGTTTTGGTGAATATTTGCAGGTTATTAAGTGTGCATGACGGATGCGCTTCGTATAAGTGCACTTGCTGCATCTGTTAAAAGGCGGCATGCACAAAGAATATAACGTGCGCAAAGGTAAGAATGTTCGGGACATATCCGGCAGGTTGTGCCCATAATCTGTTGTCCGGATGATGAGTGCCGGCGATAGCAGGCGCTATGTTGTTCCGACACGGAGAAAGTTTTGTTCCGTCATGGTGGAACGGAACTTTCTCCGTGGTGGAATGAAATTTACCCCATGGTGGAACGATTTGGCATCGGCTGCTTTTCCCTTTGGGCATAGGGGCAGTATATGCAAGCGGCAGGGACGGTAAATGGAGCAATCCCTTGTCTGTTTCAGCATGAATATTGATGAATGTTTCAGTAGAAACTGTTGATTTTTTCAATTAAATTCTTCGGTTCTCCTAAATTAAATGCGCAAAATTGTTATTTATGTGCAATATTATTGTACCTTTGCGCCCGAAAACAATAAAAAAGATTTAGATGAGAAAAATTTCTTTGATTAGCATTGCGATGTTAATCGTTTCAATTCCAACTTTTGCAGGAGGTCTCCTGACAAATACAAATCAACACCCTGCCTTTCTTCGTATGCTGTCGCGCGGCGCAAACACCACCAGTGTGGATGCTGCCTTGTCCAACCCTGCGGGTCTGGCTTTCCTGCCGAAAGACGGGTTTTATACATCCTTGAGTATTCAGAGTGCGTTCCAGACAAGAAATATCGATGCTTCGTGTGAGGCTTTGGGGCTGGACAAATATTATGAAGGCAAGGCTTCTGCGCCTGTCATTCCCAGTGTGTTTGCCGCTTATAAGAAAGGCGACTGGACCATCTCCGGTTTCTTCGGCATTACCGGCGGAGGCGGAAAAGCTTCGTTCGATGACGGCTTGTCCATGTTCGATGCCATGGTGATAGGCGGATTGCTGCAACAGGGCATTCCGGGCAAAGCCTATACACTGAACAGCTACATGGACGGCAAGCAGTATATCTATTCCGTGCAGTTGGGGCTGACCTATAAGATAACGGACTGGCTGTCTGCCTTTGCAGGCGGGCGCATGAACTACTTTACGGGTGGTTACAAAGGTGCGCTGAATGCCAGTGCGGCCGTTGATTTGCCTTTGCCCACCGGTGGGGCGATACCCGTTGGAACCGAGCTTATCGGCATCGACCTGGATTGCAGCCAGACCGGTTGGGGATTTACTCCGGTTATCGGTTTGGATGCCAAGTTTGGTAAACTGACGATTGGTGCGAAATACGAGTTCAAGGCCAATCTGAACATTGAAAATAACACGAAGGTAAATTCGCTACGCATGATAGGCGCTCCCGAAAGTGAGCTGGAGGACTATAAACACGGTGTAAATACGCCGAATGACATTCCCGCCATGCTTTCGGTGGCTGCTGCCTATGAGTTCCTTCCTGTGCTGCGCGCATCGGTGGAGTATCACTTCTACGACGATAAGAACGCAGGCATGGCAGGTGGCAAACAGAAGTTCCTGACGAAAGGAACAAACGAGTATCTGGCCGGTATAGAGTGGGATGTTATCAAAAGACTGACCCTGAGCGGCGGTGTGCAGTTCACCGATTATGGTTTGTCCGATGACTATCAGAGTGACACAAGTTTCTCGTGCGATTCCTACTCGCTGGGTGTGGGCGCGAAGTTGCAGCTTTCGGAAAGAGCCGATTTGAATGTGGGCTATATGTGGACCAACTATGAGGATTATACCAAAACCGGCCAAAACTATCAGGGTACAAATCTGCCCGGTACAAACGTGTACAGCCGTACCAACAAGGTATTCGGCCTCAGCATAGACTATCGCTTCTGATCTTTCATAATCCTTTATATACGTAAGAGAGGATGTGTCGCAAATTCGGCTGGCACATCCTCTCTTTGTTTTATGCCTTTAGGGCTTTTATTTCTTTCCTTTTTACTTCTTTCCTTTTACGGATTTCCGTGCAGGTTTCAGAAGGAATATTGCACCAGCAGGTTCATGCGGTTGGCATGGTTGGTGGAATTGTCGAAGTTCGTACGCCAACCACGCAGATACTCCGCACCTACCTGCATGTTTGGGGTGACATTCCAGAACAGGTTTGCTACGAAATATTGTCCATAGCGGTAAGTGGACGGTTCGTTGGCAGGATACCCGTTTTCGGAATAGAGGCGTGACATGCTGTATGTGCTTGAAAGGAACACTTTCGGACTGATGTTGTATTGCAGTCCGGCATACCAGCCCAGCATCGGCAATGCTTGCATTTTGCCTGTTTCATCGGGATTGGGAACGATGTCCACGTTCAGGTTGCTGAGGTCGTTCAGGTATTGCCCGATGCCTTTCCCGTAGGCGGCTTGCCCGAACAC
>OQVH01000418.1_pt1 | contig 32777 bp, 18 predicted proteins | sample 1691641 | NCBI WGS metagenome assembly OQVH01 (sample SAMN03418286, study PRJEB22391) | human gut metagenome | biome: human-gut; feature: organic feature; material: feces | host: Homo sapiens | place: Italy | collected 2013-04
CGCTCGATAACGTAAGGCATACCTACGGAAGCAGCCTTATCAGCGACAACTTGTTTAGCTTGTTTTTTGGTAGCCACGAAAAGAACTTTCTTGCCTTGTTTAGCCAAGTTCTTCATAACTTCAGCGGCTTCGTCTACTTTAGCAACTGTTTTATAAAGGTCAATGATATGAATACCATTGCGCTCCATGAAGATATAAGGAGCCATAGCGGGATTCCACTTTCTTTTTAAGTGTCCGAAGTGTACACCAGCCTCTAATAATTGATCAAAATTTACTCTTGACATTGTTTTTTTCTTAAATCGTTTACTTTCTTTGTTTAATTTCAACCATCAGGTAGTCTTTCCGCATGTCCACATGTAAAAAGAATCCCGATAATTTAGATACTAAACGCTTCGCTTTACTTGTAAGGGACTCACAAATAACATTAACGTTTACTGAACTGGAATCTCTTACGAGCTTTCGGACGACCCGGTTTCTTACGCTCAACAGCACGAGGATCGCGAGTTACGAATCCTTCCGCTCTCAAGACAGCCTTATCTTCCGGATTAATCTTTATCAACGCACGAGAGATAGCCAAACGGGCAGCCTCAGACTGACCTTTGAAACCACCACCGTCAAGGTTGATCTTAATATCATATTGCTCAGCGACGTTCAACTTTGCTAACGGCTGCTTTACGATAAACTGAAGGATTGAAGAAGGAAAGTATTTTTCCAGCTCACGTTTGTTGATCGTGATCTTTCCCGTACCTTCGCTAACGAATACGCGAGCGACTGCCGCTTTACGTCTTCCTATTGCATTTACTACTTCCATCGTGATTATTTATATGAGTTTATATCGATTAACTTAGGTTGTTGAGCCTCGTGCTTGTGCTCAGTTCCCTCATAAACGTACATGTTGTTCAACAACTTTGCACCCAGACGGTTCTTAGGCAACATACCTTTTACTACTTTACGGAACAGACGGTCACCACCTTTCTTCAAAAGATCAGCCGGAGTATACTCGATCTGTCCACCGGGATATCCGGTATATCTCAAATAAATACGATCGTTCCACTTGTTACCAGTCAGAACGACTTTGTCTGCATTGATGATGATTACATTATCACCACAGTCAACGTGCGGAGTGAAATTGGGTTTGTACTTACCGCGCAAAAGCTTCGCTACTTTAGCGCAAAGGCGACCTAACGTCTGGCCTTCAGCATCAACAATGACCCACTCTTTGTTTACAGTTGCCTTGTTTGCAGAAATGGTCTTAAAACTTAAAGTATCCACTGCTTAAAAATTAAATTAATTAATAACTCAAAAAACTAGCCTTACCAACATTGTCACAACGGACACATGATGCAACAACGTGCTAAGAACTAAACTCTTAGTACAATTTGATAATAATCGGCTTGCAAAGGTACGGGTTTTATCCGAAATACCAAACAAATCTAATTATTTTTCAAGTTATTATGAAGATACTCATCACTTACGGAAGTAATACCCCAAAGAGAATGTCACGTTATTTTGATAAACGGAAGTCTCGCCGTCACGCTTCAAGGCACGGCGGTCTATCATGCCGCATAGGGAACTTACGGAAAAGAAAAAGTTACTATATTCTACCGATAGGCCGACGTTCATGCCAAAATCGCAAGGTTTCAAATCCTTCTCCTCGGATACGCCGAAATGGAGATCCGGATTGGTCTCTCGGCTCTTCATCTTGCCAAACAAGGACCAATCAAAGGTAGGACCGGCGAATACGGACAGATGAACGTCCGTGAAGGTAAACGTATAAGCCACATTCACGGGTATCTGCAAAGAGTAATACCAACATTTATTATGAAGCGCCATCCCATGTATATCCTGATTCGAATAATAAGCGCCACCTTGGTTTACGAACGCCACCTCAGGACGAAGCGACCATTTTTTATTCTTACTCAAAGGAATATCCGCCAAACCCGCTATGCTGAAACCGAAGCGGGCTCCCGCCTCATACGTATCCTCCACCTTCTGGATCAACGAAGAATAAGCGCCTCCGGCACGTACGCCGAAAGAAACCTGAGCCATCGCCGGTAAAATCATCATCACGGCAATCAACAACAATCCGATCTTTCTCATAAACTTCCTCATTTGCTTTTCCTTCTAATAGTAAGCAAAGATATACATTTTTCAATAACATCTACATTTATCCTACTGAAACCTATAAGAAAGCGGTATAAAAAGCGCAGCTTTGCCATTTAAGCTTTAACGAATGGCACAACATGATACATCTTATCCTTGCAACATGATACATCTTATTGCCACAACACGATACATCTTCAACAGAACTGTTTTGAAGCTGATTCCCCTACTGAGTAAAACCGGAATCTCCAAACCAATAAAGCCCCGACTGGACGAACCGGCCGGGGCTTATTCCTTTTCCGCCCTCGCTCCTCACGGAGGTAACGACGGATGAACTTTAATTTATTACTTTAGTATTAATATTAATCCATTCCCGCCTGTTCGCCCTCACGGGGTACTTGAATCACTACAACTCCCGCAGGAATGATTTTCGATTTATGTTATTTATCGTCATTATTCTTATTTAACGACTGCCTTAACAGCGGCCTCACCATCAACGGCTACCACGACGATGCCCGCAGGAGCGGCGATCGTAGCGTTGTCGGATATAAGAACTGTGCTAGTGATAACCTTACCAAGAACGTTCGTGATAACCACGTTCTTTCCGGCAGCGCCTTGGATCTCAACAGTACCGTTGCCGGCGATTACCTTAACGCCTTCAGCAGCGTCGGCGATAGACTCGTTAGCTGTAGGATCGCCTGTAGTGATAGTGAAGCGCATTGCTTTCTCCTTGCTACCACTCCAAGACAACTGGTCGTTGAAGCTATACAGATAAGAACCCTTCTTGGCTACAGAACGGATACGATATTCGTTCTCATTGTCCTCGCATTGGATGATCTGAACCTTGAAGTAATCCAAGCCACCTAATACACCCTCATCATCAGCCTCTTTAGCCACGGCAACCTTGTTACCTTTAACGATCGTAGTCAAAGTATCCTTACTTTCCCAAAGAGTGGCCGGCTTGAAGATCGCCTTTGTCTCATTCTTGATCCACTCATACTTTCTGTCGTATGTACCATCTGCGACATAATAGTTTACAGAGTCTGCCGGGTTGAACAAGAACAATCTGTCACCATTCTCAACCGTACCCTTGTTAGAGATATAGAAAGAAGGAACAACAGCGTCCTCATCGGTTACTTGCAAGTAGAATGAGTATTGATTCTCGTTTACCACGATACCGTCGCGATTCTCGTTCATGGAGATATAGTTACCCTTATCGCTTACCAAGGAGATATGACCTTCCTCTGCCGGGTAGCTGATCTCCGGTGCCTCTACGATCAAGTAGGTGTTCAATAACCAATCTTGTTGTGTAGAAGTTGACGGCCATGCGTAAACAGAAGACGGAGTCTCATATTGGCATTCGTCGATATTGTCCTTATAAGTAGCGTCTACAACAGACTTCGTATACTTATTCAAAATTGAAGCGATAGTACTGCTTGTGTTATTCACCGGAATCAGGTAAACAGAACCATCGGCGGCTAGCTTGATCACGAACTCAGCTTGACCTTCAGCTACTAACACTTCCTGTTCTCCTACAAAAGAAATTCCTTTCGGGAAATATTTCTCAGTCTCGATACCATCATTGATATACTGCAACTGATAAACATAAGCGTAGCCCTTATCTGCTCTAGCCTGTACCGTCACGCGGCCATCCTTATTGTAAACGAAGCTGCGCTCGATGATCGTACGTTTTTTATCATCTTTCACCAATTGCCATTGAGCGGCATCGGATACCTCGTTAGCGAACTTACCGTTCTTGTTCAATTCATATCCAGCCAACGGGTTTGCTTGTTTCTTAGCTGCCACATACCACTTATTGGAAGTCTCGTTGTTATCGCGAGCGAAAGCCATCGTCACCAAAGTCTCATCATCTAGGTTCAAGAAACCTGCGTACGGATCAACCTCAGCCGGGGTCAACTCGACGATCAGTTGTTGCATTTCAGCGGCTTCACCCTCTGTCTCATTGTATGTGTTCGCGTCTACATAAATAGCGGTAACCTTTTTGCTCTTTGTGGACAATTCGTAAACGTTCTCGCCCAGATCAGCCTTCGGGAACAAGCTTGCTGTGAAATGCTCGCCGGTCTCACGGTTCGTGAATGTCACCTCATACTCATTGTCTACGCTGGAGATAGCCCATTGATAAGCCGGAGTTTCCAATTGAGAAAGAACCTTAGCCTTAGCTACCAACTCGAATTGAGAAGCTTTAACGGCGTTCGTCAAGTACTTGCCGTATACGCTCTTGATGTCTTTCTTGTCGATATTATCGGTAGATGGCGCATATTCCTTACCGTCTAAGATACGGATCGTGTAAGCAGCGACCTTAGCCTCCGTGTTCAACAACTCGATACCTTTCTTCATACCGGCGGCAGCCAACTTGAAGATGAACTGGTCGTCTGTAGCATGTGTAGTGGTCAGATAGTACTTGTCACTATGTTTCAACACATGTAACTTAACAGACTTAGTAACGTGCTTAGCCTTGCTAGCTTGCTCACGATAACGGAAATCATCAACGTTCAACTCATACGGATAAGCGTCCACATAGCTCTTTTGCACACGGAAGTTAGCGTTATTGATAGAGATATCGTTACCTGCTGTCATCCAAGCATTATCCGAACCTTGATAGAAGTTCAAGTCGCTGACTTTCACCTCTGCCAAAGCGAAACCATCACCAGAGGCACGTCCCGCATTTGTAGCCTCAACGGTCTCCGTTGAGCTTACGACCAAGATCGTAGCGTTCATCCATTCTTTATAATCAGCGCCATCTTTCGGAGCGTTCTCTGTGAAGAAATACATACCCGGCTCGATCCTCAAATCATGAGTATCACCCGAATAAGAAGGATACTGAGTAGCGTCAACTTCAATAGCGGTAGATACATAGCGAGCTACCACCTTCTTCGTATTGAACAAGTTGCCGATCGGCTCCTCGGTTTGATCCGTATCATAAGGCTTGGAAGCGAATGAGAATCCAGAAGTGTTATATAATGCGTTCAACTCGGTAACATCCTCAAGTTCCTCGGATTTAACCTCATAGAACGCAGGAGCAGAGATCGTAGCAGTAGAGACCAATGGGCTGCCAGACCATGACAGACCGTTCCAAACAGCCGCGCCCGCTTTATAGGCAACCATGTACTTATTAGAGGCAGAATACTCCGCACCAGTGGGAGTAGAAGTGACAGTAGCTGTATTCTCAAACACGAAATCCTTAAAGGTATCCTCGGCTTTCGCTGCCGGGTCTGTCTCTATCGCACTATATGCGCTGTTGTATCTCAACGCCTTTCCAGTCTCCGCATTGGTGAGGGTATAAGAGAAGAAACCTCTCGGAGCCTCTGTCACGCTGACCGTCCAAATGTACTTCTTAACGCCGTCTTTGCTATCGCTGTCATCGTAAAAAATCGGAGTGTTTATAGCCTCCCCTACCTCAACAATCTTACCGGTAGTAGTGCTTATTTTATGACCATAGGCTAGCGATGAAGAGGCATCTACCATCACATATCGAGCCCCGTTTTTCAGTTCATTCGCTACTGTAGATCCGATTCCGGTCAAATCTTTAATGGAAACCGTCGGCGTCTGAGCGAAGGCACTACCGCACAGCGACCCTGCCACGAGCAGACCCGCCGTTAACAATGTAGAAATCTTTCTGTTCATAATTTAGAATTTAATATTAATAATAGTGTTAATTAAGCACTTAGCTATTTTCTGATAGCAGACTACCGTTAGAAAACGACTAGTCTAAACCATCGTTTAGATCTTGCGTTTTTAAAGAAGGAAAACGGGAGGTTCGTTTACGGAATCGGTTGTTTCGTAAAGGATAGGATATCCTATTGATAAGAAAGCGAATAAGGGAACAAAAAAATAGCTCGGAAGGGTTGCAGAAGTCAAAGAAACGCGTACCTTTGCAAATGACTAATTAAAACGATCGTTTAAATCAATCATTTTTCTCTTCTATTATTTAATGTACATGCGTACATTAGTAAATACACCATCGAATAATCAACAAAAGTAAGATCACCTTTTGCGATAGATCGGAATATTAGTTTCCCTTGTTCTAGCAAAATGACACTTTGTAAACAGAACTCCCGGAGATTCGCTTTTTCCAAGCATAAGTACAGTATAAAACGGCTTTTCACACAGAAAAACGCCATTCATAACTATCTTCCATCCGCTAGTTCGAGCACCTCACGAAAACCTCCTGTCACGATATACGGCTTATATCAAGCAAAATATCAATACAACATCTGTTTATATAACATATAGATTCTATAGAATCACACATATTATAACCTCATTATATCCTTCAGAAAACACGTACGTCTTTTTCCAAAAACATGTACGTGTTTCCGAAAAAAGACGTACGTGTTTTTTTAAAAGCAAAACAACCTCTCTCGTACTAAAAAATATTTCCTACCTTTATGCACTCATTTCAATATGCACCAGACTATACATTAATATATATGGAACCGTTTATTCATTTACACGTACATACCCAGTATTCCTTGCTGGACGGACAGGCATCCATCGACGCATTGATCGACAAAGCGTACAAAGACGGAATGCGTGCGATCGCCGTAACAGACCATGGCGTTATGTTCGGTATCAAGGAGTTTTTCAATAAGGTTAGCAAAAAGAACAGTAAACCTCTCGGGATCATCAAGGACTCCGAGAAAGAACTAAAACCGCTGCTGGCCAAGGATGCGCCAACCGATGAGGAACAACAAAGGATAACGGAACTACAAAAACAAATCGCCGAAGCGAAAGCTTCCATCTTCAAGCCGATCATCGGGTGCGAATGTTATTGCGCTCGCAACGGAAGGCATAGCAAGCTGGCCTCGCAAGACGACCGTAGCGGCTGGCACTTGATCGTTCTGGCCAAAAATAAGAACGGATACAAGAACCTGATCAAGATGGTATCCCTCTCATGGACGGAAGGATTCTACGGACGTCCGCGTATCGACAAAGAGTTGTTGGAGAAATACCACGAGGATCTGATCATCTGCTCCGCCTGTTTAGGTGGAGAGATTCCACAGCATATCATGCACGGACGAATTGATAAGGCCGAGGAGTCTATCAAATGGTTCAAAAACTTATTCGGAGAAGACTATTACCTTGAGATGCAACGGCACGAGACACACGACCCCAACGCCGATTGCACGATTTTCCCGCATCAACAAGAGGTGAACAAGGTACTGATCGAACTTGCTCACAAACATAATATCAAGCTAATCGCCACCAACGACGTCCATTTCGTCAATGCCGACGACGCTGAGGCCCACGACCGCCTGATCTGCCTTAGTACCGGCAAAGACTTGGACGACCCCAAGCGTATGCGCTACTCCAAGCAAGAATGGATGAAGACAACCGCCGAGATGAACACCATCTTCGCCGATATCCCCGAAGCTTTGAGTAATACCCTCGAGATAGCCGACAAAATAGAATTCTACTCCATCGACAGCGGTCCTATCATGCCGACTTTCGCCATTCCCGAGGAGTTCGGCACCGAGGAGTCCTACCGTCAGAAATTAACAGAGCATGATTTATTTGAGGAATTCACCCGAGACGAGAACGGTAATGTCGTATTAAGCGAGGAAGAGGCGCACTCCAAAATCAAGAAATTAGGTGGATACGACAAACTATACCGCATCAAGCTGGAAGCCGACTATTTGGCGAAATTGACATACGACGGAGCCAAGGAGCTTTACGGAGACCCCTTGAACGATGAAGTAAAGGAGCGTCTGAACTTCGAGTTACATATCATGAAGACCATGGGTTTCCCCGGCTACTTCTTGATCGTGCAAGATTTCATCCGTGCCGCTCGTGAGGAACTCGGTGTATCCGTAGGACCGGGACGTGGTTCGGCCGCCGGATCTGCCGTAGCTTATTGCTTAGGGATCACCAAGATCGACCCGATCAAATATGACCTCCTGTTCGAGCGTTTCTTGAATCCGGACCGTATCTCCCTCCCCGATATCGATACCGACTTCGATGATGATGGCCGTGGCGAGGTCTTACGCTGGGTAACGGAGAAATACGGTGCCGAGCGTGTGGCTCATATCATTACTTATGGTACGATGGCTACCAAGTCCGCTATCAAAGATGTCGCCCGGGTACAGAAATTACCGTTATCCGAATCGAACCGGTTAGCCAAATTGGTTCCGGATAAGATCCCTGACATGAAGAAGTTCAAATTGGGCGACGCCATCAAGTATGTGCCGGAACTAAAAGAGGCGGCTAACGGAAATGATCCGCTGGCACGGGATACTTTGAAATACGCCCAGATGCTGGAAGGCAACGTCCGTAACACGGGTGTACACGCCTGCGGTGTCATTATCGGACGTTATGATATATCGGATGTCGTACCTGTCAGTACGGCGAAAGACAAGGATACCGGCGAGGAGATGCTGGTTACCCAATACGAGGGTTCCGTGATCGAGGAAACCGGATTGATCAAGATGGACTTCTTGGGCTTGAAGACCTTGTCCATCATCAAGGAAGCGATCGAGAACGTGAAACTGACTACCGGACATGATCTGGATATCGATCATATCAGTCTGGAGGACCCCAAGACTTATAAATTGTATTGCGACGGAAAGACAACCGGTACATTCCAGTTCGAGTCCGCCGGTATGCAAAAGTATTTGAAGGAGTTGCAACCTTCTAAATTCGAGGACTTGATCGCCATGAACGCCCTGTATCGCCCGGGCCCAATGGATTACATCCCTTCTTTTATCGCCCGTAAACAGGGTAAGGAGGAGATCAAGTACGATATTCCCGTCATGGAACGCTACCTAAAAGATACGTACGGTATTACGGTCTATCAGGAGCAGGTCATGCTTCTATCCCGTTTGCTCGCTAACTTCACGCGTGGTGAGAGTGATGCCTTACGTAAGGCGATGGGTAAGAAGTTGATCGAGAAGATGAACCACTTGAAGTCTAAATTTATGGCTGGTGGTCAAGCCAACGGCTATAAAGAGGAAACTTTAAATAAGATCTGGTCCGACTGGGAGAAGTTCGCCTCATACGCATTCAATAAGAGTCACGCTACTTGTTACTCATGGGTGGCTTATCAGACCGCTTACTTGAAAGCGAACTTCCCGTCCGAGTATATGGCCGCCGTCTTGAGCCGAAGCTTATCCAATATCACGGATATCACGAAGTTCATGGATGAATGTAAAGCGATGGGTATTCAAGTATTGGGACCGGACGTGAACGAGTCTATCTTGAAGTTCAGCGTAGATAAGAACAAGAACATCCGCTTCGGGCTAGGTGCCGTGAAAGGCGTAGGTGAGTCAGCCGTACAAAATATCATAGAGGAACGCAAGAAGAACGGCCCGTACAAGAGTATCTTCGATTTCGTAGAACGGGTGAACTTGACCGCTTGCAATAAGAAAAACATAGAGTCCATGGCTTTGGCCGGAGCGTTCGATAACTTCGGTATCCAGCGTGAGCAGTTCTTCACCGATAGTGGAAAAGGAGAATTGTTCTTGGATACCTTGGTTCGCTATGGTAACAAATACCAGATGGATAAGAGCACGGCAGTCAACTCTTTATTCGGTGGAGACGCCTTGATCGCCATCGCTAAACCGGAGATCCCGCAATGCGAGCGTTGGAGCGATCTCGAACGCCTGAATAAAGAGAAGGAGTTGGTCGGTATTTACCTATCCGCCCATCCGTTGGATGAATACCGTATCATATTAAAGTATGTATGTAATACTGGCATGGTAGAACTTAACGAGCGGGAAACCTTACAAGGCCGGGAAGTTTTATTAGGTGGTATCGTCACCGGTTTCCGGGAAGGAATGACCAAGAACGGAAAGCCTTACGGTATCTTGAAGATCGAGGATTTCACGGGTAGTGGCGAGATCCCGCTTTTCGGACAGGATTATATCGAATACAGCAAGTATGGTAAAATAGGGATGTATCTCTTGATCACAGCCCGTGTAGAGCCTAGCCGCTGGGACCCCAATAAACTGGACTTCAAGATTGGTACCGTCAACCTTTTGCAAGACGAGAAAGACAAGCTGATCGAGAAAATCAGTATCACGGTCCCGATCCATGATTTGGACGAGCCGACAATCAATGAGCTTTCGGTATTGATCAAGAACAATCCGGGCCATAGCCTGTTATATTTTAAGGTTGTCGATGGGGAACATAATATTTCCCTAAATCTCTTCTCCCAAAATATCCGCTTAAACGTGACCCGTGAGCTGGTAGACTTTTTACAGGAGAACGAGAATATCGATTTTAAAATTAATGGTTAAAGTTGTACGACGCTGAAAGAATTTGTACTTTTGGCGTCATAACAATCATTAGATTATAATTCATAATTAAATAATACGTAATTCAAAATGGCACTACAAATTACAGACGCTAATTTCGAGGAGTTGGTTAACTCCGGAAAGCCCATGGTTCTTGACTTTTGGGCAGAGTGGTGTGGCCCTTGCCGCATGGTATCTCCTATCATTGATGAGTTGGCAACCGAATACGAAGGTCGTGTGACGATCGGTAAAATGAACGTTGACGAGAATGACGATGTAGTCGGACAATTCGGTATCCGCAACATCCCTACCGTTCTTTTCTTCAAAGACGGTAAGATGGTTGATAAAGTAGTAGGCGCTACGGCTAAGGATAAGTTCGTAGAAAAGATCGAGGCAATGCTTAAATAATTGAAAGTTGAGAATTGAGAATTGAAAATACCGAGGAATACGCTCTGTAACTTTCAATTCTCAATTTTTAATACCCCTAAGTATATGTCGCTTGCCCGGAGGACCGGGAAGACGGCTCATCTCAAAACCAGCCGCTTGCATACCTCTGCGTACCTCTCCTTTTGCGCAATAGGTTACGATCACTCCGCCCGGTGCGGTATGAGCATACAAACGATTATAGATTTCCTGATTCCACATCTCCGGTTGTTTCTCGGGCGCAAATGCGTCGAAATAGATCAAATCGATATCATCCGGTAGTTCACAGGCGTTACTATTTCCTTCTATTTTATGAAGTGTAAAGCGCTCTGAGATTGAAACGGGAGTATTCCACTCCGCCTCATGCAAGGCTAAGAATAACTCTTTTCTCTCCGGCCAGATCAGCTCCCCATAATTCAAGGCACGAATCGTATCTAAAGGAAGCGGGTATAACTCCACTGTATGATAATCAATATGATGTGCTTGAGATAGCTCGACATCCTTCAATGTCAAGAAGGCGTTCAGCCCTGTACCGAAGCCAATCTCTACGATTCGGATAAAGTCTTTTTCAAGCGCATGCAATCCCGCCTCTATAAATATATGTCTTGATTCCTGCAGGGCCCCGTTCACGGAATGATAATGTTCATCCATCGCCGGAATATATAGTGTATGGCTTCCATCCGCCGTTATCTGTAATTCTTTCTCCATATGTATGCAAAGATAATACATACGAATCAGAATAATACTTATCTTTACCGCTATAAATATGATATAAGATATGGATAGACGCCATCTTTACTTCTTACTATTCTTATTATGTACCATACAAGCCGCTATCGGTCAACAGCGCTCTTTCTCTATCAAGGGAGTTGTAAAAGACGCATCGAGCGGACAGCCGATACCTTTCGCTAACGTAGTGGTATGGAACACGACGCAAGGGGCGGTCACCGATTCCACCGGATTATTCGAGATATCCGGCATATCACCCGGAAGCTATCGTCTCCAATCCTCCTTTCTGGGATATAAGCCCTTCGTTACCGCCGAATTCAGACTAGCGAATAAAGATATATTCTTCCCGATCGAGCTTGAGGAAGCCAGCCAGAACCTGCAAGAGGTTAGCGTAGTAGCCTCTCCGTTCCGTAAAACCGCCGAAAGTCCGCTAGGACTCCGTGTAATCGGTTTCAAGGAGATAGAGAAAAGCGCGGGAGGAAACCGGGATATCTCCCGGGTAGTACAAACCTTTCCCGGAGTAGCGTCCACGGCAGCGTTTCGTAACGACTTGATGGTAAGAGGAGGAGGTCCCTCGGAGAACCGTTTCTTTTTGGATGGCGTAGAGATACCGAATATCAACCATTTCTCTACCCAAGGAGCCTCCGGAGGTCCGGTCGGTATTATCAATCCCGATTTTATCCGGGAGGTCAACTTTTATTCGGCCGCATTCCCCGCATCCAAAGGGAACACTTTAAGTTCGGTATTGGATTTTAAACTACAAGATGGAAATAAGGAGAAATTCTCATTGCGAGGAGTCCTAGGAGCCTCAGATATCGGTGTGTCCGCTAATGGACCGCTAGGAAAAAAGACCACTTACCAAGTGTCTGTTCGTCCCTCTTACCTTCAATTCCTTTTCGATATGATCGGCTTGCCGTTCTTACCTACTTTCACGGATGCCCAATTCAAGATTAAGCACTCCTTCAACCCCAAGAATGAGCTTACAGTTCTCGGATTAGGGGCGATCGATGATATGAAGCTGAATACAGGAATGAAAGACATGAGCGAGAAAAACCAATATATTCTCTCTTACTTGCCGGTCGTAAAACAAAAAACGTATACCCTTGGAGCGGTTTATAAACACTACGCTGGTAAAAATCTCTACTCGGTCATTATCAGCCGTAGCCAGACCAACAATAAGAATATTAAATACAAAGACAATGATGAAAGCCAAGTAGAGAATCTCTCCTTAAATTACCGTTCGGACGAGATTGAGAATAAGTTCCGAACGGAAAACACGTTCCGCTTACCATTCATTCAATTGAATGTCGGAGGAAACATCGAATACGCCCAATACACGAATGACACCTATCAAAAGCAATTTACCTCTATCCCCCGTACCATCGTATATCAAACAGACCTTGGCATATGGAAGTGGGGTATCTATGCCACGGCTATTTATGAGAGTTATAACGAGCGGTTTACCACCTCTTTAGGTGTTCGTGCGGACGCAAACAATTATTCCTCGGATATGAATAATTTGTTAGATCAGTTATCTCCTCGCCTATCCTTATCCTACCGCTTGTCCGATCCGCTTTATATAAACGCGAATATCGGACGCTACTACGAGCTTCCTCCTTATACGACATTGGGATTCAAGGATAATGAAGGTAATTATGTAAACCGGGCAAATCATTTAAGCTATATCCGAAGCGACCAAGCCGGATTAGGCTTGGAATACCGTCCTACCTCATACTTGAAATTCACGACCGAAGGATTCTATAAACATTATGATCGTTATCCGATGTCCATACTCGACAGTATCCCACTCGCATCGAAAGGTACGGACTATGGTGTCTTGGGAAATGAGGCCGTATCGTCTACCGCTACAGGGCGAGCTTATGGGCTTGAGATCATGGGACGTTGGTATAATTATAAAGGGCTTACTTTCATCGCATCCTACACTTTGGTAAGAAGCGAATTCAAGGATGGGAGAAATATGGACACTTATCTTCCCTCGGCTTGGGACAATAAGCATACGTTCACGTTTAGCGGGACTTATTCTTTACCCAAGAACTGGGACGTAGGCGCCAAGTTCCGGGTAGTAGGAGGCGCTCCCTATACGCCTTACGATGTAGAAAAGAGTAGTTATGTAGAAGCTTGGGACGCTAATAACGGGCTATACTATGATTACAGCCGGTTTAACAGCGAACGGCTCAAGCCATTCACGCAGTTAGATATCCGTATCGATAAAACATTTTACTTCAAAAAGATCATGCTTGGAGCCTATATCGACATCCAAAACATATTGAATTCCAAATACAAAGAGCAAGACGTATATATCAAAACGGGTAAAATTATCAACCCGGAAGCTCCCATATATGAACAACGGTACGAATTAAGACCGATAGAACGTCTTACAGGAACGCTTCTCCCAAGTATCGGAGTGATGATCGAGTTATAGATTTTAGGCGTAATAGATTCTTTTTATTTTGAATTTCAGCAATTAATCATAAATCTTTCCTATTTTTGTGGTCTGTATTAATAACAAATAGTACTTTAATCGCAAATAAGCACATGAATAGGTAGGTAAAGAATGACATTATTAAAAAACTACATACGATTCGTACTCTTTATCGTGTTAAGTCTGGTCTTTTCTTTCCACTTATACGCTACAGATAATGCAGGCCCTATTTTAATCATTAGCTCCTACAATCCCGATACACGTAATACGACCGCCAATATTTCCGAGTTTATGGAGGAATATAAGCGGGGAGGTGGTATCTCGCCGGTGGTTATCGAGAACATGAACTGTAAGAGCCTCCCGGAAGCCCCCTTATGGGACGGTAAGATGAGAGGTATATTGGATAAATATAAGGAAAATAATACCCCTCAGCTTATCATTATCTTAGGTCAAGAGGCATGGGCTTCTTATATCTCCCAAGAATACAAGCCTGATATACCGGTTTTATGCGGTATGATCAGTAAGAATGCGATCTTATTACCCGACTCGGATTTAAATGTCGCCGAATGGGAGCCGAAATACATCGATATCCAAGAGTACGTAGATAAAGGTTTACACCTTGGCGGGTTCTTGTATTCTTATGACGTAAAAGAAAATATCCGGTTAATACGTAAGCTATATCCCAAAACTCAAAATATAGCATTAATCACCGATAATACCTACGGTGGTTTAGCTATGCAGACCTTGGTAAAAAAGGAAATGGAAAATATCAAGGATCTGAACTTGATATTACTGGATGGAAGAAAGAATAATATCTACACCATCGTTGAGCAAATCAAGAACCTGCCGGATCAGACCGTGATATTGATCGGTACATGGCGTGTAGACGTGAACGACGGGTATTATGTTGGAAATGCCACGTATACCATGATGACCGCCAATCCCAGAATCCCGACATTCACATTGGCATCCGTCGGCATAGGGCACTGGGCCATCGGAGGTTTCAGTCCCAAATACAGGCCTATAGGTTCCGATTTGGCAAAAGAGGCTTTAAGTATATTGGAGAAGAAAATCGCCCCTAAAGATATCCATCCCCAAATCATCCCCAATGGATATGTGTTCGACGCTTCAAAGATCAAGGCTTTTGATATCAGCAAACTGTCATTGCCCCACGACGCTACTATTATCAACGAGGACCCGAGCCTATTCTCCAAATACAGGTTCGAGATATTGCTAAGCGTAATCACCGTATTGTTTATTTTCCTGATTATGATATTAATCTTCTTTATCCGGACCAATAAGCTGAAAGATAAGTTATTGGATCTACAGAAAGATAATATACTAATCATGAATAATATCCAAGCTTCTATCTATTTCATCAAGCCGGATTATACCGTAAAATGGAGAAACGAGGTAGAGTTCCATGACTGTATCCCTGAATTCGGTCCGGCTAATTGCTTCTTGGTCAAGAACGGAGTAAAGCCTTATTGTACCCGTTGCACGGTCGCAAAGGCCATGGAAACCAAAAAGCAGGTCGATATCACGAATGAGTTCGGCGATGGAAAGTATCTTCATATTTTGGCGAACCCTGTATTAGACGAGCACAACAACCTTATCGGGGTTATTTTCAAGAAAGAAGACGTGACAAAACAAAAACAGGCGGAGAACGAACTGAGGAAAGCGAAAGAGAAAGCGGAAGAGTCCGATCGTTTGAAATCCGCATTCTTGGCGAATATGAGTCATGAGATTCGAACGCCATTGAATGCGATCGTCGGTTTCTCCGGATTATTGGCCGTAACCGAGAATATGGAGGATAAAGAGGAATATATCAATATCATTAATAGCAACAACGACCTGCTATTGCAATTGATCAATGATATTCTCGATCTAGCCAAGATAGAGGCGGGTACGCTAGAATTCGTGGATTCAGACGTAGATGTCAATCAACTATTCTCCGATATCGAGCAGTCTTCCCGTTTGAAGGCGCAAGATGGCGTGCAGGTATGCTTTGTCGAGAAGATCCCGAATTGTATCTTACGCACCGACCGTAACCGGGTCTCCCAAGTCATTACCAACTTTATCAACAATGCCATCAAGTTCACAACTCAAGGTAGCATCCTGTTTGGCTACCGCCGTAGAGACGATGAGTTGTATTTCTATGTAAAAGATACGGGATGCGGTATCGCCAAGGATAAGATCGGTCAAGTTTTCACCCGTTTCGTTAAGTTAAATAGCTTTGTGCAAGGAACGGGGCTGGGATTATCGATTTGCCAGATGATTATCAAGCGTCTGGGTGGAGATATAGGGGTGGAATCAGAGCAAGGAAAAGGTTCTACATTCTGGTTTACGTTGCCCTATTCGATACTAGAGATGCAGGAAGTCCCGCATGAGAAACCAAAGACCGAGAATGTACAGAAGAGCCAGTCATCCAAATCTGCAACCCTATTAATAGCGGAAGATAACGAAAGCAACTATACTTTATTCCAAGCCATGTTGAAAGATTATAACCTTATACACGCATGGAACGGGGAACAAGCGATCGATTTATTCAATAAATATCAACCGGACTTAATCCTAATGGACCTAAAAATGCCGATCGTAGACGGCTATGAGGCTACACGGGTAATTCGGGAAAAGAACCAGTCCATTCCTATCATCGCCGTAACAGCTTTCGCCTTCGCGGAAGATGAGGAACGGGTAAAACAAAGCGGATTCTCCTCTTACATCGCTAAACCGATCAAGCCGGATAAGCTAATCGCATGTATTAATACTTATTTATAGAATCCGTTTGGTAACAATCGGAAAACGCAAAACGAAAGAGGAACCCTTCTCTACTTGAGAGTCGAGACTAATACTTCCTCTATGACGGTTCATGATCTGCCGGCAAAGACTTAATCCGATGCCGGAACCTTTAGATTTAGTCGTGAAGAAAGGAACGAAGATTTTGTCGATTGCCTCGGGAACAATTCCGCTACCATTATCAATCACCGAAATAATTACCATACCGTTTTTTTGGACAGCCTCCACTATAATTTGAGGGGATAAGGATTCTTCACAAGCCTCTATCGCATTTTTCAATAGATTAATTAATACTTGTTCCACCATGATCCGGTCCGCATATAAATTCAAGTCTTCCGGCTTTACATGAAAGAAGAGGATATCGGATTTCTCCGGGAATAGAAGCCGGATATCGTCAAAGAGAGCCGAAACCGAGAAGTTTCGTAAAGTAGGTAAAGGCAGACGGGTTAATTTCCGATAATTCTCGACAAAATCCAATAACCCCTTACTTCTTCGGTGGATCGTTTGCATGGCTTGTACCATAATAGCGTAGTCTTTCTCATTCATGCCATTTATCGTCGCACGCTCGGCTACCGTCTCCGATAAAGAGATTACCGGAGCGATCGAGTTCATGATCTCATGCGTCAATACCCGGATAAGTTTCTGCCATGCCTCGGTTTCCGCCTCAGCGACCACCGAACTATACAATCGACTCCGCAAAGCCTCCAAGGCAGCGTTCATAGAAGAGGCCAAAGCCTTTTCGTCTTCCGTCATTGAATCGGAAGGATAAAACAGGCTCAGATCCCCGTAATGAATACTCTCTATCAGGTATTCCATCCGCTTAACAGTCTTTTGCTGATCCTTATATAAGAAAACCGAAAGCGCAAGAATACAAAATCCGAACAGCGCAGGAATAAACAAAAACCCTTTCAGCATTAAGAATGAGGCAGTAAAAGACAAGACCACGATCCCCAAAATACGAGCGAACAACAAGTAACGTATCATAAGCCAAATTTCTCCAATTTACGATACAAGGTAAAGCGGGTAATCCCTAGAAGCTCGGCGGCACGAGTGATATTCCCCTCGGCACGACGTAAGGCACGTTCGATCGCTTCTTTCTCCAATACCGTCAAATTTAACTCATCGGATGGTTCCTTATCCCTAAGCGGGACAGAACGCAGAATAAAGTCTTCCGGCCTTAGCCAATTACTTTCAGACAAGATAACCGCCCGTTCAATCGCATGTTGCAGTTCACGTACATTACCGGGCCAAGCATAATTATGTAGCTTATTCTTCCCATCCCTGTTAATGCCCTTCAAGTCTTTCTTATATTTACGGGCATACTTCGACAAGAAATGTTCAGCCAATAAGATCACGTCATTTCCTCGTTCCCTCAAGGGAGGAATATGTAACTCGATCGTATTAATACGATATAAAAGATCTTGCCGGAAAGTACCTTCTGCCACGAGATGATGGATATTCACGTTCGTCGCGCAGATCAACCGGATATCGATCGGTATGGGTTGCGTTGCTCCCAAGCGGGTTATCTGTCGTTTTTCCAAAGCGGTCAACAGTTTCGCTTGCATGGAAAGGCTTAAGTTCCCGATCTCATCCAAGAACAAGGTGCCACCGGAAGCCACCTCCATTCGTCCCGGCTTTTCCTTACGGGCATCCGTAAAAGCCCCTTTCTCATAGCCAAATAATTCACTCTCGAAAAGTTGTTCCGGAATAGAGCCCACATCGATCCCGACGAAAAGATTCCCCGAACGCGGAGATTGATGATATAAGGCACGGGCAACTAAATCTTTACCGGTTCCATTCTCCCCCAAGATTAATATATTGGCATCCGTATTCTTTAATTTATCGACCGTAGCGAAAATAGCCTGCATCGGTTCGCTTTCACCGATGATCTCGAAGCCAGCATCCTCGGGTGAACTAAGAATCTCAACTTGTTTCTTTAAATTTCGCACTTCCGCCCTACTCTCCCGAAGTTCCAATGCCGAAGAGAGTGTAGCGAGTAATTTCTCCTTTTCCCAAGGTTTCGGGATAAAGTCGGTAGCTCCCGCCTTAATCGCCCGCACGGCCTTATCCGTATCCGAATAGGCAGTCATAAAAAGAACCACCACGTCCGGGTCTATCTTCTTTATCTTCTCCAACCAATAGAAACCCTCCTGACCACTAATAGCATCCCGTTTGAAGTTCATATCCAACAAGATAATATCCGGGATAAAAGTCCGCATGAAATGATCGATGCGCTCCGGTTGCGTAGCCACTCTTATTTGTTCCATATAGGGCTCCAGTAATAAGTTAAGGGCAAAAAGGATGTCCTCATTATCATCTATAATTAATAGTTTTCCCTTTTTCATAAGCGCTAAACTAGTTTGTGATGCCTCAAAGGTAGGTATTAAATCAATGGAAGAAGCGTGCGTAATCGAACGATTATCGTGCGCAGATGAACTGTTAAATTAATAGTCCGCAAAGAGGGTTAAGATTAAGTAAACGGTAAGACTATTTAAGCGAAAGAAAAAACGAGGAGAAAGAAGGAAGACTATCTTTGAACACAATTAACAATTCAGGCATTCATGAGACCACTATTGATTGGATTTTTCGTCTGTATAAATATACACTTAGGCTATGCGCAATGGACTGAGCAAGATTCGATCTGGCTAAAGGATGTATTAGCAGGCAAAGATTCCATCAAATTGGACCCTGAATTCCAAAAAGCAATCCAAAGCGGTTCTTTCCTCAACCCGGAACCGGGAAAACCGATGGGGAAACCTCAACTGGCCGCTCCCAGCAATATCCCTATCACCAAAGATTTCTCAGAATATATCCAACAAGACGATACGACACACCGAAAAGTAGCATTGAAGGATTTACCGCCATCGGTATTCTGGCGACATAATCCACCGTATAAAAAGATACTGCCTGTCTATCAATCTATCTTAGATGAATTGAAAAGGACTCCGTCCAGTGGTCGTACCTCACTAGTTACCTTCGATCTAGGAAGGATGACCAGCCGGAAAACATATGTCCATAAACGCAACGCAAAACGCAACGGAACTTGGCAAAACTACGGCAACCTCCCTACCCCGGATGTCATCTCTAAAAAAAAGAAATTCGAAAGACAACAGGCAGAGGCCGCAAAAAAGGACTCCTCATTGATGATCCAACCACCAATCGATTAGCTTACGGGCCAAGCTCAACTTACGGGGGATCTCCGGTAGATTATCTTTGGTATAGAAGGCACCAGAGCTTAGTTCCTCATCCTGCAACTTAATTTCCCCACTTACATAATCCGCTACAAAGCCAACCATCAAGCCACTCGGATAAGGCCAGGGTTGGTTTCCGAAATAAGTGATATTATCGACCTCTAAACCCGTTTCCTCACGGACCTCCCTGCGCACACACTCTTCCAAGGTCTCGCCAACTTCTAAGAATCCGGCCACTAATCCATGGAAAGTTCCCCGGAAATTACGGGCATGTACCAAAAGAATCGAATCCTCCTTACGGATCAAGACGATCATCGCTGCTGAGATTGTCGGATAAATCTCATGTTTGCAAGAAGGACATTGCTTCGTGATCGACGTAGTCTGCACGGTAGGAGTACCACATACCGGACAGAAACGGCTATGGCTATCCCAATAAAGCAATTGATAAGCCTTACCCGCCTTCTCGTAACACGCTCTCGAAATATAATCCCAAGAGGCACGCAACCCCATATGTACGTAACGGTCATTCCCCTCCACCGGAGTATCTAATTCTGCCGTACGTGCGGGAAGTCCATCCCGGTAATCAACCTCCAGAGTATGAGAAACCGGAACCGGAGGATTCTCGCCATAAGGGATGGTATACGTATCATTCTCTTTCTGAAGCAACAGTTGGTCTTTATAAAAAAGGAACCAATAACAGAGTTTATTTGAAGTTTCCATGCTAATATTCCCGAATTATCTTTCTGTATGTAAAACATCCGCGAACTTACGAATTAAAATCCAATAACGTGCGGAAGCGAACGTGCACCGTGCGAAGGCACACACAATCGTTTCTAAGCATTTTTCTATTATCTTATGATTAGCAGAACGTTACATCGATGGCACATTATTTGCCTCCTTTCTAAAAAATGAATATATTTAAAACCTGTTACAATGAAACTAATGATTCGAAACTTACTTTATCTATTCAAGCGGTTTAAGACCGCTGTCGTGTTAAACCTCTTTGGCTTAACAATCGCTTTCGCCGCTTTCCTCCTGATAGTAATGCAGGTGGATTACGAGATGAATTACGATGCCATGCACAGCAAATCAGGCCGGACCTTCCGGCTAGAGGCAAATCACGGAGAATTCGAGCATAACGCCATCCATTGCCTAATGTTTAGCGATGCTTTTGTTAACTCATCCGCTCATATCACGGATTACTCCTACCGTTATCCATTCTACGGAGGAGAACGGTATTGCCAAATCGACGAGGTAGACGATCAAGGAGAAGCGAAAGTCTTTAAGGAAAACTTCCAGCTTTGTCTACCCAATATCTCAGATGTCTTTGATTTCCACATGAAAGAAGGTTCCGTCGAATGCCTATCCATTCCCGGCTCCGTACTCATTCCGGAGAGTGTCGCCAAAAGGCTGTTCGACAAACAATCCGCTATCGGTAAACGTATCCGGATGTCCGGCAGTAGTGGCTGGCAACCTGTAAGTACCACGATACTTACTATTGGGGGTGTCTATAAGGATTTCCCGGGAAATACTACGGTACAAAACCGTATTTACGTCCCGATGGACCAACTGGATCTATTAAAAAGTTCTTGGCAAATGTATGCCAACGAAATATACGTCACGCTAGACGATCCCCTAAATAAAGAGGAGGTATTGGATCATTTCAACAAGACTTTCGATTTCGCTAAAAGCCAAATGGGTTCAGCGCAAGAGATCGCATTACGTCTAACCCCCTTAAAGGAAGTTTATTACACGCATGATACAACTTTCGACTTTAATCCGAAAGGTCACCGGGAGACAAATTATGTGTTACTGGGTATCGCTTTCCTCATCTTATTCATCGCCGGAATCAATTTTACCAATCTCACAACCTCGTTGATTCCCCTACGATTGAAAACGATCAATACGCACCGGGTATTAGGATGCTCCATCTATAAGTTACAAGCCATCTCACTGATTGAATCGATCGTGATCTGCTTGATATCCTACATTCTCGCCTTATTCATCGTAAACGATTTGTCTTACACACCGATCGCTAATTGGGTAGATGCGGATATACGTCTTAGTCAATACAAAGGCCTGATCCTTCTCACTGCACTGATCGCTATCTTGACGGGTTGCTTGGCGGGACTTTATCCAGCTATACGAAGTACCTCCTATGCGCCGGCCTTGGTACTAAAGGGCTCTTTCGGTCTTAGTCCCAAAGGGAAAAAAGTACGTGTCGCCCTGATCGGTTTCCAATACACGGTATCGATCGCCTTGATTATTGTCACCTTATTCATGGGACTTCAGAACCATTTCATGACCTCTAGCGAGCAACTAGGATTCAATAAAGACCAAGTAGCCATCGTGAACCTGACACCGGAGATCTACGCCAAGCATAAGCCCCAATATATCCAGAAACTTAAAGATTATCCGGGAATAGAGGATGTGGCCTTCTCCGTCTACGAATTATCGAAAGAAGATGACATGATCGATCTCGAATATGCCCGTCATGAAGATAAGGATGTATTCTTCAAGGTATTCTATGCCTCCGAGAATTTCCTTTCCGTCATGGATATCCAAGTAGAGGAAGGAAGGGATTTTACACGGGAGGATTTAAACAAGGCACAAAGTGATTATATCATCAATCCGGCGGCAGAGCGGGATTTCCACTTACATCCCGGAGATCGTTTCAATGATCGTACGGTTCTAGGAGTCAGCAAGGATTTCCGGTTTAACTCTTGCCGGATCGCAAGCTCGCCTTTCGTATTCGCATTGAATAACGATATACCCAATCCTAAATTGGTATCCTATATCCGCTTCAATTCGAAAACGAATTTACAGGAAGCTGTCGCCCACGTCCGGGAAACATTGAAAGAGATCGATCCGACTTTCCCTTTCGAGATCTCTTTCTACAACACCATCTTAAATAATTTATATCAGAAAGAACAAACACTGGGTAAACTAATCTCCCTATTCGGAATAATGGCGATCTTGATCTCTATCGTAGGTGTATTCGGACTCGTGCTATTTGAGACGCAATACCGCCGGAAAGAGATCGGTATCCGCAAGATCAACGGAGCGACTACTGGACAGATTCTTTTGATGTTCAACAAGACTTATATCCGGATTGTCTCCGTTTGCTTCATCATCTCGATTCCGATAGCATGGATGGGAACACAACAGTGGCTAGAGAATTTCGCTTATAAAACACCACTCCATCTTTGGGTCTTCATCGTAGCTTTCCTAATCATTCTCTCGGTTACGATCGGTACCGTTACTTTCCGGAACTGGCAAGCGGCGAATGAGAATCCTGTGAACTCGGTGAAGTCTGAATAAACTCACTCGGAGTGATCCCGTAAATTTCTTTAAAGCAACGGGTAAAATAGTTCGGATCGGAGAAGCCGACCTGAGCAGCTACCTCCCCGATCGAATAAGCGTGCTGCCCCAATAACTCGGCGGCACGCTTTATACGTATATTACGGGTGAATGAGGAAGCGGAGCAACCGGTAGTAGACTTTAATTTCCGAAATAAGCTGGCACGGCTCATCGCCATCTCGGAACAGAAAAGCTCTACATCAAACTCCGGGTCCTGCAAATGAGCCAGAACGACCCTTGTCACTTTCGAAACAAATTCCTTATCAGGATTGGCAACTGTTTGCTCCGGGGTACGCAGATCGAACCGATCCCTGAAATATAACTTTAGTCGCTCACTACGTTTGAGCAGATTCTTGATCTTCGCTTTTAAGACAGCAAGACTGAACGGTTTAGGCAGATAATCATCCGCTCCGGCTCCATACCCTTCCAATTGTTGACGTTCTTCCGCTAAAGCAGTCAATAGGATAACCGGTATATGGGCCGTCCGTTCATCCGTTTTCAAAGCCTCGCAACATTCAATCCCATTCATGACCGGCATCATTACATCCGAGACAATCACGTCCGGTAGGATCTCCAAGGCTTTCTCCAAGCCGACCTTTCCGTTTTTCGCTATCACGACCCGGTAATCCGTTTGAAAAGCATTCATCAAATAACGACATAGATCCTCATTATCCTCTACAAACAAAAGCGTTTGTCGTAGATTCTCCGGGACCGAGTTTGTTTCTTCCAATGGAACTGATTCCCGCAAAGATACCTCTTCCATTTTAGATTCCGAATACTCCAACCACTCCTCAGGATAAGCCTCTTCCGATATAGGCAAGGCAACCGTAAAAACAGAACCTTTCCCCAATTCACTCTCACATTGAATGGTTGCCTTATGTAACTCCAATAGCTCTTTTGTGTACGCAAGGCCGATCCCCGAACTCTCCGAGCGGCGAAACGCTATCGATGCCCCCTTATAATATCGATCAAAAATATACGGTAACGATTCGGGAGGAATGCCGATTCCACTATCCGTAATTCGTAAAGTCATGACCGCATCGGATGAGCTTTGCTCCAATGAAGCGGAAAAGCTTACCGAACCACCATCCGGCGTATACTTAAATGCGTTCGACAGTAAATTATATAGAACCTGCTCTAGGATATTCTTGTCAAAATAAGCGATTGAGATATCCGGGGCAATCGAATACGTAAATGCGATTTTATAGGAATCGGCCAAAGGAATAAAGGTTTCCGAAATCTCCTCTAAGAATCGGCTGAGATCCGCACAAACGATATGCGGGGAAGGTACTCCCCGGGTCAATACCGATAAATCCAGCAATTCATTGACATGCCGAATCAAGCGATTGGTATTCCGGGAGATCGTACGCAAAATCTCTTTATCTCCACAAGATACTTCTGAACCGGAATGCCGTTCCAGATCCTCCGTCAATCCCTTGATTATCGTCAGCGGGGTACGAAGCTCATGAGAGACATTCATAAAGAAACGAGTTTTCAACGCATCTTTTTCCTCCAGTTCTTGCTTGGCCTGTTTCAACAGCCGTGTACGTTCTTGTATCTTACGCTCCAACTCGGCTTGGCGAAGTTGATACCAGCGCACCCTGCTCTTATAGGCGATACACAACAGTACGCATACAACCACGAATACCAGCAAAATAAACCACCACGTCCGCCACCAAGGAGGAAAGATCCTGACAGGTTCGGTAATGGGAGCGCTCCAATAGGAACCATTGCCGGAAGTTTCCACCCGAAACACATAGTTTCCCGGTGGTAGACGGTTATATATAGCCGTACGATCGCTGGCGTCCACCTCCCGCCAATCCGTATCATATCCATCCAGACGATACCGGTATCGAATACTACGGGGATGAGAATAATCGAACGCAATAAAACCCACCTGTAAACCTTGCTTCTCACGTGAGTCTCCGATCGTGAGGTTCGTGATTCGCAGAGACTCAGGTATTTTTCTCAAACCGTCCGTTAACTGAACGGGATCAAAAGAAACGATCCCCTCATTACTGCCAAATACAAGTTCACCCGATTTGCGCTTACAGCAAGCGCCACCCATAAACTCATTCGATAATAAACCGTTTGCCGTCGTATAATTAACGATATGCCGGTTTTGTATATCCAAGCGACTCAGCCCTTTATTCGTGCTGACAAACAGGATGCCCGGCTCACCTTCACGGATTCCTCGTACGATATTTCCCGATAAGCCATCCTGTACCGTGAAATGATCAAATCGCCCGGTTCGCTTGTCGTATTGATCCAACCCCGCATTCGTACCGATCCACAAATAACCGGAAGAGTCCACAAACAGACAATGAATATGATTCGACGCAAGGGGATTCATCTCACCCGGTATATATCGATACGTGATAAGCGCTCTCGTCTTCGTATCCCACACCCGAAGCCGCCCCTCATCCGCTCCTCCCCAAAACCAAGACTCTTCGCTCACGCATAAGTTACATAACTCCGACAACGAGTTGATCGGATAATCATAAGAGACTTGGTAATCCGGTATAAAAGGGCGGATTCGGAAATCATCCAGATTCAACCGGTCCGGGTTGGCGTCTTGATAACTGATCCATAGGTTCCGCTCCGAATCCTCACGGATAGAACCTATAATCTTTCCGGATAAAGAGGACGGACTTTTTCGGGGTGAGAAGGTAAAACGCATATCTACCCGGGAAGTCTTATGGTTAATCCGGTCTAATCCCCTAGAGGTCGCAACCCAAAGATTCAGGTCCGAATCCTCATAAACGGCTAGGATATGAAGAGAAGACAGATTCTCTTTTTCCGTGTATCCAAAAGTATATCGAAACAAGGAAGGTGCTAAATCCGCATGGCTCACTCCATACGTGGAATGTCCCGCCCACAGATGATCCGAGTCATCCAGAAACAAACAGGTAATCTGGTTACTGCTGATAGAATGTGCGTCTTCCGGCACGTTCCTCAACTGTCCCATTTTCCTCTCCTTCGGAGAATAATAAAAAAGACCTTGATTGAAACGGCTATCATCAAACCAGACCGTTCCATCCTTACTCTCGAAGATGGATCGCACTTGGCATTCTCCCGTAGGTTCCAGATCCTCCGGCCGGTCAAAGAAATGCTCACATCGCAAGGCAAGCCGGTTCATCCGGCTAATCAAGCTTGCCCCCTTATTATGTCCGATCCAGAAATCACCATCACCGGTCTCCAAGAATTGATATACCCGAGTATCCTCACGCCCGACAGATTGAAAGATTTCTCGCTCTCCCATATCAACCGAACGAAAAGCCCCTTCACGTCCCGTACCTAACCACATATAATCAAACCGGTCGATATAGATCGCATTAACGCCATTCAAATTGCCGGCATTGATATCCTCCCGGTCACTTGTCCTTATCGTATAATCTTGAAAGTGGTTTGTTTCTTTGTCATACAAACTAAAACCTGCTAAAGTCCCTACCCAAAACGAATGATCCGGCGCCGAATACAAACAATTCACAGGAGACGATGAGACGACCGAACCCGCCGAAGAAAGGCGTACCAATTTCTTCTCTTTAGCGTCATACTCCAACATCCCGTTCTCCGTACCTATAAAGATATGTCCCGGAACGGAGGCCGAGAAACAAGTAGGACTACCATACACACGTAACTGTTGTCGAAGCCATTCTTTCGTGAAATTCAAAAATGTATCCGAACCTCTGTCATAACGGCTAATCCCACCCGAGGAAAAAAAGATCCAGATACCTCCATCTGAATCCTCGAATAATTTATCGATAGAACTGCTTTGTATACTTTCCGGGCAATCCGGTACGGGCAAGAATACTTTAAACGTATATCCATCGTAGCGGTTCAAGCCTTCAGTCGTCCCGACCCAGACATACCCGGTACGATCCTTCAAAATAGAGGTCACCGAGGAAGAAGAAAGCCCGCTATCCATTGTTATCCGGTCAAAAATAACGTTGGTAGCTTGCGTTCTCGTTACCATAAGTACAAACAGCAGTAAAAGGTATATTCTCATCCATTCATCCGATTAATGCCCCAAATATAAAGATTAAGTGGGTGAAAATCACAGAAAACAGAAAGATTGAACGATTTGTACGGTATTATGAAACATATGTCCGGCCCGCTCCCTCCCTATTTCCCTAGCTTTGCGGTATCAATTCTAAAACGAATGTAAAATATGAGAAAACTTTTTCTATCGCTAGTATTCCTTAGCGCACTACTATCTATCCATGCGAATCCGGGTATTAAAGGAATCGTAATCGATCAAACCACCCGTAAGGCATTAGACTACGCTCACGTTGTATTATATGATGGAGATCATATCGTCGAAGAAGCTATGACTGAAGCGAACGGTTCTTTTCTAATCCAGCCCGTAAAACCGGGAACGTATTCGATCCGTATCCATTTTCTGGGATATGATGTTTATATGGGAGAGGAGTTTATCCTTACAGAGCAAATCAAGGATCTGGGTATTATCCCGATGCAAATGCTTGAGGTAGGCTTACAGGAAGTGGAGGTCGTAGCCAACAAGAAACAAGTCATCTATAAACTGGATAAAAAGATCATCGAGGCTTCTTCCAACCTGCTTTCCTCGGGAGGAACCGCTGTCGATATCCTAGAGAACACGCCTTCCATCCGGGTGAACGCCGAGGGAGAGGTTACCTTCCGGGGGAGTAGCGGATTCACAGTCTACGTAGATGGAAAGCCCAGTATATTTACCGGGACCCAAGCCTTGGAACAGATCCCGTCCGGACAAATCCAGAATATAGAGATCATAACTACCCCGTCCGCCCAACATGATACAGGGGGTGATGTCGGGATCATCAATGTCATTACCAAGAAGAACTTCGGGGAAGGGTTGAGCGGAGTAATCAACCTAAGCGGGAATACGGTATGGAGCCGGACCTTGGATTTCTTGTTGACCGGACAAAACAAGGCGTCTCAATGGCGTATAGGCGGTTATGTGGGAAACCGACTTCGCAAAAGTCATTTTACCCAAGAGAAAACGACGTTGGTAAACGATACGACAACGACTTCTTATTCCAATGGCCCCCGTGAAAGTAACGGCTACGCATATATTCTCAATGGAGGTTGGAGCTATACACAAAAACAAACGACTTTTTCCATTAACGCGGAAGGCGGATATGCCGGACTCAAGCGAAAAGGGGATCTGGAATATACGGAAGAACGTTCCGCTAATGGCGAGCAATTCGAGAACGGAGAGTTCAAGAGCCTTGACGACTTTGATATCCATGAGACTTTCGGACTAGGGAATCTGGCCGTGGATCATAAGTTCAATGATAAGGGGCATAACCTTAGCGGTAGTTTCTTCTTGAAATATGGAGGCGACGCTCTGGAATATTTCCAAAGCGATCTGTTCGACAAAAACAACGTACGCCAGCAAGGTCATCGTGCGTGGGAGGCCGAACATCGTTGGACCGTCCGTGCGAAAGCCGATTATGTATTTCCATACAGCAAAACCGGACAAATCAAGGCGGGTTATCAATATTTCTCATACTCGGAAGACGGCGATTATAGTATGCAGTTTTGGAACCCGGATACCAAAGAGTTCTTCTGGCGTGACGATATTTACAACACGTTCTATTTCCAACAAGGGATCAACTCCCTTTATGCGATCGTTGGGGATAGCTACCGGTCTTTTGATTTTCAAGTAGGATTACGGGGAGAACATACGCATCAAGTATTACGTAGCTCCAAAGATTGGGCGAACCGCCTACAAAAGCGTTTTGAGTTGTTCCCATCCGCCCATATCGGTTATAACCTCACACAAAATCAGAAGCTTCTATTCGCTTACAGCCGTCGTACGACCCGACCGGAGCTTTATTTCATGGAGCCATACATCACTTACAAGGATTACTATACAGCCGAGATCGGTAACCCGGATATACGCCCGGAGTACATTCATTCTTTCGAGTTGAATTATTCCTTGACTTCCGGCGACAATGCCTTGTCTGCCTCCCTATTCCACCGAACCCGCAAAGACAAGATCGAACGATTACGGGTTCCTTACCAAGCCGGGGTTACCTTGGATTCCATGGCGAACGTGGGACATGATTATTCCACCGGAATAGAACTATCGGGCAGTTTGCAGGCCACCAGTTGGTGGAATACGCAAATAAACGGTAGCCTTTATCACTACCGGGTAGAGAACGAGTATAAGACGGACGGGAAGAATGAGACCAGTACCAATTACGAGATCGCTTGGAACAACGCTTTCACGGCCGGGAAATACACAAGGATACAGCTTGACGGCAATTTCGTAGGTCCTTCCGTAACCACCCAAGGAAGAACCCAGTCGTTCTGGTTTGTCAACCTAGCGATACGGCAACAATTCTTCAAACGGAAGTTGACGGCCACCCTCTCTTTCCGGGATGTCTTCAATACGGCCCGTTATGTCAATACGATCACTTCCTCGAACTTGATTTCCAAAACACGAATCCGGCCCGATTACCCGTTGATAGGCTTGACCCTTAGCTATACGTTCAACCAGTTCAAGCTAAAGAATGGCTTATCCAACAATTCAAAGGATTTATTCGAGGGGACAAATCATTAACACATACCTATTGCTCCACTTTCAAAGTATGTTAAGTTACTTTGCCGATGAACTTAACATACTTTGCCGATGAACCTAGCTTAATTTGCCAACAAAGTTAGCCTGCTTTTTCCTATCTATTTTCACTGTATTGGAAACCTCTGACTATAAAGATATTATAATAAGCATATTTTGCAATTTAAAACGGTTTGATATAATTTCCAGCTCTCCAATAATATAAATACAGAAAAAACATTACTTTTGCAACCTATGTGTAAAACAAAGAAGGAAATTGTAAAGTAAATAACCTCAGACGTTCCTGTCGGGGTTATCCCACCATCATACTCGGGCATATTCCTGCCCGAGCTATTTTTCATATACCTTTAGGAATTAATTAAAGCTTGACAAGGCGCGTTATGCATTTGTTGAAGTTCTTAACATACATAATACAATGAATTTAAATAATATTCAAATAAGAGAAACTGCGACAAGCGATTTTAGCCATATAATGGAAGTTGAGAAATTGGCATTCGGCTATGATAAGGAAGCCGAACTCGTAGCAGAGTTATTAGCCGACAATACAACCAAACCGATAGTCTCACTTCTTGCTTTTTATAAAGACGAGCCTATCGGACATATTCTTTTTACCAGAGCCTATTTCAACGAACAGCAGCAGCAACCGATGATGCATATTCTTGCACCTTTGGCTGTAAAACCGGAATATCAACGGCAAGGTATTGGTGGAATGCTGATAAAGGCTGGTATAGAGAAATTACAAGAAAAAGGTTCAAACCTTGTGTTCGTATTAGGGCATAAAGAATATTATCCTAAATATGGATTTATACCTGATGCCAATCATTTAGGTTATCCTGCGCCTTATCCCATTTTGGAAGAATATAGTGATTATTGGATGGTTCAACCAATAAGTCCAAAAGGATTCGAAATCGGTAAAGGAAAAATTAAATGCTGCGAAGAATTAAACAAACCCGAGCATTGGCGAAATGAAGAATCAGATAGATAACTTTTAATAAAAAACATCATGAGTAACGAAAATAAAACAATTCACGAATTCGATTTCAACCTAATCTGCGAATACTTTTCAAACGTAGAACGTCAAGGACCGGGCAGCCCAGAAGCAACTCTTAAAGCGTTGAGTTTTATCGACAATTTGGCTGATAATTCCCGCATTGCCGACCTTGGTTGCGGTACGGGAGGGCAGACAATGATTTTGGCAGAGAACGCTCCGGGGCAGATTACCGGGCTTGACCTCTTTCCTGAATTTATCAATATATTCAATCGGAACGTCAAACAATCCGACCTTTCCGATAGGGTAAAAGGTATTGTAGGTTCAATGGACGATCTTCCTTTCGGGAAAGAATCCTTAGACCTTATCTGGTCTGAAGGGGCTATCGCCAATATCGGCTTTAAAAAAGGCTTGAATTATTGGAACGGCTTTCTAAAAAAAGACGGTTATGTCGCCCTGACCTATGAGTCGTGGTTTACGGATGACCGCCCCGTCGAAATCGAAAAGTTCTGGCTTGACGCAGTTCCTGAAATGAACACGATAAGTCATAATATTTCAGTCTTGCAGAAAGCCGGTTATCGTCTTGTTGCCGCATTTACGTTACCTGAAACCTGCTGGACAGAGCATTACTTTTCTCCATGCAGCAAGATACAGGATGAGTTTCTGAAGAAACATGCAGGCAGCAAAACCGCTGAGGAACTTATAGCCGGTCAACGCCATGAAAAGGTGTTGTATGACAAATACAAAGAGTTCTACGGTTATGTGTTTTATATCGGGAAGAAGATCTAATTAACTCAAAGAGGGAAGATTATCGTAAAACAATAGTCTTCCCCTTTCAAATAAAAAATAAAATGAAAAAGATAAATTACTATTATCTCGTTGCTGGATTCTTAGCTCTCCTGTTTTCGATAACGCATGAGCAAAACGGACAACGGGCATTAATTCCTGCCCTGTATGCCGGGGAATTAGATATAAATACCGTAACGACATTCAAGTATATTTGGCATATTATTACGGCAGAGAACAGTGTTTTTGGTATTGCTTTCATTATCATGGCATTTTATAAAGAATAGGAAAAAGTAAAATTTACCGCATGGCTGATTTGTGCGATCCTTCTAATTCGTTTATTTGTTATTGTTGCCACTGTATTAGCGATGAGTGGAGGACAGCTTAGTAGTTTAGTGGTTGATATAATTGCAATGATACTTACCAGCAACATATAAGTATCGAAAGATACTTCTTTAACGCAGGGTTCATCGATGACAAGATCGAGTATTTAAAGGATAAATCAGGATTATCTTTGAATATATTCTCCGCTTTTTACTCCTTGCAGTTTTGTTCATAGTGCTATTGAAAGGATATAAATACTATCTACAGCACAAAAAGGAAAAAACGGAACTTACCATTAAAAACGAACAGGATCAACGAGCCTTTATAAGGTTCTTCCTACAACATAGTTCTGACACCAAACAACAAGAGCAAAAGAAAAAGCAGTAAGTAGATACGCCACCAGATTCAATAAAATAATAAATCTTTTCAGTTAAATCCAAGCCACTCTCCGAAGGATCTTTCGTGATCTTGTCTATAAGTTCACCTGCTCCTTCAGCCCCGCTTTTCAAAGCTTCATTCAGCCGTGCCACAACCGGAGCACCTTCATCTCCACTCAATCCACTCTTTTCAGCCATCGAAACCAGATCGACAGACACAACCATTGCAGCATCTTTGGGGAGCACGTTTTCATAATTGTTCTTCTTGCTGCATGACGCCAACAGTACAGCAACCAGCAGTAAACAATATCCTAATATATTCTTTTTCATATCTCCGTCCATTAACTATTAAATAAATTCATGGTATGTACTGCCACCAAAGCAGCAGTTTCTGTACGTAAGCGCGATTTACCTAAACT
>OQVH01000433.1_pt1 | contig 32112 bp, 16 predicted proteins | sample 1691641 | NCBI WGS metagenome assembly OQVH01 (sample SAMN03418286, study PRJEB22391) | human gut metagenome | biome: human-gut; feature: organic feature; material: feces | host: Homo sapiens | place: Italy | collected 2013-04
CTGACCCGGCTCCTGCAACAACATTCTCACATCTGGATGCGACAACCGTACTTTCACGTTCAATCGTAGAACTTGGTATTTATCCGGCTGTAGACCCGCTTGAGTCTACTTCCAGAATCCTTGACCCACGTATTGTAGGTGAAGAACATTATAAGGTAGCCAGAGCAGTTCAGGAAATTTTACAGAAGTACAAAGAATTGCAGGATATCATTGCAATCCTTGGTATGGACGAACTTTCAGAGGATGATAAGCTGGTCGTATCAAGAGCAAGAAAAGTACAGAGATTCCTGTCACAGCCATTCTTCGTAGCCGGACAGTTTACAGGTCTGGAAGGAAGATATGTGCCGATTAGTGAAACAATTCAGGGCTTTAAGGAAATCATCGAAGGTAAGTATGATGACATTCCTGAAAGTTACTTCTTAAACTGCGGTAATATTGATGACGTACTTGCAAAGTGTAAATAATCTGTAACAGGTTAAACGACACGGGTAAGAATGGAGGAATCAATGGCAGATATGAAGACATTCAGGCTGTTGGTAAACACGCCTGACAGAGTATTCTACAATGATGATGTGACAATGGTAGAGCTTTCCACAACGGAAGGTGAGATTGGTGTATATGCAGAACATATTCCTCTTACATCAGTACTGGTACCGTGTGTTATGAATATTCATGTAGATGGAGATGTAAAAAAAGCTGCTGTACACGGCGGAATTGTTGAGATTTTACAGGATAAGGTAACGGTGCTTGCAGAAATTGCAGAGTGGCCGGAAGAAATTGATGTAAATCGTGCCAATGAAGCCAAAACAAGAGCTGAACGCAGACTTTCAAGTAACGATCCGCATATTGATGTGGTACGTGCGGAAGCAGCGTTAAAGCGTTCTCTTGCACGACTGGGTGCAGCACGCTAAATAAATGTATAAACCTTCCAATTTATGGCGATACTTAAGAATACCATAAGTTGGGAGGTTTATTTATGTTTAGGGATTGTTGGGATTATATCTGTTATAAAATACAGGATACGATTTTAAAAAACGGACAGAAACAAAACAGGAAGAAACAAGAAAATATAAATAAGACAACACACAGAAAGGCGGGATTTTTGCTGCAAAAGACCGCGGTTGTTATTGCGGGAATTTTGTGGCTGATAGCGGCGGCGAGGGTATTTTGGAATATGCCGCAGACGGGTGTGCAGGAAAATGTTTTAAGTGCGTTTGGCAGTGCATCCTACAAGGAAGTGTGCGCAGATATTTCTGCATATGGCAAATATGGCAGTATGGAGCTTACGGATACGGCAAAAGAGATTATCCTGGAAAAGGCGGCAGAAAAAATAGGGATTAACCGGTATACGATAGAACAGACAAGCCGGGACAATGTGGAAACAATGCAGCTTTCCCAAAACGGTGAAAACGGCAGTGTTCTTTGCAGATTTATAACGATTCATCAGGAAAATGTGGAGTACGAGCAGTACCTTTACATCGGTGTGACATTAAAAAATACGGTAGATGCTTCTTTTACATATGAGAAGCTCATTCGTCAGATAATGGAAGAAATGCAGATTGATACGGAAGTCAATGTCAATTTAAAGGGACAGATTCATGGGGCGCTTACCGATACGCAGAAAGAGCAGTTTGCACAGGATATGCTTGATATGATGAATGCAAAACTAAGTGTCGGTCGTCATATGGAAGATGTGTATACTGTATACGCATATAACAAAGGGATTAAAAATTATATTATGATAGGAAAAGACAAGGTGAATGTCAATATCTGCATCGGATATGACGAAGAAAAAAATGAAACCACGGTGTATCTTGCGACACCGATGAATATGCAGGATTACTAAACGGCAGACTATGAAAATCTGCATTTAGGCTTGTAGTTTTTTGGTAAACAGATTAAAATAAAACTATTCATCAATATTTGAAAGTAAAAGAGGAACAAATCAGTGACGATAGAAGAATTACTTGAACAGTGCATCCAGAAGAATCTGATTGATCTGACAATCAGCGGATTAAAAAAGAAAAACGAAGAACTTCCGGTAAAGATAAAGGTACGTCCGGTTGCCATGAAAGATAAAATAGAATATCAGGTTTCAGAGTTTATCGGAAGGAAAGTATTTCATAAGAATTATAAAAAAGACGAATTGAAAAAGAAGATTACAGACTGGATGCAGGAGGACTACAAGCAGGCACAGTTTACCATGACCGATGCAACGGCACAGATTTTGTCCGGGAAGCACAGCCAGACCGTGAAATACAAAAAATGTAAGGAAGTCCGGGTGCAGAGGGATTTGTCGCACAACCGTACCAAGCGTTACATTCTGCCGGAAGGAACGCCGGTTGGATTTCTGATTGATCTGGGCGTTATGACCAAAGAGGGTAAAATTGTACGGCAGAAGTATGATAAATACCGTCAGATTAACCGCTTTCTGGAATTTGTTGAAGACATTCTGCCGCAGTTAAGCAAAGAACGGGAGCAGACGATTATTGATTTTGGCTGTGGGAAGTCCTATCTGACCTTTGCCATGTACTATTATTTAAAGGAACTGAAAGGCTATGATATCCGTATTATCGGGCTGGATTTAAAGGAAGATGTCATTGCACACTGTAATGAGTTAAAGGACAAATACGGCTACGGAAAGCTGTCATTTCTTGTCGGGGATATTGCATCCTATACCGATGTTGATGCGGTTGATATGGTGGTGACACTGCATGCGTGTGATACGGCAACGGACTATGCGCTGGCTAAAGCCGTGCAGTGGGGCGCAAAAGTCATTTTATCCGTACCGTGCTGCCAGCATGAAGCCAACAGAATGATGGAAAATGAACTGTTACAGCCGGTGTTGCAGTATGGTATCTTAAAAGAACGCATGGCGGCAATTATGACGGATGCCGTACGGGCAAATCTTCTGACAGCAAAAGGGTATGACACACAGATACTGGAATTTATTGATATGGAACATACACCGAAAAATCTGCTGATTCGTGCGGTTTATACCGGAAAAGACAGTGAAAATGCAGCAGAAGCATTGAAAAATATGGAGGAAGCACTCCATTTGAATCTGACCTTAAATAAACTGCTGGGCGAATAGGCCGCAGATGGATAATGGAAAGGATTAAGTTATGGACAACAGGGAAAATGCTACATATAAATATATTATATTGGCAGTCGCATTTATGGTAACTGTCGTGGTTACATTTATATCCATGAATTATGAGACGTCAGCCATATCGACAATGACAATGACACAGGCAACGCTTCCGGTCGTTATGATGCAGACCGAAGAAGGCCAGTTGTTTAACCGGTTATACGGTTATACACAGAAAGTCGATGCTTCAATGATGGGAGAAACACTGACACCGCTGCCGACAGATAAGAAATTGTCCGTTGTAGTGGATTTGTATGGACAGGAATTAGAGGGTGTTTCGTACAAGGTAAGAGATTTAAGCGATTTATCGCTGATTGAAAATACAAAAGTAGAAGATTATACGCAGGACGAAAGCCGTGCAGATGTTGTGCTTAATATTAAGAATCTGATTGATAACAATAAAGAATATCTGTTAGAGGTTACGATATCGACAAAAAAGCAGGAAGAAATTTATTATTACACGCGGATTATCAGCGGTACGGATTTTCAGGTGCAGGATAAATTGAATTATGTGCTGGAACTCAACAGCTATGCGTATGACCAGACACAGTTGAAAAATCTGACACAGTATCTGGAAACGACATCTTCCGGAGATAATTCCAATTTCGGAAAGGTCAATATTCACAGTAAGCAGTCACAGGTTGGCTGGGGTGAATTAGGACCGTTTATTGAAAGTGACAGAATTCCTTCAATTACACAGATTGGTCAGGAAACGGCAGAAATTACAATAGATTATATGGTGGGTGCAGAAAATGATAATAATTCCTATGATACATATCGTGTAAAAGATTACTATAAAATACGCCAGTCCGGCAGTAAATTGTATCTGCTCGATTATGAGCGTGAGGCAGGGCAGTATTTTGACGGTCAGAATGATTTTCTGTCATCCTCCAAAATTAATCTGGGTATACAGCCGGATACGGATGTGATGGCGCAGGCAAGTGATAATGGGCAGTATACGGCATTTGTCAGCCGGAATACACTCTGGGAACTGGATTCGGACAATTCAGAATTAACAAAGGTCTTTTCATTTGATGCAGAGGATTCGGACAATATCCGGGAACGCGGCAGCCAGCATGAAATCCGCATTATGAGCGTATCGGACGAGGGCAGCCTTTATTTTCTGATCTGCGGCTACATGAGCCGTGGTGCACACGAAGGGGAAATGGGAATTTCGCTGTGTTCGTATAATTATGGGGAAAATGTGGTGCAGGAAGAATTGTATCTGCCGGTAGATGTTTCCTATGAGAGTATGGAAGAACGCATTGGCGGCATTGCTTATGTGAATGACAACAATTTGTTTTATATTTTAATTGACGATACATTGTATGCCATTAATTTAATCAGCCGTGAAGTCATGACAGAAGTTTCAGGGCTGGCACAGGGAACGTATGCCGTTTCTAAAGGCAGAAATATGATTGCATACAGCGAAAATCATTCGCAATATGATACGGACAGTATCCGCATTTTCAATATGCAGGATGGCACGGATTATACCATTCGTGCAGATGCGGGTGAAAAGCTCAAGGTGCTGGGCTACATTAATTCAGATTTTATTTATGGCATTGCTGATGCAGAGGACATTGTATCCGAAGGCGACGGCAATACTTTTTTCCCGATGTATCAGGTGAATATTATGGCATCGGATTATACGATGCAGAAAGAATATAATGAGCCGGGCATTTATGTGTCTAATGCGATTGTCGATAAGCTGCGTGTGAATCTGTACCGTGTTGTGAAAAATGCAGACGGCAGTTTTTCAGAAACAACGATGGATCAGCTGATTAACCGGGAAGAAAACAGCACCAGTGACGGTCTGGTTATTGATACCATTTCAACGACCAACCGAAAGACCGAGGTGATTCTTGTGTTAAAAAAAGCGATTTCTAATGTGAATAATATCACGGTGCGTTACTCAGATAAGATGATTTTTAAGAAGGATGAAACATCGGATTTATTAATGAAACACTAATGAGAGGTTTGCATGAAAAAGTTTAAGAAAATCATACGGGCAGTTTTGGTGCTTGCGGTGCTTGCGGGACTCATTTATCTGATTCCCAAAGTGATTACGGTTGTACGTTTAAAACGTGCGGCGGATTCTTATGTAGCGGCAAGCTCGGTCAGTACCTTTAAAGATTCAAAGACAACGATTATCTATGATACGAATGACCAGGAACTCTGTACAATGAAGAATACAAAGGATATGTATTATGTGTCGTATCAGGAGATTCCGGTGACACTGGTCAATTCCTTTGTCGTCATGGAAGACCGCCAGTTTTATAAACATTCCGGTTATGATATCAAGGCAATTCTGCGTGCCATTGTGATTAATCAGAAAAGCAATGATATTGCGCAGGGGGCAAGTACCATTACCCAGCAGCTTGCAAGAAATATTTTCCTGTCGCAGGAAGTGACATGGCAGCGTAAGGTTGAGGAGATTTTTATTGCGGTCGGTCTGGAAAAGAAGTACAGTAAGAATCAGATTCTGGAATTTTACCTGAACAATATTTATTTCGGAAACGGATATTATGGCGTGGAAGCTGCGGCAAGAGGATATTTTGACAAATCAGTGTCAGAGCTTACGCTTGCGGAACAGACTTTTATCGCGGCGATTCCCAACAATCCGACACGCTATAATCCGCTGACAAATTATGACAATACCGTTCAGCGTAAAAACCTCATTTTACAGCAGCTTTACGAGGCGGATGATATTGGTTCGCTCGACCGCTATATGGCTGAAACAGAAGAGGTTGTCTTAAATCCGCATCAGACAGAGGAGATTAACAATTCGGTTGTAACGTATGCAAGGCACTGTGCAACCGAATCGCTGATGGGTGTATCGGGCTTTACCTTCCGTTATAATTTCAGTTCGGAAGACGATTATAATGCATATGAAGCTACGTATGATACATTTTACAATATGTGTCAGCAGAAGCTTTTAAGCGGTGGCTACAGCATTTACACCTCCATTGATATGAATATACAAAATCAGTTACAGCAGGCAGTAGATAACAATCTGGCGGCATATACGGAAAAGTCTTCGGAAGGTGTATACAGTATGCAGGGAGCGGCAACGTGTGTGGATAACAGCACCGGAAATGTGGTGGCGATTGTCGGTTCGCGCAGTCAGGAAGACATCAAGGGCTATGTTTTAAATCGTGCGTATCAGAGTTACCGCCAGCCGGGCAGTTGTATTAAGCCGTTAAATGTCTATACACCGTATTTGCAGCTTGGCAATACGCCGGATACGAAGGTTACCGATTCGCAGATTGACGGCGGTCCTGCCAATGCCGATGCAAGCTATGCCGGAGAGATGACGTTGACAGATGCCGTAAAATGGTCTAAAAATACGGTTGCATGGAACATTTATCAGCAGATTACGCCAAAGACGGGAAGTTCCTTTTTAATAAAAATGGGATTTCATAAAATCTGGGTGGATAAAGATTACAATGCCGGTGCATTAGGCGGTTTTACGTATGGTGTGACAACAGAAGAAATGGCAGGCGGATATGCAGCACTTGCCAATGACGGTGTATACAGAAAAGCAACCTGTATCCGTCTTATTGTAGATGCTTCCAATAAAACGGTTGTCAATGAAACGAACCGTGACAGCAAGGTTTATGATAAAAGTGCATCGCGCATGATGACACAGATGTTAAGGGAAGTTGTATTAAGCGGTACGGGAACATCAGCAAATGTGGAAAATGCAATTGTTGCCGGAAAAACGGGAACGACAAATGCCAGCAAAGATGTATGGTTCTGCGGATACAGCAAGTATTACACCACAACGGTATGGGCAGGATACGATTATCCAAAAGAAATGTCCGGTGTCAACAGCCGTGTCAATGCAATCTTTAAAGATTTTATGACGGCGGTGCATACCAATCTGCCTGTAACAGATTTCAGTACGGTTACACAGCAGACAACACAACCGGAGACGACAGCGGCAGTACAGGAGGAAACGCAATCCTTACCGCAGGAAACTACAGCAATTGTGCCGGAAACGGAAACGACAGGGATTGAACAGGTAACACCGCAGCAGGTTCCGTCCACGACAGCACAGGTGCCAACAACAACACCGTATCAGCGATGGACGACAGCACCGGCACAGCCAAAGACAACGGCACCGATGCAGTATGGCGATATTGACGCCACGACAAGAACCGATCCCGATGCAACGGCACGCGGAGAGTGGTAAATGTGAACAAGCCATAAATCAAAGCTTGTTCACATAACACTTTGTGCCGACAGCGGCACAAAGTCGTCCGTTGATGCGGGTAGATGAGAAATCGAACAAGCCATAAATTAAAGGGATAGGAAAATGTGAATCAACATTTTCCTATCCCTTTTTGCCGGGCAGCGCCCAAAGCCTGCATACATTAATATTACTTGCCGTAATGTGTTTCGTTGTATTCCTTAACACGCTGCTGGATTCTTTCAACAGGGCTTAATAAGTTGCTGATAGAAGAATCGTGGTTTAACGTATCAACTAATAAAGCAATGTATTTGCTCATATCTACATTGATATACCAAGGCTTAGAAAGCAGTTCTTCCGGCTGGTATACAAGGTTCGTTGTAAGAACACGGTCGATAACGCCGTTTTCATAAGCTTCATCAAATTTCTTAAATCCATTTGTGAACAGACCAAAGGTTGTCGCACAGAAGACTCTCTTTGCTTTTCTTCTCTTTAATTCAGCAGCAACATCAATCATGCTTTCGCCGGAAGAAATCATATCGTCGATGATGACAACATCTTTTCCTTCTACGTTAGAGCCTAAGAACTCATGGGCAACAATCGGGTTACGTCCGTTGACAATCTTTGTATAGTCACGTCTTTTATAGAACATACCCATATCCAGACCGAGGACGTTTGCAAAGTAAACAGCACGTCCCATACCGCCTTCATCCGGGCTGATAACCATCATATGGTCGCTGTCGATGTGTAAATCGTCAACACCCAGTAAAAGATATTTAATAAACTGATACGTAGCAGAAACGGATTCAAATCCCTTTAACGGAATTGCGTTCTGTACACGCGGGTCATGTGCATCAAATGTAATGATGTTATCCACACCCATATCTGTGAGTTCCTTTAATGCAAGTGCGCAGTCTAAGGATTCACGTCCTGAACGTTTATGCTGTCTGCTTTCATACAGGAATGGCATAATAACGGTAATTCTGCGTGCTTTACCACCGGCAGCAGCGATAACACGCTTTAAATCTGCATAGTGGTCATCCGGTGACATATGGTTCTTATAACCGCATAAAGAATATTCAAGGCTGTAATTACATACGTCAACCATGATATATAAATCATATCCACGTACGGAATCGTTTAAAACACCCTTTCCTTCACCGGAACCAAAACGAGGGGTGCTTGCACTTACGATATAAGAATCTCTTTTATATCCGCTGAAAGCGAGTGTAGATTCATCTTCGTGGTCGCGCTGTTCTCTCCAGTCAACAAGATAATTATTTACCTTTTTGCCTAATTCTGAGCAGCTGGCTAAAGGAACGATACCTAAGGTACCATATGGAATAGTTTGTGTGTGACGTTCGTCTCGTGGCATAATTAAAATCCTCCATTAGTATAATACGATACAAATTTGTATTTAACACAATATAAAATATAATCATTCTTTGCCGATAAGTCAATGATTTCCTAAGGTTTTTGCCCTGTTTTTTTCAAAAGACGGATATCGGCACCCGCAAGCTTTAACAGCTTATAAGCACTGGTGAGGCGCGAAAAAATTCGCTCCGAATACATGTTGCGGATATCTGAGAGCGAAAGGTTGGTTGAGATAACCACGCTTTTTCTTCTGAGAATCCGTTCATTGATACAGTAAAACAGGCGGGAACTGGTGTAGCTGTTGGCAAATTCCGTGCCGAGGTCATCAATAATGAGCAGATCACAGTCTAAAATGTAGCTGCTGTCAATTGCTGTATCAGATGTATCCGGCTTGTTAAAATCCTGCTGTTCAAAGCATTGGAACAATTCCACGGCAGTCAGGTAAATGACACTGTGCGAAGAATCGAGCAGTTCCTTTGCAATACAGTTGGTTAAAAAAGTCTTTCCAACACCGGTATCGCCAAAAAGCAGCAGATTATCATAGGTGGTGTCAAATTCATCCACAAAGCGGTGGCATATGGACACAATATTCTGCATATTATTATAGGGTGTCAGTCCAATGGACGGAATCGGCGTTTTTTTATCATACCATTCATAGGAAAAGGTATCAAAATTTTCCGTCGTGATGATATTTTTTAAATTAGAATCGTGATACACCAGCTCAATGGCTTTTTTGGTGAAGCAGGCACATTTATGCTGACCGATATAGCCGGTATCCTTGCATTTCGGACAGGTATAGACAGGTTCTAAATAGTCTGCAGGTCTGCCAAGAGCAGCAAGACAGGCGGCTTTACGGTCTGCAAGTTCTGAAAGCTTTTTCCGGTAGGCGGTCTTGTAATCCGGATTTTTTAACATTTCTGCCGCCGCCTGCATGGAAAGCCCGATAATATCGTCTTCGATTTGGGCAATTTCAGGACATGCGGCAGTCACCTGCGCATACCGTTCATTCTGGATATGCCGGTTTTCGGTGCGGATCGCATCGTAAGTCCGCATAATTGCATCATGTTGGGAATTGGTAAGTGCCATAACCTTGTCCTTTCTAGCTGTTATTGCTGATTAAAGCGCTCTCTAAGCTGTCAATGTCGGTATCACGCTGGTGAAAATTGTGAAAACGGTTGTTATTCGTGCCGGGAGCAGAAGCTGCATTGGATGCTTTTTTCTGATTGCGCAGCAGTTCATATTCAGCATCTGATTTGCGGATATCTTCGGGTGTTTTTACATTTGCCTTATTCCACTTGGTAAGGATAGAGTCTGCGTATTCAAAACTCGGCTGATGCGTTGCCTTTAAAGTGCGGTTGCAGGCTTCAATAATCATATCGGCATCAAAGCAGTACGTGTCCGTCCATTTGGTGATAAACTCCCGTTCCCGCTGTCCGGGGTCGCGGCTTCCGATGCCAAAAGCATTCATCACGGAGTAAATGGTCATATTGTGGTTTGCTGTTTCAAGCTTTGCCTGTTTGACGGAAGTAATTCCGGCTTCTGCCCAGCTGGCAGCAATTTTTTCAATATAGCGCATACTCTTATGACCCTTTTGTACGCAGTAGCCGACCAGATATTCAATCAGGTCTGCGGGCAGTTTTAAGGTGTCGTAAAAATAGGCAATCCGCTGAAGTGCAGAAGAACCAAGAGGTTCGCCCATGTATTCTTCTACGGCGAATAAAAGCATGGCAAAATTTTCATCGCCAAGTTTAAATTCGCTGATGCGGGTCATGGAATAGGATTCCGGACCGGCGGTTTCTTTTGCGGCTGCCGTTTCCATCAGAGGAGCCATAGCGGATGTCATAGTGTGAGGTGCAGAAGCTGACACGGCAGTATTGACAGCCGGACTGTTTACGATGGCATTTGGCATGCCAGAATTGTCTGCATAGCGGGGGTCAGCCCCCCTGGAAGCGGACGAAGCGGATAAATCCGTAAAGGAGATGCCAGTCAGCATGCCGTCCGGGCTGAAATTTAAGCGCAGGGCATTCATTTTATCCCAGTAGCGCAGCCCGCGCAGGATGTCGGCTTCCGTCTGGTTGAATAAATCTGCCATTTCAGACACAGATAAAGAAATGTGACCGGCAGACACACAACGCAGAAGATACAAATATATTTTTACAAATTCACCATTTGCCTGTGGCATTAAGGTGTCAATAAAATAATTGGAAACGGCGGTGTTATCCGCACGGTTTTCCATATGTAATGTAATTGTATTCATACAAAAAACTTCCTTATCAATTCAGTTTCTTCATTATAACACACACCAAAACAAAATCAACAGGTGGAAAACACAGGGTTATCCACTGGGGATAATGTGGATAATGTGGATAACTTGTAAAAGAAAAATGAAATGCGTGTAAAAAGCGGAATTGTGGACAAGTCCTTATAAACAGGAAATCCACACACAGAATCAACAAAAATGTGATTAAGTATGTGGATAATGTGGATAACTATGTTGAAAACCAAACTATTTTACTGAAATTATTGAGAAATCAAGGCTTCCCCGATTTGATAGACATTTCCGGCACCCATAGTTATCAACAAATCGCCGTTGATACAATTTTTTGATAAAAATTTCTCAATTTCTTCAAAAGAGCCAAAATAAAAACACTCTTTGCCCAGTTTTTCGATTTCGTGTTTTAAATCAAGAGAGCTGATGCCCAGTGTATCCGTTTCTCTTGCAGCATAAATATCGGCAAGAACAACCTTGTCTGCGTGGGAAAGCGCTTCTGCAAATTCCGTGAGCAGAATTTTGGTACGCGAGTACGTATGCGGCTGGAATACACACCAGACGGTTTTGTGCGGATAATGGGCAGCCGAAGCAAGCGTTGCCTTAATCTCATCCGGGTGGTGGGCATAGTCGTCAATGACTGTGACACCGTTAAATTCGCCTTTCTTTTCAAAGCGGCGTTCTGTACCGTGAAAACCTGAAAGACCGGTGGCAATCACTTCAAGTGAAAGTCCCAGCTTTTTTGCGGCTGCAATGGCGGCAAGAGAATTGTATACATTATGCACGCCGGGAACAGAAAGATGAATCTGGCCGGAAGGTGTTCCTTCTATTAAAAGAGTGTACGTGCAGCAGCCCATTTCATCAAAAGCAATATCTGCAGCGCTGTACATGCTCTTAGCCGGGTCAGAACCGACAGTAATGACTTCACAGGAAGTGTCCTGATAGAAGTATTCGTAATTGTCAATATCGGTATTGATAATTAAAGTACCGTCTGCCGGAAGCTTTTCCGTAAACAGCTTAAAGGAATGACGGATATCGTCAATATCCTTAAAGAAATCGAGGTGGTCTTCCTTGACATTTAAAATAATGTTCATGGTCGGGTGGAAGGATAAGAAGCTGTTGGTATATTCACAGGCTTCTGTTACAAAAATACCGGACTGTCCGACACGGATATTACCGCCGATACTGTCTAAAATGCCGCCGACAGAAATGGTCGGGTCACAGTTACCTGCCATTAAAATCTCCGTCAGCATGGAAGTTGTCGTTGTTTTTCCGTGTGTACCGGCGATATTGACAGCAGTTTTGTAGTTGGTCATAATCTGTCCGAGCAGTTCGGCACGGGTAATCGTAGGAATACCCGCAGCTCTTGCTGCCGAAAGTTCAGGATTGGTGTCCCTGATGGCAGCTGTGTAGACTACTAAGTCAATGTCACTGGTAATATTGTCAGCCGTCTGGCTGTATACAATATGACAGCCTGCGGCAGTAAGTTCTTTCGTGAGTGCAGATTCAGCAGCATCTGAGCCGGATACGGTAAAATTCTTATCCCGCAGTATATGTGCAAGACCGCTCATGCTGATTCCTCCAATACCGATAAAATGTACATGAATAGGATTATTAAAATTAATATGATACATGGTTGAATCCTTTCTTATTAAATATAGCAGATGAAAAACATCATACAATCATATTATAAACGTATTGCGGAAAAATTCAAACTTTATTTTCACCGGCGCTGACATAATATTTACGGTACAGATGTCATATGGATTGCTCCGTGCTGCGCACTCTCACAATCCTGCCCAGTATTCGCATATCGTGAAGCATTCGCTTCACTTTTATGCGAATACTGGGCGGATCATGAATCCTTACAGCCGCGCTTGCGCGAGCGCATCGCGGTGATAAGGATTATGACCTTGACATCTTAAATTATATCGGAAAAATAGGTATTATTTGAAAATATCCGCATAAAATGTAAATTGTATTGCGTATGTGTTATATACAAGTGTAATTGTTTTATTAAAGGATAAAAATATTTAGAATTTTACAAAATTCTTTTTACTTAATGAGTCACATATGATATAATTGTTTTATCAAAACAGGTTTATTATTATAACATCAGAGGTGATAGCATGATTAAAAAAGAGATGATTGCCATGTTATTGGCAGGGGGACAAGGCAGCAGACTGGGAGTGCTGACTGCAAAGGTAGCGAAGCCTGCGGTATCTTTTGGTGGAAAGTATAGGATTATCGATTTTCCATTGAGTAACTGCATTAATTCAGGCATTGATACGGTAGGTGTGCTGACACAGTATCAGCCGTTAAGACTGAACTCGCATATCGGTATTGGTATTCCGTGGGATTTGGACAGAAATGTCGGTGGTGTAACTGTACTTCCGCCGTATGAAAAGAGTTCAAACAGTGAGTGGTATACAGGAACAGCCAATGCCATTTATCAGAATCTGGAGTATATGGAACAGTATAATCCCGATTATGTTTTGATTTTGTCAGGAGATCATATTTATAAGATGGACTACAAAATCATGCTGGATTATCATAAGGCGAACAATGCGGATATTACGATTGCCGCAATGCCGGTTCCGATGGAAGAAGCGAGCCGTTTTGGTATCGTGGTAACAGATGAAGATAACCGCATTACAGAATTTGAGGAAAAACCGACGCAGCCAAAGAGCAATCTGGCGTCAATGGGTATTTACATATTCAGCTGGAAGGTATTAAAGGAAGCTTTAATCAAGCTGAAAGACCAGAATGAATGTGACTTTGGCAAGCATGTTATTCCGTACTGCTTCGAGAACAATAAACGCATTTTTGCGTATGAGTACAACGGATACTGGAAAGATGTCGGAACACTCAGTTCTTATTGGGAAGCAAATATGGAATTGATTGATATTATCCCGGTGTTTAACCTGTATGAAGAATTTTGGAAGATTTATACCCGCACGGATACGATTCCGCCGCAGTATATTGGGGAAAATGCTTACATAGAAAAGAGTATTATCGGTGATGGAACGGAAATTTACGGAAAGGTTTATAATTCCGTTATCGGTGCCGGCGTCGTCATAGAAGAAGGCACGGTGGTACGTGATTCAATTATTATGAACAATTCTGTTATCGGAAAAGACAGTATTGTTACAAAGTCGATTATTGCAGAAGATGTTCAGATTGGCAGCCATGTTGAACTTGGGGCAGGCGAAGAAGCAGAGAATGTATTTAAACCCCAAATTTATAATTCAGGCCTTGTTACAGTCGGTGAATGTTCCGTTATCCCGGACAATGTAACAGTAGGTAAGAATACAGCTATTTCCGGCGAGACGACCATTGATGATTATCAGGAAGGGCAGCTTGCAAGCGGAGGCATCATAATTAAGGCAGGTGATAATGTATGAAAGCAATAGGAATTATTCTGGCCGGTGGCAATAACAAACTGATGAAAGATTTATCAAAAAAGAGGGCAATCGCGGCAATGCCGGTTGCGGGAAGCTACAGGGCAATTGATTTTGCATTAAGTAATATGTCCAATTCCCGTATTAATAAAGTGGCTGTTATTACACAGTACAATGCCCGTTCTTTAAATGAGCATTTAAGTTCATCAAAATGGTGGGATTTCGGCAGAAAGCAGGGCGGACTGTTCGTATTTACACCGACAATTACAGCAGACAGCAGCTACTGGTACCGCGGCACGGCAGATTCTTTATATCAGAATCTGAATTACTTAAAGACAAGCCATGAGCCGTATGTTGTTATCGCATCCGGTGATGGTATTTATAAGATGGATTATAATAAAGTGCTGGAGTACCATATTGAAAAGAAAGCGGATATTACGATGGTTGTCAAGAAAATGACAGACCGTTCGGAGATTAACCGTTTCGGACTGGTAACGATGACAGAGGAAGGACGGATTACCGATATCGATGAGAAACCGCTGGAAACCAATCTTTCCACTGTTTCAACAGGAATCTATGTAATCCGCAGAAGACTGCTGATTGAACTGATTGAAAAGGCAGCTTCAGAAGACCGTCATGATTTTGTAAGGGATATTCTGATACGTTATAAGAATATTAAAAAGATTTACGGATATAAGCTGGAAAGCTATTGGAGCAATATCTCATCCGTAAGGTCTTACTATAAAACTAATATGGACTTTTTAAAGAAAGATGTCCGTGATTATTTCTTTAAGCAGTATCCGGATATTTATTCAAAGGTAGAAGATTTACCGCCGGCAAAGTACAACTGTGGTGCACAGGTCAGCAACAGCCTTGTATCAAGCGGCTGCATTGTCAACGGTACAATTGAAAATTCGATTTTGTTTAAAAAGATTTATATCGGAAATAACAGTGTAGTAAAGAATTGCATTATTTTAAATAATGCATATATTGGAGATAACTCTTATCTGGAGAACTGCATTGTGGAAAGCGGAAGTACCATTAAAGCCAATACCAATTACAAGGGTGAGGGCGAACCGCTGATTCTTGATGAAAACAGTCCGATTTATTACTAAAAAACTGCAACGACACAAAAAGATTATGGCTGCAACAGGGGGCAGCAGAAGGGGCGCTTATGAATATTACAGATGTACGTGTTAGAAAAATCAGCAAAGAAGGAAAGATGAAGGCAGTTGTATCGGTTACAATAGATGATGAATTTGTTGTACACGATATTAAGGTTATCGAAGGCGATAAGGGGTTATTTATTGCGATGCCAAGCAGAAGGTCGTCAGACGGTGAGTACAGGGATGTAGCCCACCCAATCAACACCTCGACAAGAGAACGGTTACAGGCGGTGATTCTGGAAGCCTATGAAAAGGCAGAAGAATCGCCAGAGGAATAACAGGCAATAAAATTGTAAAGTGAAATAAAAAGGCTGCACAGAAAAAGTAGTATCTGTGCAGCTTTTATTTCTTGTATTCCGTATCACCGGTCAACAATATTCCCTTTCAGTTTCCGGAATGTCGATGGGGACACACCGTTTACTTTCTTAAAGGCGTCGCCGTAGTAGTTACTGTTATCATAGCCGCATTCAAAGGCGATTTCCGTAATGCTCATGCCGGTTTCCAGAAGCAGTTTTTCAGAATGATTAATCCGCACATTATTTAAGTATTCTTTAAACCCCAGACCGTTTGCAGACTTGAATTTTTTGGAAAAGTACGAAGGATTTAAGTGCAGCAGTTCTGCCATGTCATCCAGTGTAATATTATTTTTAAAGTGTTCGTTAATATAGTCTACGGCAATCTGGAGTGCTTCATCGGTGGCACGTGTGTTGTTGTTGACAATCAGAATTGAAGCATCATTAATATATCGTAAAATACGCACGACCAAGGTCTGAAAATACATTTTTAACATGCAGTTTGAAAAAATATCAGACGACTGGTGTTCGGCAAGAATCAGACTCAGCATGGCATTGATATCGCTGCGGCAGTCCTCCGGCAGATAAAAGATTTTGGAAAACAGGTGGCTTTGCAGCCATACTGTGCCGAATTCTGCAACCAGCTCGCTTAAATAACTCTGTGTAAATTCAATCGATACACATTCATGCAGGGCAGCATCTGAGTAAGAAGTGCGGTGCAGCGTATCTGCGGGAATAAATGTAATATTGCCGGGCGTCAGGTGGTAGACATTGTTTTTGATAAATAAATCGCACCTGCCGCTGATCAGGTAAAACATTTCATAATAAGAATGTGCATGCGCAGAGTGCATATGGTAAGACGCCTGATGGGTCTTTTTGGAAATTTCAAATCGTGATGTTACAGCCATAGAAATCCTCGTTTCTGAACAATTTTATAAAATTTTGTTCGGATGTTTTTTGAATGCAAAATGGTAAAAATGCACAAAAAATCATAATATATTTGCGTAATATTAACATATGCTATATTTTACACCTAAAATAATCAGTAAACAAGAGCAAAAATCACTATTTTTTTGTAGAAAAGGTGGGATGTTTGTGATAGATTAGAGTCATTGGAGAGATTTAACAAAAATGTAACACGAATTTTACATTTTTGATTAAAAATTGACAATAGGGCTAATTTCACGAGAGGAGAGTAATTATGAAGACTAAAAAGTCAAAAAGAGTAATGGCGGTCGTAATGGCGGTTTTACTCACAGTAGGTATTATGCCTATGGACTGGGCTGTAACAAAGGCAGCAGCAAGTACAGTCCACTCTTTTGATGCAACAGCGCAGGCTTCAGTTGGGGATGACAAAGCCGTGATTGCAGAGGGAACAACATTTAATGACGGGTACTTTAAAATCGTAGGAAAAGTGACCCAGAGAACCAACAGTGACGGAAGCATAAAGGCTTACGAACTGGCATCTAAGGCGGCAGGTGCCGTGCAGTTTACAACGGAAAGCACTTCTTCCGTAGTAGTAGGATTAAGCAGTACGGGCGGTTCTAATGAATCCGCAGTGGCACTGATTAATACAGCGGACAATAGTGTGGTTGCAGAAGATGCAGGAACAGCTGTTGTAGCAGGAACAAAAAAGACAGAGTTAAAGTATACAGCATTACCGGCAGGTACCTATCAGGTTGTATCACCGGAAGATGCAGAACGTAACAGAGGCGCAAGATTCTTAGACATTACTGTTGAGGAAGAAGAAGCTGCAGCAGTTACAACAACTTATGCATTCGCAGTTGCAGACCTTTCACCGGCAGCTTACAGCGTAACAGCCGATAAGACAGCAATTGCTGAAGGAACAGTCTTTGCTTCTGATTATGTAAAGACTGTCGGAACAGCAACATTCAGAACAAAGAGTTCTTCCGATTTCAGTGCATTAAAGGCAATTGAACTTGGTTCAAAGGCATCCGGTGCATTACAGTTTACTGTAACAGGTACTGCTTCAGTATCTTTTGAAGCAAGCAGTACAGGCGGTTCGAATGAATCGGCAATTGCACTTGTAAATACAGCAGACAACAGTACGGTTGCAGAAGATGCAGGAACAACTATTGTTAAGGGAACAAACGCAACAAAGCTTACATACAGCAGCTTACCGGCAGGTACTTATCAGATTGTATCACCGGAAGATGCAGAACGTAACAGAGGTGCCAGAGTATTAAGTTTTACGGCAGAGCAGACAGCAAGCGGCGAAAGACCGGCAAGAAAAGCATGGGAAGACGTAGCAGCACCGGCAATTGGTGAGATTACGGCAGCAGACGGTAAAATTACAGTTCCGTTTACAATGGTAATCGGCTATGACGGTGCAGACAGTGTATCCGTTGATATGAAGAATGCAGCAGGAACGGTTGTAGCCACAGAAAATTATGCAAAAGATGCAGCAGAAGGTGTAGTTACATTTACACCGGCTGCAAGCGGTGATTATACATTTACAATTACAGCAGCAAGAAAAGATGAAGCAGACAAGACAGGAACAGATAAGGAATTTAAGGGCTTTGAACTTCCTCTTGCTAAGCCGTCTTTCCAGAGTGCAACAAGCCAGGGCGGCGGTAAGGTTTCACTCGTATGGGACGAAGTGACAGAAGCTTCTTCTTATGAAGTATCATACAGCGAAAACGGAACAGACTTTACACAGCCTGTATCTGTAACAGGAACAGAATATGTCGTTTCAGGACTGACAGTCGGTAAGGAATATACTTTCAAGCTGACAGCAGTCAGAGTATTACCGGCAGCCGTTTCAGAAGCTGCAACGATTACAGCAAAAGCAACTGCAGAAGCACAGCAGGTATGGGCTTTTTCAGCATTCGGTCAGGGCGTCAGCTCAGACGAAAAGAATGCAGGCTATGAAGGCAGTGCGAATGACGGAAAGGTAACACTTTGGAATTTAAACAGCAAGGGTAAGATTGTACCGGCTTCTACAGACGGTTTATCCTTCTACTATACAGCCATTCCTTCTAATATGAACTTTACATTGTCAGCAACCGTAACAGTTGATGAATGGACATTGACAAACGGTCAGGAAGGCTTTGGTTTAATGGCGGCCGACAGAGTTGGTAAGAACGGTGATTCTTCTGTATTCTGGAACAACTCCTATATGGCATCTGTCACAAAGGTTGAATACTATGTAAACGCAGATGGCAGCATGGCATTAGACACGATTAAGCAGGGTGGCACAACAGCACCGGAGGGTTCTGTAAAGGCAACAATGAAGTTAGGTATCGGCTCACAGGAAAAGACAGGTGTTACAAAGGCAAACCTTTCTAAGCTTGAAGCAAACGATACAGCAACCGTAAACAATGAATTCAGTTCAAAGATGACAACACTGGAAAGCTCCGGTGTAACGGGAAATCTGATTGGCAATGCAACAAAGGATGTTACAGGAACAGTTGAGAATCCACAGACAACCTTTAAGATGTCTATTCAGAAAAATAACACAGGTTATTTCGTAAGCTATACCAACGAAGCAGGCGAAACTGTGACAAAGAAATACTATGACACAAAGGCATTGGAACAGTTAGATGAAGACAATGTATATGTTGGTTTCTTCGCTTCAAGAACAGCAAAGATTACCGTAACAGACATTAACTTAACAACGGTTTCACCTGAAAATGATGTGGCAAAAGAAGAACAGCCGGTTACAACCGTAGCACCTTCATACAAAGTAACATCTGCTACTGTATCCAATTCAGAAAACTACAAGTTATCTTATGTAGCCAATGCAGACGGTCACGTTGTTGTTACTGCAGCAGACGGAACGGTCATTGCAGATGAAGATGTAACAGCCGGTCAGAAATATGTATGGGAAACGACATTAACATTAGGTGAGAATACATTTACAGTAACGATGACACCGGTGGAAGGTTACAGACCAAGTGAATTTGAAGTATTGGATTCTTATGAAGCTTCAACATTTACTTATAAGGTAACATACAACAAGTTTGATGGTGACGTGATTTATGTCGGACCGGATGCGGCATCAGACGGTGTCGGTACAAAGGAAAATCCGATTGACATTTACACAGCAGTAAAATTTGTTTCACCGGGACAAAAGATTGTACTTCTTTCAGGTACATACAACTTAGAATCAACAGTTACGGTACAGCCGGGTATCGACGGTACGGAAAGCCAGCCAATCATTATGGCGGCAGAGTCTTCTACAGACAGACCGGTATTTGATTTCGGCAAGAACTGTGAAGGTATGGTATTAGCCGGTGATTACTGGTATTATCAGGGATTTGATGTAACAAATTCAGCAAATGCAAAGGATGGTATCAGACTTTGCGGAAGCAGCTGTACAGTAGATAACGTACGGACTTATCACAACGGTAACACCGGTTTACAGATCAGCCGTTTTACATCAACAGATACCAGAGAAGAATGGCCAAGCAACAACTTAGTATTAAATTGTACATCATACGGCAATGCCGATGAGGGTTATGAAGATGCAGACGGATTTGCAGCAAAGCTGACAATCGGTGAAGGAAATACATTTGACGGCTGTATCGCATACAACAATGCAGATGACGGATGGGATTTATTTGCAAAGGTAGAAACAGGCTCAATCGGTGCTGTAACAATCCAGAACTGTGTAGCTTATGGCAACGGTTATCTGGAAGACGGTACTGATGCCGGCAACGGTAACGGATTTAAGATGGGTGGTTCAAGTATGTCAGGATACCACAAGTTAATCAATTCCGTAGCATTTGATAACAAGGCAAAGGGTATTGATTCTAACAGCTGTCCGGATATTCAGGTAACCAATTCTACATCATACAATAATGGCGGTTCAAACGTAGCCATGTATACAAATGATGCAGCAAATACCGATTTTATGGCAACAGGTGTTCTTTCATGGAGAACACAGAAGACAAGTGTGAATGAAACATTTAAGTTCAAGGGTACACAGGATGCTTCTAAGGTATATCAGTCAAGCAACTATTTCTGGAACTGCACGGAAGCAGGAACAAATAATAGTACAACAGCCGTAACGGCAGACTGGTTTGTATCTACAGACACAAAGATGAATTATGACACACACGTATATGCAGCGATTCCGGTTACAAGAAACAGTGACAATACAATCAATATGAACGGCTTACTGGTACTTACAGCCAATGCAAAGGCTGGCGCTGTTGTAGGCGGTCAGGCTTCTGCAAAGATTGATTTGAGCGGTAAGATGACAGATGGTCTGTTATTCCAGAAGACAACAGGCAGTGAATCTGTAGAAACAGGTGATATGGCAAATATGATGCTTTATATCCTCTTACTGCTTGGCGCAGCAGGTGTATATGCAGTTTCTAAGAAAAGAAAGCACGCATAGGCATGATACCGGATTCAGACGAATATAAACGAATATAAAAGTCAAGGAACCCCTTTATTGAGGTGACTTAATAAGGGGGTTCTTTTCTTAAAGAAAATATATATTTTGACAATTAAATTAATTGCAAAAAGATATGTATTTTCTTTTGGAAAAGAACAAAAAGGGAGGTTTTTTTACAATGATTAAAAACAGAAGGACGAGCGGACTGCTGAGCATGGCATTGGCAACATGTCTGGTTGTAAGTGCAGTACCGGTACAGACAGTGGATTCTATTTTGGGAAATGCAGCAGGAAGGGTAACAGCTTATGCTGAGGAAACGGCGCAGAGTACAAAGCCGCTTACAACACTTTGGAAAACGCAGGAAGTCGGTACACACGAGGGAACAGGAACTTATGCGTATGATGCAGCAGCAAAGACTGTAACGGTAAACGGTGCCGGTACAAAATTTGATAAATCAGCAGGAAGTGATGATTTATTCTACGCTTATTTTGAGGGTAAAGGAGATTTAACCATTACAGCGAAGATGACCGTCAATAATAACGGCAATGCAGGATACGCAGGACTGTTAATCCGTAATACCGCAGATGAAGCGGGAAGTGCCAGTGCAGCACTGTATGCAGATTTTGCAAATGGAAGCAAGAATCAGATCCGTTACGGATACCATAAAGAAGCAGCAGGCGGCGGTGCATCACAGGTCAATACGGCAGTCACAACCGCTTCTTCTGACATTTATATTAAATTAGAAGTTTCAGAGAATAAAGCAACCTATCACGTTGCTTCGACAGCTGATTTTTCAGATGAAAAGGTAAAGACACAGACAATTTCCGGATTATCAGCAAAGACAATCGGTTTCTTTGCAACAGAAGGAGTAACTGCAGAATTTTCGGATGTAACGGTAACTTCTGCATATACAACGGATGACGGTGCAGATGTTAAAAAGCAGATTTTTGATTCAGAGGCAGGAGAAGTGAACTTCTCACAGTCAAGCAGTAAAGATTACTCAGGAAATTATGATGCCGGAAATTCCTTTGAAACTTCCGCAAACGGCAATATTTTATCCGTAAACCATACAAGAAGTGCGGCAGTTAAGGGAAATATCAGGGATGATAAGGGAATGGATTACATATTATTTCCGGAAACATCAGAAGATATGACGATTTCAGCAGATATTACAGTGACAAAGCTGGATTCCGGTACAGATAAGCAGGGGCTTGCCATCGGACAGTTTAACGCGAAGACCGGCAGCGCCATGAAGTGTGACGTATTACATATCCAGAAAAATATTGTGATTCAGCATACATTTTCAACGGTCAGCGGAACGGGTAACTGCGGTTCTCCAAAGGTTGGCAAAAAAACTGACACAGCAAACGGATATGAGCTGGGCGGCACATATACACTGACTTACACAAAGAGTGGCAATACCGCTAAAATGCAGGTTGTAAGCGCAGACGGAACGGTGCTTATGGGTTCAGAAGCAAATCCGGGCGAATTTGACCTGACACAGTCTTATGCAGACCTGCAGACAGGACAGACAGTACGCTATGGTCTGGCATTTTCAGGTGTTACGGCAGAAATCAGTAACCTGACCTTAAAGAATGCAGAAGGTACGGTTGTATATGACCAGAACGATTATTATGTTGCAGTCGGTGTTGCACCGGTGATTACAAATGCCGCAACAGAAGTGGCTTCTGACAGAAAGAGCATGAATATTACATGGGATGTCGCAGAAGAAGGCTCAGGCAATATTAAATATGCCGTATATGTATCAAAGGATGGCGGTGAATATACAAAGATTTCTGATTCTAAGGTGAACAGCTTCAGTTATGCCGGAATGGACGGCGACGGAAACTATCAGTTTAAGATTGTGCCTTATGGCGGAACAACAATGGGAACAGCCGTAGAAACTGAAATAACGGACTATCAGGCACCACTTGCACAGGCTGAATTAACAGCCGCAGGCAGCAAATCTAAGGTAGAACTGTCATGGAATGCCGTAGAAGGTGCATCTTCTTATGATGTATACAGAAAACTGGGTTCTGACGGTGAAGCAGTGCTGGTTAAGACAACAGCAGAGAATGCATTTACAGATACAGATGTTGTCGAAGAAGAACCGTATTATTACTATGTTATAGCAAAAAATGACAAGAATACAAGTAATCCGTCAGCAACGATGCAGGTACTGACATCAGACGGCCATACAGGTGCTTATGTATATGAAAATGAAGCAACAAAACTGACAGTAGCATATAAGTCCAATGATACTGTTTTTGATGATAATGCACTGCTGGTTCTTACAGCAGACGAAGCAGGAACAGCACAGCTTTATGTAAATGACGTGCTGGCAGATACCAAAACTGTCGGTGCGGGCGATGAAATGAAGTTTGAACCTGAATTAAAGAAAGGCAGAAATGACGTTACTGTTATATTTACTGATGCAGAGGGCAATGCGACAAGAAAGACATTTAATTTTGTTGCAAACCCGGATGTTGATATTGTTGTAGATGCGGCATATACAGGCGAAGACGGTGCAGAGTCAGACGGACTGCCGGTATACAAGACTGTTCAGGCAGCAGTCAATGCAGTGCCGGAAGATAATGCAGAAGCCAAAGTAATTTACATTAAAAATGGTGAATATAATGAACGGGTTGAAGTAAAATCACCATATGTAAGTCTTCTCGGACAGGACAGTGAAAAGACCCATTTATTCTATTCTGTATGTGTTGCCAACGGAAATGCAGACAGTATGTGGAACCGTAATGCAATGTATGTAGATACGGCAGCAACAGGCTTTACAGCAGAAAATCTGACGGTTGAAAATTCTTATGACTATACAAACGGTTCGGACCAGCAGGCAGATGCCCTGTGTATTGTAGCTGACCAGACAGCATGTATTAATGTAAGATTAATCGGCTATCAGGATACACTGCTGACCGATACAAGAACGAAAGATGGAAACGGCAATTATGCGGTAACAAGACAGTATTTCAATAAATGTTATATTACAGGTAATGTTGACTTTATCTATGGTGCAGGTACTTCCGTATTTGAAGACTGTGATATTGTTGCAAGATATACAGAATACAAATCAGACGGATGCTATACAGCCGGAAGAACATATGCTTCCACACCTTACGGATACGTATTTAACAACTGCCGTTTCCTTGCAGAAGAAGGCGTAGCAGACGGTGTATACAGAATGGCACGTCCGTGGGGGGCAGATGATTCGACAACATTTATGAACTGCTACTTAGGCAGAGCTATTTCACTGGAAACATCTTATGGCGACATGAGCGGTAACTTAGCTGAAAATGCAAGATTTGCAGAATACGGTTCTTATGGCCCGGGATATACAGTAAATAATAAGCGTCCATACCTGACAAGTACACAGGCAGCAAAATTTAAGACGGATACAGTCATGGGAGACTATGATTACAGCGCAAGAATTGCTACGTTGTACGGAACACAGCAGGAAGAACCGAAAACAGATGTAACGGTTGTTGATAAGGCAGAGGTTGTTAAGAATGTAGCGGTTGATGAAAATGCCGTAATTAAAAATGCAGCCGGTGAAACCGTAAATCCGGGACAAGTCAGTGTTGTCATTGAAAAAGCCGGAGACAGCGTAATTGACTCAATTATGAAAGGCTTTACAGCTGGCGGAATATTAATTGCTGACGGAAGTACAGTAGATTATTATGACATTGAATTACAGGATGAGAACGGTCAGGCAGTTATGCTTGAAAGCGGTAAAATCCAGATTACATTTGCTTATAAAGAAGGAATTGATTACAGCAAAGTGAATGTAATTGTATATCATCTGAATGAAAAGACCGGTGTCATTGAAAAGCTGGAAACACAGCTTACAAGTGAAGGTATCCGTTTTGAGGCAGACAGCTTCAGTCCGTTTGCAGTATACTATGAGAATAAAACGGTACAAAACGATGATATCACCAAGCCGGATGATACAAAAACAGACGATGTAAAGAAGGATGATGCAGGTTCAGGAACACAGCAGGGTGAGAATACCGGTGATGTGTCAGAGAAATCAGAAAATGCACAGCAGTCTGCGGATACAGGCGTACAGACAGGAGATACAGCCAATGGATTTGGATTCCTTGCAGCAGCAGTTGCAGCGGCAGGAGCAGGTGCTTATGAATTTCTTAGAAAAAGAAAGCTGATTCGCAGATAAAAAAGATAATTACTCAAATTTGATAGCCCGCGGGGCTGCCATGGAAATTCAAAAATTTCGTGGCAGCCTTTTTGCATTGCCGGTAGACGGTTTTGGGAAAGATATATGTAAGAATTTGCATATAAATTGATATAAGAGTGAAAAATATGTAAAATGCACAAAAAATGTGACAAATATCAGTAGTTGAGTAGCAAAAATAACTGCAATCATGGTTGACTATCTGATTTAAAAATAATATAATAAAAACAATTGGTGAAAACTTATAAAAGTTTTTTAAAAAGTTCGTGATTTTTTAAAAATGTGCTAAAAATACGAGGTTTCAGGAATGCTTTTATAAAAACACTAAAAACAAATCAGGAGGACGATTATGAGAAGAAAGGTGACAAAGGCAGCAGCGCTTTTATCAGCAGTACTGATGGCTAGCAGTTCTGTACCGTATGGTGTGTTAATACCTTACAATGTATTGGCAGAAGAGGTAAGTGCAGATGCCGGTGTGGCAGCACAGGAGGAAACAGCAGCAACTGTAGGCAGCGTAACCAACATTAAGACATGGGATGCAGCAGGCTTACTGGCAGCAGCAACAACAGAGGATAATGGCTTATCCTTAAAGGGTGACGGCTGGACAACCGGAACAGATACAGCCGGAGCAGAAGCATTTGGAACAGGAGATTATGTAAAGGCAGGAGGTGTAAAGCCGACACCAAATAATGGCGCAGTTCCGACAGCAGGATGCTACTTACAGTATACAGCGACCGACAGCGGTAAGCTGACAATTATGGAAAAGACACAGAAGTCTAATAAGAGCTTCTATGTAGTAGATTCAGACGGAGTTGTAAAGGATACAAAGACATCAGGTTCAGCAAGTACATATGATACCATTACAATTGATGTGGAAGAAGGCAAGACCTACTATGCATATATGTCAGGTTCAACAGCAAACATCTTCCAGGTATCCTTAGCAGTCGGTGAAAAGAAGCAGACTGCATGGGCAGATGTTGCAGCACCGGTGATTAACAGTGTAACAACAGATGAAGCCGGAGATTTCGTTGTAGACTTCTCAGCAGTCATTGATGCATACAAGGGTGCTGATGATGTAAAGGTTACAATGTTACAGGATGGTCTGGAAGTATCTACACAGACATTTACAAAGCAGGCATCAACAGCTACATTTGCACCATACCGTTCAGGTACTTACACATTCGTAGTGGTTGCACAAAGATATGGCGAAGCTGATAAGGCAAGTGAAGTTTATACATACAAGGATTATGTACTGGCAGTGAAGAAGCCGGTTATCACATGGGCACAGAACAAGGGTAACGGCGATGTTTACTTAGACTGGATTAATATTGAAGATGCAGATTCTTATTCTGTAGCTTATAAGGAATCCGGAAGCACAGCAGATTACACGGTTGTAGAATCAGCATTATCTGCAGAAACGGGCAATTATACACTGACAGGACTGACAGCAGGCAAGTCTTATGATATCCAGATTAAGGCACTCAGAAAGTCAGACGGTTTTGAATCTGTTTATACAGAAAAAGATTTTGAAGTAACAACAGCAGAAGAACAGCCATGGTATACGGCAATCGTAGGTTCTGCACAGGCAGGCGATGTTACATTTACAACGGCTGACGGTCAGACGGATAATGTAAAGCTTTCCGTATCTGACAATAGCGCAGCAAAGAGTAATAATCAGGAATCACCGGCAATTGCAGGAACAGCCGGAACACTGGAAGTTAAGGGACAGGCAAGCGGTAAGATTTCTGATGATGAAGACGGATTTACATATTACTATACAAAGATTGATCCGAACAAAGAAAACTTTAAGCTGAGTGCAACATTTGAGATTACGGATACTTCTCTCACACCGGATAATCAGACCGGTTTTGGTATTGTTGCAGCCGATGCACTTGGATTAAATGTATGGGGCAATCCGGATTATGTACATAAGTATTTCAACTATGCATCTTCTATGATGTTTAGCTCAAAGCAGAGTAATCCGTTTATGAGAACGGTTACAGGTTATACATCAGCTGATACATCAAGCAATGACGGTGTGGAAAGAAGTGTAACAAATGCTAGGTTTACAGACCAGACAGTTAAATTTGAAGTAGGCAACAAATATACATTTACATTAGAAAAGACAGACGAAGGTTATACAGCAGCCTGCAACGGTTCAGAGCAGAAGCTTTCTGATAATTCCTTTACATCTGTACAGGAAGATGGAACAGTTGTAGTTGGTATTGCAGTATCCAGAAAGGTATCTGTAAAGGTATCTGATGTTGAATTTTCAAAGTCTGAAAGCAAGGGTATTACATCAAATGACAACGGTGATACAAAGATTACACCGGACGGAAGAGTATACTCAACAAGTACAAGTGGTTCTTCAAATTATGAATACATCTATGTACCAAATTGTGCAGGTACATTGACAGTATCAAACGGTGATACAGATGTAGTTGTAGATCAGGCAGTTGCTGCAAATGAAGTTGTAAGAGTAAATGTTCCGTTAAACAACGGAAAGAATACTGTAAAGTCAACATTAAAGCCAACAGCAGCAGATAACATTGCAAGCACAGTAGCAGTTATTAAGGAAACAGTTGTTGATCATCAGTCATACGGACAGGAAGGTCAGACAATCATTGTATCCGCAGATGCTGATGCAGAAGGTAAGGGAACAGAAGAAAGCCCGATGAGCCTGTCTAATGCATTAAAGTATGCACAGCCGGGTCAGACCATCTTCTTAAAGAATGGTACTTACAGCGGTGCAAAGGTTGAAAGAAGTGTCAGCGGTACAGCAGATAAGAATATCAACCTTGTAGCAGAATCACTTTCTACAGACGGAACAGACGGTGTAGTATTTACAGGTGAAGTAAGGCTCACAGGTTCATACTGGCATGTATATGGTCTGTATGTAAAAGATTCAGCGGGTGTAGGTATCCAGATTTGCGGTAACTACAATACAATTGAAATGTGTACAGTAAACCACGCAGCAAATTCAGGTATCCAGATCAGCCGTGAAGGCGGTGCAGATAATGATGCCGGAAGAAAGGGCAAGTTATGGCCTACAGGCAACCTCATTAAGAACTGTGAATCATTTGATAACTGTGATAAAGGACGTAATGATGCCGATGGTTTTGCAGCAAAGCTGACTTGTGGTGAAGACAATAAGTTCTATGGCTGTATCAGCCATAACAACATCGATGATGGATGGGATTTATATGCAAAATCCGTATCCGGTGAAATCGGTGCTGTAACAATTGAAAACTGTGTAACTTATAACAACGGCTGGCTGACAACAGATGATGTAACAGCTAAAGGCTATGAATACGGCGAAGGTAACGGCTTCAAGCTTGGCGGTGGTCAGATGAAGGGTGCTCATGTATTAAAGAACAGTATTTCATTTGACAACCATGCAAAGGGTATTACTTCAAACAGCTGCCCTGACTGTAAGATTATCAACTGTATTTCTTACAACAACTCACTGGATAACAGTGCATACAATGTAGGATTAAATACAAAGGATTCTAACATCAAGGCTTGGGAAGTAACAGGATTAATTTCATTAAACAACAGCAAGAATACAAAGCTGGAGGATTTAATCCCATTCGCACTTCACAGTGAAAACAACTATATCTATGACGGTGCAGCTTCTTATAACAATAAGGGCGAACAGGCTACAGAAGACTGGTTTGAAAATGTAGATACATCTGTAAAACCGACAAGAAATGAAGACGGTACAATCAATATGCACGGTCTGCTTCTTTTAAAGGATACAACTAAGAACACAGGTGCAGTATTAGATGTAACAAGTGATGCAGCAAAATCCGTAAAACCGGCAAAGACAACGGTTGTTGAAGAAGAAAAGGTTGTATATGAAATGCGTCAGGATGCAGACGGCAACTGGCATTACTATGCAAATGATAAAATTGCAACGGATTACTGCGGCATGGCATTAAACGAATATGGCTGGTGGTATATCAAGAATGGTGATGTAGACTTCACTTATACCGGTATGGCATGCAATGAATACGGCTGGTGGTATTTCAACAACGGACAGCTTGACCTGACCTTCTATGGACTTGCAAGCAATGAATACGGAACATGGTTCTACACAGACGGACAGTTAAACTTCGACTTTACAGGAATGATTATTCCGGAGAACGAGTGGCTTTATGTTCAGAACGGACAGGTACTGACAGATTACACCGGAATGGCATTAAATGACTATGGCTGGTGGTACTTTAACAATGGTGTTCTGGATTTAAGCTATACCGGAATGGCATTAAATGAATACGGCTGGTGGTATTTTAACAATGGTCTGCTTGATTTAACATTTACGGGTGTCGGCAGTAATGAATACGGCGACTGGTACTTTAAAGACGGAACAATCGCTTTTGATTATTCAGGTACAATTAGCTTTGGCGGACAGGATTATACCGTAACCAATGGATATGCTGTAAAAGCATAAATCTGACAAACTAAGATTGAATTTATAAAAAGACCGGCAGAGATGTAGCGCATTGCAGCATCTCTGCCGGTTTTTCTATTTAACAAAAACCTTAACAAAAAACCATGTAATATTTTATTGAAACAGGTTGGATACAATGGTATAATAAAAATAAATAGATATGAAAAAAGTGACATAGACGACACGAGAAAACAGCAGTAAGGAGGAACAACATATGATTCAGGCAATGGTCAAAAAATTGAATGGGAAAAGACTGCGGCAGCGTATTTCATCTGCAATTTTAATAGTTGCAATATTGGTAAGTTTTTCTGGTATTCTTGGAGGAGCTGCCATGTTAGTAATGGGTGTCCAGTACAATCACGCATTAACCAATTATGGTTTTTCACAGGGTGATATCGGTAAGATGATGATTACATTTGCAGACACCAGAAGTAACCTGCGGGCGGCAATCGGTTATCAGGATAAGACACTGGTACAGGAAACCTACGAAGCGTATGAAACAAAGAAGCAGGCATGTAAGGATTATGCAGCTATAGTAGAAGAAACAGTTGCTTCCGCTGAAGAACGTAAATTGTATGATCAGATCATGAGCGGTATGGAAGATTATTTTACATCAGCTGATAAGGTAGTACAGATGGGTAAAGATGTAACGAATATCGATCAGAGAAATCAGGCACAGCGACTGGCAAAAGATGAAGTGGCACCGAAGTACGAAGCAATTTATGAGAATATGGTACAGCTGCTGGACGTGAATACCAGCGAAGGTAACAAATTGGAAAATATTTTAAAGGTATTAACATTTGTCTTACTGGCAATAGTTATTTTTATTATTATTGCGGCGATTTTAATCGCAAGAAAGCTGGGCGATGCGCTTGCGTTAAATATTGTAAATCCGCTCGATGCATTGGCAGAACGTTTTAAGGCCTTTGCACAGGGTGATTTGACAAGTGAATTTCCGGTAATGGAATCAGAAGATGAAGTATCTGATATGGTTACTGTTGCAAAGGATATGGCAGAGAATCTGTCAGCAGTTATTGAGGATGTTAATTACCGTATGGAACTGATGGCAAAGAATGATTATACAGGCTCGTCTGCAATTCCTGAAAAGTATCTGGGTGATTTTGCAGCCATGAATGATGCAATCCATCAGATGAACGAAGATATGAACGATACAATGCGCCACATTGAAGAAGCTGCCGCTCAGGTATCTATCGGTGCAGGCAACCTTGCAGAGGGGTCACAGAGTCTTGCAGAAGGTTCTACAGACCAGGCCGGTGCAGTTGAAGAATTACTTGCCTCTTTTGCAAGTATTACAGAAGGTGTAGAACATACACATGACAGTGCAAGCGTTTCGTATGATTTATCTGTGAAATATGCAAAAGAAGCAGACAGAAGCCAGCAGGAGATGCAGGCGGTTACGGAAGCTATGCAGCGTATGAGTGAAATGTCTCAGAAGATTGAAAGCATTATCGGTGAAATCGAAGAAATTGCTGAACAGACCAATCTGCTTGCATTAAATGCTTCTATTGAAGCCGCAAGGGCCGGAGAAGCCGGACGCGGATTCGCTGTTGTTGCAACACAGATTGGCAAGCTTGCTGACGAAAGTGCTCAGTCTGCAGTGAATACAAGAGAACTCATTATGAATTCTATTCAGGAAATTGAAAATGGTAACCGTGCCGTAGAGAAGACTTCTAAGACGATTATTGAACTGGTTCAGGGTATTAATGAAGTCGCAGAAAAGTCTAAAGAGCTAGAGGAGCTTTCAGAAACACAGACAGAACAGATGAAGCAGGCTGAAGCCGGTGTTAACCAGATTTCAGAGGTTGTACAGAGCAATGCCGCTATTGCGGAAGAATCTTCTGCAACAAGTGAAGAGCTTTCAGCAGAATCTATTTCACTGAACGAACTTGTACAGCAGTTTAAGCTGAAAAAGTAATTTTTGACACTGATATCAGAATATGCTAGAATTTAAAAATGCGTAGACACGCAGTGAAAGCATACAGAACAGATAAGCGTGAAGTCATGAAAAATGGACTTCGCGCTTTTTTGCACAGATGTTTGCTTCTGAGCGAAAGCAAACATCTATAATGACAGATAAGAAATCGCCTATGCGAATTTCTCATCGCCACTTTGCAACAAGTTGCTCAGAAATGGAGATAAGTGTGAAAAATCACACTGATGTGCTGATTTTTCACACAGCATTTTGTGCCGCAGGCGTCACAAAATAGCTTTTATCGCAGA
>OQVH01000446.1_pt1 | contig 31538 bp, 38 predicted proteins | sample 1691641 | NCBI WGS metagenome assembly OQVH01 (sample SAMN03418286, study PRJEB22391) | human gut metagenome | biome: human-gut; feature: organic feature; material: feces | host: Homo sapiens | place: Italy | collected 2013-04
TCAACCAGCTGCCAGACTATGCGTATCTCTGCAAAGACCTGCTGAACGGAAAAATATAATCTGTCAAACGAGGTGTCAGGAGCCATACAGTGTTTCTGGCACCTTTTTTGTAGATTTTTTGTGAATTTGATGAAAAAGTCCTTGTCAATTTGTCTCTTGGAAAACCACTTGCTACTCATTCATTTAATCCATTTTGAGATAAGGCCTTAGTTTCTTAACGAGGACATGGACCATGGTTCCGGGAGCAGAGTCGGAAGGCAGTTTTCCCGTATTAATCTTTTCCAGCTTTTCTGCATTCACAATAGCAGTATCCAGGTAGGGTGCCAGGATTTTGAACATGTCAGTGCGGTTTTTCTCATAGGAGCCAAAACCCTGAAAAGACAAAAGTTCCGTCAGTTTCGGCCAGTAGGAACTTCGGTGCAGATCGGACTGCAAGAAGCTGAAATGGAGAAGGAACCATAATTCAATGCACTGGTTTGACCAGATGGCATGATAGGTGGTTTCCTCTGTGGATTCCTGCATACATCGCTCGGCTGCTTTGTTGATGTGGTCGGCTGGAAAATCATCGGTATCATAAATGATCCATACATGTTTATATCCATTGGCCGAGGTTGTGGCCAGCTGCCTGGCTTTTTGGAACAGGTTTAGGGTATTATCACCGGCTCCGTGGATACTGAGTTGGATACGGTCTGGATAGGCACTGTTGATGATATCCTTCATGGCGCCAAAATAGGCCGGCTCTGTATCGGTTCCTTCCGTAACAATCAGGTGATATTCCGGCTGGATTTTTTTCGGCTTATCGCGGCGAGCTTTCATCCAGCCCTTATCAAGGTCGCTTTTCTTAGGAGGTTTTAAACTCATGCGAAATCACCTCCGAGCATGTTGGAAAGGTATGGATCAGCTCCATAGCGTCCTTCCAGATACTGCTTATCGTAGGCCGCGGTATTTTTGACGCGGTCGTTATCTTCCCCACGGATTTCATGTAACGAATAGATTTCGCTTTCGTGGGAAGCATTCTCCGCGGCAAACCAGATCTCGTCACGGCGGAATATGGTATTTTTTAAAGTACACATGTCATGGGATGTGAATAAAAGCTGGGCTCCGTATTTGTTGATCTCTTTATTTTTGAACAGGGAAATGACATAGCGCAAAAGCTTCGGATGAAGCTTTGCATCCAGCTCATCAATGATCACCATGCGTCCTTCTCTGAGGGCAAGCAAGATCACCGGAAGGGCCGCGATAAGCTTCTTGGTTCCATCGGATTCCTGGGAGAATGGCAATTCATATTCCTGGGAAGATAACGTGCGCTGCATGAAGAGCTGCTTTGTATCTTCATCATAGCGGTACCCGGTGATATCAATATCCATATCATTTAAAGCGCGAATGAACTGCTCCTTATATAGCGCATCTTTGGATAACAGAATCTGATGTTCCACTACGGGATTTGCATAGCTGCGGATAATGCAGCTTTCAAACCATGTAATAACCTCGCTGATGACCGGAATGTCATAGTTAATGGCCAGGAAAGAAAGATACGGCATCTTAGGGTTAATGCTGGTGTTCAGGCTTTTTTTATTAATCGTATAGCCAAGGGAAATGCTGTCAGCCTCACGTTCAAAAATCATGGCAGTTTTCTTCCCGGTGACCGCTTTTCTGTAAAGGGATTCCGAAATAACCTCATCATTTTTTAAGGCAAGATAGTAGCAGTATTCATTCTTCTCAATCCTGAAAAATATCCGGAATTCGGTCGGTTCATTTTTGGAAATCTTATCAAACAGAAAGGGAACTGCATCAATTTTCTGCTGGAGGATGAAACCCTGTCTGTTTTTCCCTAATTCATTCACCGGTTTTACGACCGTAGAGATGACGCAAGCAAGCGCCTGCAGCAGGTTTGACTTTCCGCCGCCATTTGGGCCATAGACGACATTAACTGGCAGAAGATCAGGGGCAGAAGTCTCAGTGATCAGTGTATTTTTGAATTCAGGAAGTACTGCAGCCTGATAATCTAAAGTAGTTTCATTTTTGTAAGACTTAAAATTTTGAAAAGTAAACTGGCATAACATGATTGGAAGCCTCCTTTCCCTTATAGTATAACCACAAAAAATCAAAATATCAAGTTATATATTCGATATAAGGAAATAAATTTATGAAATAGATTATAAAACAATGATTTTACGACTCTTTATGACCTTATTCATACGTCAGATAGCCATAAAAAAAATAATGAAAAATTTTTAGAGCTTTTGAAACTTTTCAGGGTTTCAATACGTCTAATTAGTGTAATTAAAAAACAAATATATTTAGTTTGGAGGCTTTATTATGAAAAAAAGAAATCTTATTGCAGTTTTGATGATGACCGCGGCTTTGGCTGCTGGATGCGGTGCCAAGGCTGATACAACCACAGCAGCGCCTACCCAGGCGGAAACGACCAAGGCAGAAACAACGCAGGCAGAAACTACCCAGAGCGAGACAACTCAGTCTGAATCGCAGAAAACAGAGGAAAAAACGGAATCTGTGACAGGAACGATTGAGGAGATCAAGGATTTTATGTTCACGATCGAAAGTGATAAGGGTACCTATGCAATGACATTCGATACCGCACCGGAAGGCTTATCAGATGTTAAAGAAGGAGATCAGGTAACGGTAACCTATACGGGAGAGCTCAGCGAAGTGGATGCGTTTACAGGAACCATTATTTCTGTGGAGAAAGCAAATTAATGTGATGAGAAAACGCTTAAATTTATCACTGGATGCCAGGAATATTCATAGGCCCGGCTGGGATATGTATTGAAGATTTTTAGCAAAGAATTACGGCCAAAAATCCGCTGCTATATGGAAATCATGCAACAGCGGGTTTTTGGCCGTTTCTTATATGGCCGATAATGTTCTACAATAAAATATATAAGATGTGTATGAATACTGAGATAATCATATGTATTTATTTTCGCCATATGCAAGCGGATATTTCTAAATTTTTATTGCTCCCTCGGCTTTTTTATTGAATAAGAGAGTGCATTGGCTGTATAAATTCCTTGATTGTCGGCGCATTAGCGCCGTTTTTATTTTCTTTTCCATTTATCGTTCTATTTATCCATTGAGTGCGCCGCCTGATGGCGGCAAACGCCTGACGGCGAGCGAACAAATTAGGGGAACCTAATGGAGAAATATTTTTTTGAGAGGTCAGGAAAATAGTGGGAGAGAAGAGAAAGAAGTTGAGTTTTGGAATTGCATATGGCGAAATTAAATACATATAAATTATCTACACTACTCTCTTTCGAATATGAGGCGGTATTATTAAGCAAAAATATGGCAATATCCATCATGATGCCACTTTTCCTTGCTATCTTTACGGTTTTGCATTAGAATGAAGAAGCACTTAAATTCATACTATCTAAAAAAGTAATCGTTCTCGTTTCTGAGTCGGTTACTTTTTTATAAGTAAGCAATGCTATATTGTTGCGTTATTTCATCTTTTACAATCATTACACATACCGCATTGAAAATTTTAAAGAAGTAGAGAAAGCCTGGATTACTAATTCTTCCAGGCTTTCTTTACTTCTTTTATGGAGTCGAAAATATAAGTTGGAGAGTACGTATGAATCATAGTATCTGTTTTTTTCGCTTCACCGGTTAGTACCAGGACTGTCTCTACCCCAGAAGCGTTCCCGCATGCAATGTCAGTGTAAAACCTGTCACCCACTATCACGGTTTCCTCTTTGGAAAACGGATTTTCCCGGAGTGCAATATCCACCATATCGGTAGAAGGTTTTCCGATATAATGTGGTACCTGGCCTGTGGCATTAGTGATCATCTGACATATGGAGCCGCAGTCGGGTACATAGCCAAATGGGACCGGGCAGACCAGATCCGGGTTGGTGGCCAGGAAGGTGACAGGGCGGGTCTGCAGGATGCGGCAGGTGTCAGTCAGCTTCTTGTAGGTAAGTTCGCTGTCGTAGGCAACCAGCACAAAGGAAATATCCTGGGTGTCCGGATCCGTGGTGACGCGGATTCCATGTCCTTCAAGCTCTCGAATCAGTGATCGTGTTCCAAGTGTATAGATAGTCTTTCCAGCTGCGTGTTGCCGCAGCCAGCTGGCAGAAGCGGTGGAGGCAGTTACAAAATTCTGAGGATCGGTTGAGACACCCATCTGACGGAATTTTTTGATGTAGTCCGCAATGCTTTTGGTGGAGTTATTGGTAATGAATACAAACTGCCCGCCGCGCTCTTTAATTTCCTGGAAGAATTCCGCCGCTCCGGGCAGCAGGACATCGCCCAAGGCCACGGTTCCGTCAATATCAAATAAGAAGAGTTTCTTTTCGGAAAGCATAAGCTACCTCCGGATCTGCTCCAGAAGCCAGGAAATGTCTTCTTGGATTCCGGATTCATCATCTGCCACATTCGGGCTGTATTCCAGAACCAGATCTGCGTTTGGAGTCAGTCTCTGATAATCAGACAGAAACAGGGGAAAATCCAGGGTCCCGTGGAAAATCCGCTGATGGCTGTCGTGAACACCGTCGTTGTTGTGAAGATGGTAAGCCACGATCTGATCCTTTAACGCTTCCATGGTCTGTGCCAGGTCCCAGCCGTTGGCGTAAGCATGGCCAATGTCGATCAGCACGGGATAATGCTCTTCCCTGCAGAGCTGGATAAACGCATCCTGGTCAAACAGCATGTTGCCGCGGTCCAGGACACCGGCATTCTCCACCACCACCGGGATCTGGTGCGGCTTGAACAGCTCCGCAATTTCCCTGTAGTTTTCTCTGGAAACACGGATCATCTCTTCCCGGCGTTCTTCCGTCACCGGGATGTTATTGTGATGAAAGACCAGATACTGGCTTTGAAGGCGCACACAGTAAGGCAGGGTTTGGCGGATCAGGTCCATGGAGTGCGCATATTCCGGGGTGCCGGGGGCTGCGCTGTGCTCGGTTTCATAGTACGGGCCATGAAAACTAACTGGGATTCCTTCAAACTCCGGCAGGCAATGAAGAAGCTCTTCCTCATAGCAGTCTGCGTCAAACATAGGGAACAGCTCGACGCCAATCTGACCACGGAAGGCATGTAAATGCGGGATGACCCGGGCAAGCTGACCCGGTTTATACACATTGGTACTGACCAAAAGATTCATGATATTTACCTCCTGCTTTCTGGTTTTTATTCTGAGCATCCGGCATGGAAAAATCCAGGGCTGCGTTCAGACGGCGGATTTCTTCTGGATATCCAAGGGACTTCTCGCTCTGGGCATCAAACAGATGCAGTTTGCGGAAATCAATATTGATGAAAATGTTTTCGCCCGGGCGCGGAACCGAGTCGTTGCAGATGGCAATCAGCTCGCTCTTTTCACCCTTTACATCAATATAAACTCCGTAGCGGTTTCCATAGTCCTCCACGTATTTTACGGTTCCGCAGATGGAAGTTTCCGTTGGACGGCTGCTTAAGACTATATGTTCCGGGCGGATGCCAACGCAGTATTTTCCGGATGGACAGGCATCTGCGATCGGACGCCACATCAGAGCCAGTCTGATCATCTGGTCTCCGATGGAGAGATTGCCGTTTTCATACTGGCAGGAGATGATGTTCATGGACGGAGAGCCAATGAATCGGGCACAGAAAATACTTGCCGGCATATTGTATACATGGCTTGGCGTGTCCAGCATTTCCATATTTCCGCGATACATGATGGCAACACGCTGTCCCACGGTCATGGCCTCAATCTGGTCATGAGTGACATAAACCATGGTCGGACGGTACATCTCGTGGATCTTGACCAGTTCTTTTCGCGCACGCAGGCGGAGCTGTGCATCCAGGTTGGAAAGCGGTTCATCCAGAAGAAAGTAGTCAGAGCGTTTTACGACGGCGCGGGCCAGGGCAACACGCTGGCGCTGTCCACCGGAAAGATCCTTCGGCTTGCGGTCCTCCAGACCTTTCAGCTGCAGCATTTCCAGTACTTCCTCCAGGCGGCGGTTAATCTCAGCCGCTTCCATTTTGTGGGCTTTCAGACCGTAGATGATGTTATTTTTTACAGTCATATGCGGGAAAAGGGCGTAGTTCTGGAATACCATGGATACGCCGCGGTCTCCGCAGGCAACGTTGTTGACTACCTGGCCTCGCATATGCAGGAAGCCGGAGGTGATATCCTCCAGACCGGCGATCATACGCAGGGTGGTGGATTTTCCGCAGCCGGACGGGCCCAGCAGAATCAGCCGCTCCCCTTCCCGGATTTCCATATTCAGATCATTGACGATCACATTTTTTCCGTATGCTTTTACGACGTGTTCAAAAACGATATTATTCATAAGTCCTCCTGACAGATTAACCTTTTACGCCGGATGCGGCAAAGGTGTTGATGATATAGCGCTGGAAAATAAGATACAGAGCTAGCGGAATGATCATGGTGATGACGGATACGGCCATGGCAATGGTAAATTCGGTGCCGCCCTCAGCGCTGATGTACATCTGGAGCGCCAGGGAAAGCGTGTAGTTTTCCTTGCTCTTTAAGATGAGCACCGGCCATACATACTCGTTCCAGGAATTGATAAAGAAAATGATCCCGGTTGTAAGAATGGACGGGCGTACCAGCGGCAGGATGATATCTCGCATGATCTTGAGGCTACCGATGCCTTCCATCCGCGCAGCCTCAATGAGGGCCTTCGGGATTCCGCGCATGGCCTGGCGCAGCAGGAAGATACCTAAAACATCCGCAAATTGCGGAAGTGCCACGCCCCAGATGCAATCCCGCAGACCGAGTTTTGAAATCATCAGGTAGTTTGGAATCATGGTCACGGTGAACGGAATAAACATGGTACTCAGCATGATAAAGTAGAAAAACTGTTTTCCTTTGTAATCAAAATAGACAAAGGAATAGGCGGCAAACAGGCTGGTAATGGTTTTGAAGGTGGTAACGGATGCCGCGATCAGAAATGTATTTAAGGTTATCTGGACAAATGGCAGTTTTTCAAATACATGCCGGTAGTTTTCCAGAGTCGGGTGAGACGGAATGATCTCAAAAATGGTATTAAATGCGTCCTGCAGAGTCTTGAAGGAGTTGGACAGAGCGAACACGATGGGAACCAGCATGAGGAAGACGATGGCGCCCAGGATCATGTGCCAGCCAATTTCCGAATGATTGTTAGTTTTCATAGTAGACTCCCTTCTCCACAAATTTAAATTCCAGAAGTAAAAGGACAATGAACAGCAGCATGGTCAGAATGGAAATGGCCGATGAGGTGCCGGTCCGATACAAGGTAAAGGCCTCGTGGTAGGAAGCGTAGATCAGGTTGGAGCTGGCGTAGTTCGGTCCGCCCTGGGTAATGACCTTGATGGGAGTGAACACATACTGGAGTCCCTGGACAATGGTGGTAATGAACACGTAAATTCCGGTGGCGGAGCTCATGGGCACGATGATGTCCAGAAAAATCTTCCACAGGGGAACCTGATCCAGCCGTGCTGCTTCAATAACTTCCTGGGATACGCCGGAGACACCGGCTAAAATATTGATGAAGTTGTAGCCGAAGGTCTTCCAGGTGGTTATGATGCAGAGCACGGCAATGACCCATCCGTCAGTTTTGGACCAGAAGGGCATCTGGATGCCGAATTTATCGAGAATGATGGCCACCGGTCCGGAAATCGGGTTTAAGATCCAGGTATAGAGGATGGAGCCAACCACCAGGGAGATGACGCTGGGAAGGAAGAATACAGCCTTGTAAAAACTCTTTCCATGCCGGATCACGGCGGAGAGGATAAAGGAGAGAATATAGGGCAGCACAAAGTTCAGGACCAGCAGAACCAGAATGTAAGCAAGGGTATTGCCCAGAATCTTAAAGGTATTCGGATCCCGGAATACGGCAATGTAGTTATTCAGACCGACAAATTTTTTGACAGGCTTTACCATGTTCCACTCAAAAAAGCTTAAGTAAAAGGTGTAAAGGAGTGGGTAAAACATAAAGACCGCAAACACGGCCAGGGACGGGATCAGAAACAGATATCCCAGAATCGTTTGTTTTTTTGTTTCTTTATTCAAGTGATTACCTCCGTAAATTCAGGAAAACCGGTACCTTCCCGTGAGCAAAAGGGAAAGTACCGGTCTGCATCTGGAATGCCAGCTTACTGTGCGTCTAACAGGGCATTGATGGCATCCTGGGTGGAAGTCATACCCTCCTCGGCAGTTACCTGTCCACCGAAGATCTGATCTCTCATATCCAGGAGCATCTGCTCAGCCTGAAGACCTGCATCACCCGGGAAGGATGTCCAGGAAACCACGCCGTCCATCTGCTCAATGGCAGCTTTCATCATCTCATTTTCAGCCAGGAAGGATTTCAGTCCGTTCTCTGCGTCTGCAACGTCCTTTCTTGGCGGTACATAACCGGTTCCGATGGTCCATGCAGCCATGGATTCCACGCTGTACAGGTATTTCTCAAACTCCCATGCGGCTTCCTTCTGCTCATCGGTCTGTGCGGTGATAGCTAAGAAGCATCCGCCTGCCGGAACTTTACGCGGGCTGCTGCCCCATGTCGGGGATTTTACGGTAGCGACATCGAACTGCGCGCTCTTCTGAACGGATGCGCGACGGGCAATGGTGGTGTAGAGCATTGCGCAGTTGCCATCAATGAAGCTCTGGCAGCCTTCATCCCAGGAAACATGGAGAGCGGCTCCGTCCTTGATGAGGTCAGCAACCATCTGCATAGCCTGAATGCCTTCCGGGCTTGCGAAGCTTGCCTGGATCTTGCCATCTGCGGTCTTGGTCAGCATGGAAGTGTTATTGCTCTCGATGAGTCCCTGCTGTGCCCAGAAGTCTGCCGGCTCTTGCATATAGAAACCATATTTTCCGGTCTTTTCCTGAACAGTTCTGGCAAAGGAATCAACCTCTTCCCAGGTCTTCGGTCCCTCTTCGGAAAGTCCTGCTTCCTTCAGCAGATCGCGGTTGATGTAGAGAACCGGGCTGCTTAAAGAATACGGTATTCCGACCTGTACGCCATCACTGTTTACCGCCAGATCCAGGACGTTTGTCAGGAAATTGTCGGTCAGGAATGTTTTGTCAGAAGCATCATACTGGTCGATGATCTCCTGTGGGGAGGTGTAGGAAAAGTTGTTGGAAAAATAATCCAGGAAAGCCCAGCCGATCTGAACCAGTGCCGGGGTATTGCCGGTAGCGGCTTCAGCCTGCAGGTTCTGCATCAGTCCCTTATACATATCCGGGTTATATTTAGCAACAACTTCAATGTGGTCATTGTTCTCATTAAAGTTTTTTACCAGTTCATCTACGGTCAGTCCGCCCTGGTTCTCTGCATTACAGTGCCAGTACTCGATAACGGTTTTTGAACCATTGCCGGAAGCGGTGCTCTCGGCGGAAGTGGTGGCTTCGGAAGAGGCGGAACCTGCTGTGGTATCTGCGGAAGTAGACTGACTGGATGAACCGCATCCGGTCAGAGAGATCATGGCACCAACCATGCAAAGTGCTGTGAGACATTTTAGATTTTTTTTCATAATGTTTTTCTCCTCATGTTAGTCTGGCAATAGGATTGGTTATGTGTTTCACAGTTTCCGATTATAGTGTTGTATGGCCTTGATATCTATCATGAAACAGTAAAAACATTGTAAGTTTTTAAACAAGAAACTAGGAAAAATGCAAATAATTGTTAAGTATGTTAATTCTAAGAAAATACCAAATTTGCAAGTTTGAAATTTTTGATTTTAGTGGAATGTTAAGATTAGCGAACGGGCAATAGATTATTTCCGCAAAACACCAATATCATCAGCATCGAGTACGATGATAATGAATACGGATTTTCTTCGATGTGAGAGTTCGGAAAAGATTGGATTAAAGATTCGATTCTTATACTGCAGTCAAAATCAAATATTCGGAGAAATCTTCTGATTTTGACTGTTCTGGGGAAATTCTAATAATTTGAGTTCAAATCTTTAGTTTGATATTGTTGCACTTGTGTAATAAACCATTCTGTGATAAGTTGTATCTATCTGCACTTTCTATACTTAGATAAGGGGGATTTTTTCATGTCTCAAGAATACATTACCTTTACAATCGGCCAGAAAAAGAATATTGCCCTGATTGCTCATGACAACGAAAAACAGAAACTGATTGCATGGTGTAAAGAACACAAAGCTGAGCTAGAGAAGCATAATCTTTACGGAACAGGTACAACGGCCCGCATGATCACAGATCAGACTGGACTTACAGTAAAAGGTTATAACAGCGGCCCATTAGGTGGAGACCAACAGATCGGTGCTAAGATTGTGGAGGGTGTCATTGACTTCGTGATTTTCTTTTCGGATCCGCTGACAGCGCAACCTCATGATCCAGATGTAAAAGCCCTGATGAGGATTTCTCAGGTCTACGATATTCCAATGGCCGTCAATAAATCCACTGCGGATTTTATGATTACATCCTGTTATATGAATCTTGATTACAAGCATGAAGTGATCAATTTCAAACAGCATATTGCAGATCGGGCAGAAACACTGTAAGTACCTGCCTGAACCACGCAATGAGACCGGTCCGTCACGCCGGTCTTATATTTTTCTTTATCAGAGATATGCTGTAGCCCGGGTCATACATTTTAGCTGTTTCTGTTGCTTCTGAAGAGCTCATTCAGGAGCCAATTCCAATACTTTTTTCCTTTCAGAATGCCCGTATATGAAAAATTTGAATTATTGGAAGCAACTAAGCGTGGAAAAGAATCATTTAAGCGCTAACGAGGTTTCACCCACTTTGGTTCATTTCGAGGAAAAAGAATGGCACCGGAACCGAAACTCCGATGCCTGTACATTTTCCTGTTTCATTTTGCGCCGTTAATCCTCTAATTCCCGGTCTATGAATTTTGCGGTTTTTAATACAAACTGAGCCACCTATTCTTTTGTCCAATCTTCAACTTCTAAGTCATCAACTCGGAAGAACTCTCTGGTATTATTTGTCACAATAACCAACCCTTCTGATCTCGCATGACCGGCAATCAGCATATCCATCGGACCAATTGGTGTTCCCTTTCGTTCAAGGTCTGCACGAACCTTTCCGTATTCTTCTGCAGCATAATTGTCAAACTGAAGAATAGAAATAGACGACAAGAACAATGTAATTGCTACACGGTTGCGTTCCACCGCCTGACTCTTTTCCACTCCATGCATCAGTTCTCCATAAGTAATGGACGAGATACACATATCGTCTGGATCATGCTTCAGAAAATTTTTTATGACTTCGGGCGGCTTATGCTTGATTGCATAGATACAAATATTAGTGTCCAGCATATACTTCATAGAGCTTCACGCTCCTGTACCGCAGGCTGTTCTCTGCCATCACTCATGAAGTCATCCGAGAACAGTTCCAAGCTGTTCAGGAAAGCGGACCACTTGTTTTCCTTCGGCATCAGAATAACAATATCACCGACCTTATTAATCGCCACTTCATCACCATTGAAGCGATATTCCTTCGGAAGTCGAACCGCTTGGCTCCGACCATTTTCAAATAACTTTGCAGTCATCATAGTAATGCACCTCCTTATATTATTAGTATATATCGTGGTATATATTTTGTCAAGTTATTCTCTGCGTTTCCAGGGATTTCGCTTTTAGCACTGTATATTTATAAATAGTGCCCCTCCAACACTATTTTTCTTTTGCTTCCTGAATAGCTGAATGCAAACAAAGTTCCCCCTTAGCTCGTTTCAAGGCGCCTGTTCTTATTTTCCCACTGACATACTATCCGCCTTTTTCATACAAGATACATTTTACTTTTTCCAACAATAGCTCATCACAAAACTTCCGGTTTACACTTTTTCGGCTGTTCACACTTTCTTTAAATCTTTGAATACAACGATACGGCAATTTCTGAAGAACTCCTTCCTGAGTCCATTCTAACATTTTTTTGCTTTCCGAATGCCCGTATATGTAAAATTTGATAATTCTGCCCAATAAACAGAAATATGTAAGAAATTGTTAATCTCATCTTTCTTGTCAGATATTCCTATTATTTCTATAATAAAAGTAAATACAAAATTGGAAATTCGCCTGTTTTCCGGAAAGGAGATGACATGATGAAACAAAAGAAGCGAGTCTGGATGTCCTTTAATTTATGGGAAGCAAATGTATTTGAACAGTACCTGGAAGAAATGGCAGCGCAGGGCTGGTTTCTGGAGAGCGTTGGCGGTTCTGTCATGAAGTTTCATAGAGCAGAACCTGCAAAGAGAAGATATGCAGCCCTTCTGGTTCCGGGAAGTTCTTCCCTCACAGGCGCGGACAGCTGGAAAGCAGAGCAGTTCCGTAAGCAGTGCCAGGAAGCCGGCTGGAATTTTGAATGCAGCGGTACTTTCTGGCAGATTTTTTATACGACGGATGATGCAGTGGAGCGTACAGGGGACATGACCGAAGAAAAGCAGTTCCTGATCCAGAAATCGCTTTCCTGGACCTGGTCTGTGAAGCTTTGTTACCCTGTTCTGATCGTATTAGAGGCATGGGCGGTATACCGATACTTGCAAAATCCAGGGAAACTGTTTTCCGATTCCATGCTGCTTCTTCTTAATCTTCTTATGGTTGGGATCTTTGTGTCCTGGATCGTTTCATATGTACGGATTTTCTGGTGGGTTTATAAGACTACCTCTGCTTTCAAAAAAGGGGAACCACTTCCGAAAATGGATCTTAGGCGAAAGGTAAACTTTAAAAAGCGCATTATTCTATTTGACGGCATCCTGATACTGGGGGGCCTGGCATTTTCTTCTTCCATGAGTGCCTTTGTCGGATTTATGATCTCTTCCGTACTCATTGTAGCAATTTCATTTTTTATGAGAAACTGGATCCGAAATAATGGAAGTGGTGATAACCGCGATGACTGGATTGGATACCTGGTTGGCGTCGCTGTGGTCTGCATGATCACCATTCCCCTGTGTAACGCGGCCACGTCACATTTTCTGGGAGAGGAAGAACCGGACGCTGATAAAAAGCAGACCATATTTGCAAGCTGCCAGAATGATGAATTTAAAATAAATGGTTCTGGAACGCCGGTAGGCGTTACCATATACAAAAGTCCCATTCCATGGATCATTCGCAAAACCAGCGAGTGTTATCCAAAAGACATGTCCGATTTGTGGGACCAGACAGAGCAGAAGCTTCCGGCCGAAATGGAAAGTCTTTCAAATGGTATGGAAGTGGCCTGGTACCGCTATATGTTCCGGAAAGATGAAACTAATCCGGATCCAGAAAGCAATGCTTCCGTGAATAAGGAGGAACCTGCTCTGGATGAGGTAATTTTAAAAGATAAATCACACCTGATCATTCTGGATTTCGGTGGTGGAACAGATCTGGCCGGCCTGAAGGAAGCAGTGGCTGCTTTCGAAGAGGATGATAAACCATATATGGGGGCACCGAAAATAGTTCTTGATGGACATAACTATTTTGCAACGGAATTATGTATTGTGAACGAGGTGCCTGAAAGGTATTTATATGCCGGCGAATTAACTGACCAGGAGAAGAAATATGCTTTCATTGATGGAAGCAAGTACTATACACCAAATAGTGATGGAGTGCCTGAAGACTTTTATATTTATCAGGAGTGTGGGACTCCAGTAAGCGAACACGAAGTGGATAATACTAAACGTCAGTGGGCGTATGTCAAATGGAGACTGGAAGATTAACAATATTGAGAGGTATCTATATGGAAAATAAGAGATTTGAAATTACTGAAACCGCTGGAAGTGTAAAGGGTTTTTATGTGGTAGTAGATAAAGAAACCGGTGTCAATTATGTTGTTGCAAAGTTTGGCACTGGTGTTGGCATTTGCCCTTTAATTGATAAAAATGGAAAACCCATTGTTACAGAGTAATTGCCTATAGAAAAGAGGTTTCCCACGCAACATGAACATCGGTTGCCTTCGAAATGAGTGATCAACAAGCCGATGTCTCCTTTGATAGATATTGCCGTTTTGAACTGGAATCAACTGTATTCCTTTATTGTGAACGATTCCAATTGTATTTCTGTAAAGATTACGGATGAAACCAGGTACTCATGAAGAAATTATTATAGAAGAAGATGCTTATCCGTATGTATTCTATTTGGCATCTATTCCTTCGGAGTACATTTTTATTGATGCCGAAGGAAATGCACTTAATGACAACTACTGGCTTATAGGACTGTGAAATCGGGATTTGGAGGTAAAAAGCATGATGAAGCTCGATAATTTTATTAATATGATGACAGGACACTTTAATAACAAAGAGCAGTTTGATAATATGCAGAGAGAAGGGAAAACATATCCTTATGCAGAACACATTAATACAATCTGTAATGAGAAAATTATGAACCTTCCTAAAGATTTTAATGGTAAATTTGTTGTTGAAGAAAGCTACTATGAGACAAATGGTAAACGCCATGCTTCCCCACATCTTTTCCTTATTACAGAGAAAGAAGATGGAATTGTGTTATATTCTTATGAAATACCAGAAGGAGAAGATAAAAGTACGTTTTCATATGATTCTATGAAAAATGCTGACTACACTGAATTGAAAAAATCTGAAAAATTCACTCCGGCGCTCTATCATGAAAAAGATGGAATCTGGGAAGGAGGCAGTACAAGCCAGTTTTCATCGGTAATGACATTTAAACTTTGGGAAAAGTTTTCTGATAGTTGTCTTGAGGTATCTGAAAGCATGGAAGTTAATGGAAAGAAAACTTTTGGATATGATGAACCAATTATCTATAAGCGAGTATAATCCACGGCTGGAATATTGCGATAAATTCCAAATTTGCAGAATCAAGAAAATCTGAATTATGAAAGAAGAGTTTGCTTATGGGACAGATAGCAAATCAAATGGCATTAGAATTATTTTTTAAGATTAAAGAGCGAATAAAAGAAAAAAAGAAGCAAAAACAAGCCAATAAAAACAATGGTTCAAAGAAATAGACAACTTACAGTTTGCCGATGCCAAAAAGTAAAAACAGTATATCGCGGAGGCGATGGCATGAATAAACTATACGATTTATTAAAATATATTATCTATGCGAGTTTCTATGTGATTGTGATTAAAACGGGTATGGATTTCTATGAGTATAAGCGCTTTCCGAAACTATACGAATCGTATTCTTCACCGTGGTATACAGAAACATTACTGTATATCGCTGCTTCACTTTTCGTGATTGTCGTATGTTTTGTGCTCAGAGTGATCCTTGGACGAAAGATGAAGAAGAGGTGAGCTATATGTTTATGATGTTTGAGTTTATGTTTCCGATTATCTTCGTAATGGTTTTCGGCATGATCATCTTCCAGTTTGCGACAGGAATCGGAACATGGCATAAAAACAATCAGTCACCGCGTTTGTCGGTGAATGCAACCATCGTCGCAAAGCGTGAAAGTATCACACATCATAGCCATGCAAATGCGGGTGACCTGTCTGGAACGCATGGCTACCATTCGACTTCAAGTACCAGCTACTATGTCACGTTTCAGGTAGCGAGCGGTGACCGGATGGAACTGCCGGTTACTGGCAGTGAATATGGAATGCTGGCGGAAGGCGACATTGGGAAACTTACGTTTCAGGGAACGAGATATCTGTCATTTGAGCGCGTGTGATTCTGGAGTTGATAGTGTGAAAGAACCTAGGATTTACAAAGAGGGGGCACTATGAAAAAGAAACAATGCATCTTTTTTGCTCTTATATTGATAATCGTAGTTGGTGCAGTAGTAATTATCTTAAACATACCAGATAATCAGCAAACATCATTTGTTGTCGATGGAAATAATTGGTCGGGCGAAGTTGTCAATGGAGGTTCTTTTCTGTTGGAGCTGAATAATGATGATAATCGTAAAGAATGGTCAATCACATAGAAACCAGAAATCTTTGTAAGCGATTATCACAACATTGCGGGAACTATTTCAGAGTTTCATATAATTGCCTTGAATGACGGAAAGGGTGAAATGGTATTTCAGTGCACAAATGATGATGGCCGCACTGACAAGTATATACTTGAGCTTTCCATTTCACGTCATCAAAAAAAATATCTCCAAATTGATTCCATTTCCTTCAAAAAGAGCGAATGACAATTCAAATTTCAGAGGTGGTTTTATGTGGTTCTGGTGGTTTATTTTGGTTTGTGACTTATTAGTTCCTTTTACAATGCTGATTGCCGGAAGAATGATGTGGAAGCATTGCCCGAAACACATTAATGGTGTGGTCGGATACCGGACACGGCGTTCCATGAAAAATATAGAAACATGGAAATTCGCACATGATTATTGCGGCCAGCTATGGTGGAAGATTGGATTATGGATGATTATTCCTTCCGTACTGGTGCATGTTCCATTCTATCACAGTGACGAAGATGCGATTGGAAATGTCAGCCTAATTCTGGTAATCATTCAATGCATTGTTTTGGTTCTATCTATTTTACCAACGGAACACGCATTAAAGAAGAAATTTTATGATGACGGAACGCGCAGATAGAATATGACGCAGGCAGAAATTCACCTGGCGGGAATATAATTATAATTACCAAAGTGGTGGAAATCCTAAATTTCAAATGTCAGGAGGAAATATTTGATGAACTATATTATTATCGTTACAGATTGTGACTGCATCGTTTCATTCTATTCATTTCATGGAACAGAAAAAGATATGCTTAGTGTGCTGAAGAAAAAAGCAGAGGAACGCCGACAGGCTCTTGCGGAACGTCCGGAATATGTAACTGATATTGAATATGATGAACTTACTTCTTCCTGGCACATAAATATTCTTAGTGATAATCTTGAAGTGACGGAAAGTATCACTGCAAAACCAGTAGACTTAATCGAATGTCTTAATGCATAGTAGAATGGGTGATAAATTAAAAAGAGGGGGAAGATCCAGATATCGTGCTGATTGTACCACACAGGAAGTCGTTTTAAATCTGGAATGGCCCCTCTTCATCACAAACTATTCGTTAAACCAGTGTTTAGCGAATAGTTGGATGCCACTATCCCATCGTGATTTTGGGTATTCAGAGTTTAAAAATCCACTTCCTTACGTAGCAAAAATCCGTCAAAAAGATTTCCGATCATCCTGATTCATCCAGGATTCACAGGTATTCACAACTTTTCGGTTTTCTGCAGTTTGCTTTATGCATCCATTTCTTCCTGATCTAATCCTATGTCGGTCAACGATACGCCTGGACTTTCCTTTTTCATGCTGTAAAATGTATCTTCACCGATGATCACATGATCTATTAAGCGAATCCCCAATATTTCCCCGGCCCATGCAATCTGACGTGTTAATGTAAAATCTCCCTCAGACGGCTTAGGTACACCGCTTGGATGATTATGCGCAACCGCGATGGCTACTGCATTGGCTACAATCGCACCTTTGAATACGTTCTTGATCTCTACATTGCATGCATAGCTTCCCCCGATCGCTATAATTTCCACACCAATCGGATGCAGCTTCATATTAAGATACAGAACTACAAATTGTTCCCGGTCTGCCCCATCAAAAACCGGCTTTATTACTTTCACAATTTCTTCCGGAGCTGCAATGCCGGTCGCCCTGCGCTGCTTCATTAAGTCACGATCTTTCTCCAGCCGGACCCTGTATAGACTGATCCTCTGCGTATCTTTCTTTACCTTTTTCCCCTTCATCACTTCTTCTCCCCTATTATGTTTTTACAAGCACTATTCTTTCCAACTGCAGCTATTTTCGCATTTCATAGCTCACACCTTATCATTCTCATAAGTAATAGCCTATTATCTGTAGGAAAATATTCTTCCAACAATGATGATCAGGAATATGAATGGAACTGCCTGTATTCATGCGTATACTTTCACTTATAATTCTATTATAGGCAGATTATATGTTTTTTCCAATCTGTTTCTCAGTTTAGAGCCGTTTTTGTGCATCCGCAGAGTATTTTCCATATAATGTTTACGTTTACAGTATAAACGTAAACATTATTAAACTCTTAATTCATTTGAGTGTGTATCTGACCCTATTGGTCCGAATATATGTTCTATTTTCGTTGATTTCACTTCATTCTCATAGTATAATAAATCTATGATAGAACTGTATCATCACCCGATTTGAGGAGGATTTCATGCAAATATCCGAAGAATTATTCCAGAATATTTTAGATCAGCCGAATCTGGTGGATTTATCACGGCTTACTCCCTATTGCTCTGACTTTACCCTGGATGCATTTTCTCAATACCGTAAACATTTCAAAAATACGAGAACAGCAAATGAATATGCCTATATGTTTGCTGATTTTTTCAACCTACTGAAAAAAGATATTCTGCAGATATCTGCAGATGATGTGCATTATTACTTTTCTTCTGTCCGCGATAAATATTCCAATCATTCCTTATGCACACGAATCCGTGCATTGCGGGCATTTGCACGGTATTTAGATGCAGAAGCCAGCAACGACACGGATGATTTCGATATGGTAGTACCGGATCTTCAGCGTGAGGAGCCGGCAGAAATTTCAGATACTGGAAGATTTACCGGACTTTTTCCGGAGTTTTCTTTCGAATGTGAACAGCCACTTGTTGTTGGTATCACCATGCGGGATATTGACCGCGTATTATCTACACTTATGGATGAACAGAATGTAACCTTGTTTGCAATTATTTCGCTGGTTCTTCGCACGGGCATAACAACGGAAGAAATTTGTGGTTTAAAGATCCAGCAGCTAGTTACCAATGGCCAGGCTGATCAGTGTGGGATTATGATTTTGGGGATCAGGAACCGTTTTATCAAGGTTCCATCTGATCTCTTCTCACTGCTGCTACTGCTTTCCGAGCAAACAGACAATGAAACAGGTAATCTTTTTCTGACCGGACTCAAACGATGCCCGTTTACTCAGCGCAACCTGTTATTGGAAATCAAAAAGGCCTGCCTGCGGGCCGAAGTTCGTCCTTTCACTCTGCAGCAGCTCCGTAATTTTGCCATTCTTTTAATGCTGCGCAGCCACGCCCCTGAGGAGTTGGTATCAGACTATATTTCAACAGACTCCAGATGGATGTCCAAATACAAAGAGGCTGCCCCGAGCCTAAATGCTGCCCCCTGTGATTATGTGGCCTTATCCCTGCGATATAATAGCTGAGGAGGAAATGAATCTTGAACCGGCTACCATTTTTCAAAAGAAAACAAAAATCAAATTCATTTGAGCAGCTCTTAACTGCAACTGCCGTAAAGCCGGCCGCCATTAACATAGATTTTACCCGGTCCCAGATTGAGCGCGGCCTGCAGCAGTGGCTTTTCGCCCAATTAAAACAGGATATTGACCTGCTGCCGGATGCTGCCTTAACAGAAAAGTTTTTCTACGAATCGCAGGATTTTATCATTAAGAGATTATATGCTTTCTCTGCTATTCCTTCAATCCAGGAAATTGAATTAACAGATGCTTCATTTAAGGATTATGATGACTCCTGTTTGCATTCCATTGCCAGTATCCAGTTTGTATTTCAATATACCATAAAAGAATTCCGGACATACACTCTACACTGCGTGGCCGTAAATAGCACAAGGTTTGGCTGGCAGATCAGCCAAGTCACCCAGATTTAGTTTTGTCATCTATTCACTATAATTAGACAAACCAGCAGTATTTATGGAGATTATTATGGACAGAACATTTCAGAAGCTTTTGCAGAGTAAAATTGATCTCTCCTCTGTGGGTGTAGAGTTCCGTGAAGATAATGCACCATACTTTTGTACGCCCAAAGGAGCATCTATATTTGGTTGGGTAGGTGTGGACGGTATCCATTTCTGTTTTATTCGGGGCTTTGGAAGTATGGTTTTTGCCATTAGCCCTATGAACTCTGCACCTAATTTTCTTCACCCGCTGGCGAGGAATTTTGCAGACTTTTTAAGATTACTCCTTACTTGCGGCGATGCATCAGCTTTGGAGCAAACGTGGATGTGGAACGAAGCGCAATTTAGAGCTTTTTTGCAGGACAATCCTCCAACGCAGGAACAGCAAAGAATACTTTCGGAGCTTGCCGAGAAAATGAAATTGAAGCCTATGGAGCAACCATGGGCATATATCAAAGAACTGCAAACATCTTTTGATTATGGCAAAATCAAATATACCGATGATTATTATGATACTGATATGAACCCGGATGCAGAACCGACCATCCCGGAGTGGAAGGTCTACTTTGATGGAAACTTTTGGGGACATTCGGGAAAAGACCGTGCTGGGACAGAAATCCGAGTAGATAAGCAATTTGAATGGGCTGGACATCATTGGACGATTCCTGCGGCGTATTCTTGCAGTAAGGGACTTGTTATGGATTTCTGTATGTGTACCCCCGCGGAGGACATTCGCAAGTTTATGAAAAAGTGGGATTTACACCCCGAAAATGACTCCTGTGAATACTTCACGCAGGAGCAGCAAATGCAAATAGATTTAGACAATCCACTTTGCCTTGACTTTATTCCTCGTCTGGAATTGAACGGGAAAATAATGCACACTTCCCACGGTTGCTCGGTAGTCTTGAATCCATGTTTGCCAGATGGGATAATCAATGAATTGGAAGCAAAGTGGGCGTTGGAACACTATAATTTGGATATATCCTATGGGTGGATGATTTTTAGGGCAGCTTTTCCATGGACAAGCAAACGCCGTCCTGAGATAAAATCACTCTCCCTTACGATGGAGCAGCAATCGCACCGTGTCCCAGGACCACATTTCAAGACACACGCTCCCGGCGATTCGTTTTCTTTCTCCCATCCGGTCAGCGGAACAAAATATACACTGACCGTACAGGAATTGGAGCAGCAGACAATTTCTCAAAAGCGCGTTGGCTCTGACCGTTGGTTTTATCCCTCGCATTTTACTGCTATGAGCTATACGCTTTCGCCTAAACCAGACGATGATATTTCAATCCGTGATTGTGCTGATGGCGATAAGCCTTTAGAAATCGCTCCTATAACAAATTACTTTGCGCCGGAAGCACAAAATGATATTGTTTGCGTCGGCATTATCGGCGGTGCGTATGGACCAACCACAATCCTGTGGGGTGACAGCAAGCAAGAAAATCTCAATGTTGCTTGCTCTGCCCTACACTTTGAACCAGTATCGGACGATATTGAATGGCGGGTTGAGTTTAATATTCTCCAGCCTTTGAAAAAAACATTCTTGCTCATATAACGCATATTCGGCTAATTCCACGTTAAGTAAAATGGACAGACAGATCAACTCAGATATACAGGAGCATATCGTGGAACGGCTGATAGAAATAGTGCATAATTAAATTAACAAATCAAGATTTAAATGTTAATGTTTGGATAAAGCTAGGGCATGCGGACGGTGGAATTTACTTTTGAAATTTTCATGGATAAAGCTACTGGTGAAGAAAGGTTGTAAAATAATATGGATGAAAGTAAAATTGTACTTACAGAGTCAAATTTCCTAACCGATCAGGAAACATATACTGCCGTCAGAGGTTACGTTATTGCGGCGCAAAATCAAATTTATTCGTCTGTGAACATTGCAATGGTTACGGCTTATTGGAATATTGGTAAACAAATATATGAAGCATGTGGAGAAAATGATCGTGCTGCCTATGGGAAACAGCTTTTACGATACCTATCAGAAAAGTTGACAGAAGAATTTGGAAAAGGTTTTGATGAGCGAAATCTTAGAAATATGAGGCAATTTTATCTTACGTTTCCAATTCGGAACTCACTGCGTTCCGAATTAAGCTGGACCCATTATAGAGCCCTGATGAAGGTTAAAGATGACGCTGCACGTAATTTCTATTTAGAAGAAGCAGTTAAATCGGGATGGAGTTCCAGGCAGTTGGAACGTCAGATTAATTCTTTTTATTATCAAAGAATATTGGCAAGTAAAGATAAAAATAGTGTATCTGCTGAAATTGGTACATTAGAACCTAAGCCAGAATATGAGAAAATTATTAAAGATCCAAATGTTTTGGAGTTTCTGGATCTTCCCGCCAATGAACATTTTTACGAATCAGAACTGGAACAAGCATTGATTGACCACCTGCAGAAATTCTTACTTGAGTTAGGGATGGGATATTCCTTTGTTGCCCGGCAGAAACATTTTAATGTGGATGGACGTCATTTTTATATTGATCTGGTATTCTACAATTATATTTTGAAATGTTTTGTTTTGATAGACCTGAAAATTGGGGATTTAACACATCAGGATATTGGTCAGATGCAGATGTATGTAAATTACTACACTCGTCAGATGATGAATGAGGGAGACAATCCTCCCATCGGTATTGTCCTTTGTGCGGATAAAAGCGATACGTTGGTTGAATACACTCTCCCAGAAGACAATCGACAGATTTTTGCAGCAAAATATCTTCCTTACATGCCAACGAAAGAAGAATTAAAACGCGAACTGAATTTGGAAGGATTTGAAAAACTTGAGTAAATGAAAAATTAGCGTTTATATGTAAAATGAGAGACAAATCGGTAGTTGAGGAAAAGAAAGAATGGAAGATAAAAAGATATTGCTTGATAATATTGATAAAATTCATACAACCGAAATGGGAATTGATAGAATTAAAAGAAACCTAAAAATAGATACAGCAGATGTTGTTGAGTATTGCAAAAATAAGGTATTAGATAAAAATTGCAATATATACAAACAGGGTAAAAATTGGTATTGCGAGGTTGAAAATATCAAAATTACTATCAATTCATATAGCTATACAATCATTACAGCACATATTGTTAAGTAATTTCAAGTTTTTGAAACTGAGAAATATGAATTTGAGGTGGAAATATGGCATCAAGCAAGGAATACTTAGAGTTTATTTTAGGGCAGCTATCTGAGTTAGAAGAAATTACTTATCGAGCTATGATGGGAGAATTTATTATTTATTATCGTGGCAAGATTGTAGGCGGTATCTATGATGATAGATTACTTGTTAAACCAGTAAAATCAGCAATTAGTTATATGCCGACAGCTCCGTATGAATTACCCTATGAGGGAGCAAAAGAGATGTTGTTGGTAGATGAAGTTGATAATAGGGAATTTTTGACAGGCTTGTTTCATGCAATGTATGATGAACTGCCAGCCCCAAAACCGAAAAAGAAGAAATAGACAACTTAACAATTTGTAAAAGAGCATTTCGTTAGATTTTATAGGGGGGAATATTTATGCTAATGAATTATGATGAAAGCATCCGTGCCTGTCAGCATATTGACGGTTGGAAATTTGTAACGAGTTTTTCTGTTGGAGGTTTTGAATGGCTTGGGTTTTCTAAGAAAATTTCAAATAAAATGATTATCATTTCTTCTCAAAAAACTACTATTCTGGATTGTGACAATGGAAAAATTGAAAATTGTATGATTGATTATGATGAAGAAGAACTTATTGCAATTTGTGATAAATTACCGGACGAACAGATTTTAATAGCAGGAGAATACGGTGGAAACTTACCTGATACAACAAATAAGGGCGAAAGGGTTCTTATTCAGAAAACAAAAGAGTATATTACGACTATAACTTTTATTCCTGGTCAAAGTGATGAAATAAAAGTTTATGAAAATTATGGTGCATACATCTGTGGATTTAGCTACGATGGAAAGTATTTTGTTATTGCAAATGATGGAGGAATTATTGTTATAAAGAGATGTTGCTAACTTTTCAATTAGTATGTTAATATAATTTTGGCACTGCCATTCACGGTAGGCGGTTTAGTCGATACCTTCGAGAGGAGGTGAGACTATGGTGACTTATTCAGATATGTTTACATATACATTAGTATTATGTGCAGTTGCAACGCTTGTTGCTTCCATTTGTAATAAAAAACCAAAAAAATAACCGCCCCCAGCCACGGTAACGGTTATTTTTAATAACTTGTATCCTAAAGGCTAAACCGTCTATCGACAGTGCCTTTTTATATATTCATATTACTCTATTTCCATATTTATGTCAAATTTATATTGAAAATCCGTTTTGCAACTTTTACAGCAAAAACATTTAGACAGCGGCAACACCAAAATGCTATAATAAAAGCACATATTATAATGGTAATAATGGGGAGAAAGAAAACATGGACAGAGAAGTAGACGCAATGGGCTACGGGATTTGTATATTTTCCGCAGATACCGTACAGGACTTTTTGAAACGTGAAAAAATTCGGAAAAGAAAGCTGTTAAGTCTTTTACAAAAGGATAAGGAACTTTATTTGTCTACGCAGAAAGAGGGCATTTTAATTCCGTTAGTAGGAATTAATGCGTATAATTACGCAATCCGGCTCGAAGGACGGGACGAGCCGTTTGACGACCGGTGGACACAAAAGATTGACTATGACGGATTTAATCTGGAAATTAAAGACGGGCTGTGGATTTCCAATATCCGTCAGCTTGAGCCTTTTGAGCCGAAAATATATCATGAAAAGGAAGAAGAATTTTATACCACGCCGGGACAGTTTGAACCGGTGGAGCGGTACCGCTCGCCATGGGAACGGTGGTATAAGGCGGAAACGGGAAAGGGAGAGCTTGTTAAAATTTATACAGATATCAAATATGATGTCCCTGCCGGAAAATATCTGCTGTCTATCAAAGGTTATGTCCGAAAGGAAAAACAGAAGTACCCTGTTCCGAATTGTGGCTTTTATCTTTCGCTGACGAAAGTGGAAGCATTTGAAGGCTTTAAAAATCCACGGGAAGCAGATGAGTACAATTTTAATATAGGAAGCATGGAGTAAGGCACACATATAATTTGCACAGAGAGAAGGGAAAATATAATATTTAAAACAGCAGGTGACAAATCAAAACCGGCAATATTATTTTTTCATGCAATGGGAGTGACGGGTGACAGCAGTATGCCGGTAGCAGAGTGTCTGGAACAGAAATATTACTGCATTATGCCGACTTCGACAGTATATTGTGCCGGACAAAAATATCGCAGTAAAACAGATGAAATACAGCAGATAATGACATTTTTAAAAGAACAGGGAATCCGTGAGATAGAACTTGTGGTGGCTTCCTCAATCGGCGCAGACCTTGCAATGGCATTTCTAACCAATACACAGATACCCGTAAAACATGTCTTTTTTGACGGCGGGCAGTTTGCACAGATTGGAAAGACATTGAGAAAGATAATGGTTCCGTTCATATATCTGGCAATAAAAAGCATTCCCGGATTTGCCCGAAGAATTACAAAAAAGTACATATTGGGAGTTTGGCAGTGTGGAAGACCATTTAAAATACAGAAATGCCGTTATGCAGACTTATAAATATGGGAACTTTCCGGTTTTTAGCGGATTTAATCATATGCAGTATCAGATTCGTAATTCGAAAGAATTTGCCGAAATGTTGGAATCAATCATAGAAAAGAACGAATTACCGGAGCTGCCATTCCTTTACAAAGCCCCTGTTTCTGCGGGTTTGCAGAAAAAATAAAAAAATCTCAAAAAAAGTTGAAAAAAGTGCTTGACATTTACGCGATTATCGTATTATAATAACCAAGTCAGTTCACGAGAGAACAAAAACAACACAGCGCAAGCGGTTGTAGTGATTGTTCATCATGAATTTGAATATGGGATCTTAGCTCAGCTGGGAGAGCATCTGCCTTACAAGCAGAGGGTCATAGGTTCGAGCCCTATAGGTCCCATGTTACAAAAGAATATGGCGAGATAGCTCAGTTGGCTAGAGCACACGGTTCATACCCGTGGTGTCGGGAGTTCGAGTCTCCCTCTCGCTACTACATGGACACCTTGAACAGAGGTGTCTTTTTTTGCATATACAGGGAGAATACCGTAAAACACTGCCAAAGCGGAAATATTTTCACTTGTACAATTCATAGAATAATGGTATTCTTTTACGGGAAAATAAAATGATAGCAGTCAGAAAGGAGAATGAAAATGCGCGTTGGAATGGGGTATGATGTACACAGACTGGTGGAAGACAGAAAGCTGATTATAGGCGGAGTGGAAATTCCGTATGAAAAAGGTCTGCTGGGACATTCTGATGCGGATGTCCTGCTTCATGCGATTATGGACGCACTGCTCGGTGCGGCGGCGCTTGGAGATATTGGAAAGCATTTTCCGGACAACGATGACAGATATAAAGGCATTTCCAGTCTGGAACTGTTAAGACAGGTTGGAAAGCTTTTAGATGAAAAGAATTATGTCATTGAAAATATTGATGCAACGATTATTGCGCAGAAGCCGAAAATGCGTCCGTATATCGATGAAATGCGCAAAAATATTGCAGACACCTTAAAGCTTGACATCGACCGTGTCAATGTAAAGGCAACGACCGAGGAAGGACTTGGCTTTACCGGTACGGGAGAGGGCATTTCTTCCCAGGCGGTTTGCAGCTTAAATGACGTGACTAATTATATCTATGGCGATTCGGATATGACAAATTGTTGTGGCGGATGTGGCGGTTGTTCCGTAAAATAAAGTAACAGCAATCAGACATTGAGGAGTAGACATGGAGTTTTTTAAATATGTAAAACAGGAAATTGCGGTCATAAAGGACAGGGACCCGGCAATAAAATCAACGATGGAAGTGTTTTTATATCCGAGTTTTCATGCAATTTTAAAATATCGCAAGGCGCATAAACTGTACCTGAAAAAGCACTATTACCGCGCACGCCGCATTTCGCAGAAAACGGCAAGAAAGACCGGTATCGAGATTCATCCGGGTGCCCAGATTGGTGAAGGTCTGTTTATCGACCACGGACATGGTGTGGTTATTGGTGAAACAGCCATTATCGGGGATAATGTAACACTGTATCAGGGTGTAACACTTGGCGGAACCGGAAAAGAAAGCGGAAAGCGCCACCCGACAGTGGGGAATAACGTATTAATCGGTGCGGGAGCAAAGGTGCTTGGTTCATTTACAATCGGAGATAACTGTAAAATCGGCGCCGGTTCGGTTGTTCTTGAAAATGTGCCGCCGAATTCAACGGTTGTCGGTGTACCGGGTAAAATCGTCATTCAAAATGATGTACGTGTCAATGACGATTTAGACCAGGTGCATCTGCCGGACCCGGTACAGACGGAAATGGACGATTTAAAGAGTGAAAATGCGCGCCTTCGGGTACGTCTTGATAAATTAGAGAAGGCATTGGAAAGTGTGACCAATCCATAAATTTAAGATTGTTCACACAACTATTTGTGCCGTAGACGCCACAAATAGATTTACCGCAGGGTTGAATGGATTCAGCCCGCGTACTGCCGACACAAAGCGTCTACGGAAAAGAGGAGCAATAATGAAAATTTATAATACACTGACAAGAAAAAAAGAAGAATTTCAGCCGCTTGAAGAAGGCAAGGTAAAGATGTATGTCTGCGGACCGACCGTATACAACCTGATTCATATTGGAAATGCAAGACCGATGATCTGCTTTGATACGGTAAGAAGATATCTGGAATATAAGGGGTATGATGTCAATTACGTATCCAACTTTACGGATGTGGATGATAAGATTATTAAAAAGGCCAATGAAGAAGGTGTATCTGCCGAAGAAATTTCACAGCGTTATATTGCAGAGTGCAAAAAGGACATGGAAGGCATGAATATCAAGCCTGCCACAACGCATCCGCTTGCAACACAGGAAATCGGCGGCATGATTGACATGATTCAGACATTGATTGACAAAGGCTATGCATACAATGTCAATGGTACGGTTTATTACCGCACTAGAAAGTTTGAGGGCTATGGAAAGCTTTCAAAGAAGAATATTGATGATCTGGAAGCCGGACATAGAGATATCAAGGTTGCCGGAGAATCCGAAAAGGAAGACCCGTTAGACTTCGTATTGTGGAAGCCGAAAAAAGAAGGCGAACCTTACTGGGAATCACCGTGGAGTGAGGGAAGACCGGGCTGGCATATTGAGTGTTCTGTCATGTCTAAGAAGTATCTGGCAGACGAGATTGATATTCATGCGGGCGGTGAGGATTTGATTTTTCCACACCATGAAAATGAAATTGCCCAGTCAGAAGCTGCAAACGGCGTACCATTTGCAAAATACTGGATGCATAACGCATTTTTAAATATTGACAATAAGAAGATGTCCAAATCCCTCGGTAACTTCTTTACTGTAAGAGATATCAGCAAAGAATACGATTTACAGGTACTGCGTTTCTTTATGTTAAGCGCACATTACAGAAATCCGATTAATTTCAGCCATGACCTGATGGAATCCGCAAAGAACGGTCTGGATAGAATCGTGACGGCAGTCGGTAATCTGACACACCTTGTGGAAAATGCACAGGCTGGTGCAATGACAGATGAAGAAAAGGCATTGATTGAAAAGACTGCGGAAATGACGGCAAAATTTGAAGCGGCAATGGAAGATGATTTTAATACGGCAGATGCGATTGCAGCTGTATTTGAACTTGTTAAATTTGCAAATTCCAATTCATCGGCAGATAATACCGCAGAATATCTTAATGCGCTAAAGGCAAATATTACAGCTTTGACAGATGTACTGGGACTTATAACGGAAAAAGAAGCGGAAATGTTAGATGAAGAAATCGAAAATCTGATTGCACAGCGTCAGCAGGCAAGAAAAGACAGAGATTTTGCAAAAGCGGATGAAATCAGGGATACTCTTTTAGCAAAGGGCATTGTGTTAGAAGATACAAGAGAAGGCGTAAGATGGAAAAGAGCTTAAATTTTGAAGAAAATCTGACACGGAATATCTGGCAGAATTTAGAGCTTGCACAGGTAGAACCGCGGCAGTTATCACCCCTGGTGCTTGCTTATATCGGCGACAGCATTTACGACCTTGTAATCCGCACCTATTTAATCAGCCTTGGCAACATGCCGGTCAACAAAATCAACCGGCATGCGTGCAGGCTGGTCAAGGCGGAAACGCAGTCTAAACTGATTGGCATCCTTGAAGAACAGCTGACGGAAAATGAACTGTCAGTCTATAAAAGGGGCAGAAATGCAAAGTCGTATACTTCTGCCAAAAACGCGACAATTGGTGATTACAGACGTGCAACCGGTTTTGAAGCCTTAATGGGATATCTGTATCTGGACGGGCAGTACGACCGCCTGACAAAGCTGGTACATATAGGCCTAGAGGCAATCGGGGAATGGGAACACCATAGAATGGAGAAAAAATGAGATATAAAGAATTTATTATAGAGGGCAGAAATGCCGTGCTGGAGGCATTCCGCGCAGGAAAGACCATTGACAAGCTGTTTGTGTTAGACGGCTGTCAGGACGGTCCTGTAAAAAGTATTTTGCGGGAAGCCAAAAAGACGGATACCATTATCAATTTTGTGGATAAAGAACGGCTGGACAGACTGGCAAACAGCGGACATCACCAGGGCGTTGTTGCGCAGGCGGCAGCATATGAATATGCGGAAGTCGAAGATATTTTAAATGCAGCAAAGGAAAAGGGTGAAGCCCCTTTTATTTTTATTCTGGACGAGATTGAAGATCCACACAATCTGGGGGCAATTATCCGTACTGCAAACCTTTGCGGGGCACACGGTGTTATTATTCCGAAGCGCCGTGCCGTGGGACTTACGGCGACCGTAGCAAAGACCTCTGCCGGAGCGGTTAACTATACACCTGTGGCAAAAGTAACCAACATTGCAAAGACCATTGAAGAACTGAAAAAAGAAGGCATGTGGTTTGTGTGTGCCGATATGGACGGACAGACGATGTATGATTTAAACCTTACAGGACCGATTGGACTGGTTATCGGTAATGAAGGTGCGGGAGTGAGCCGTCTTGTAAAAGAAAAATGTGATTTTACGGCATCAATTCCGATGAAGGGCGATATTGATTCGCTGAATGCTTCCGTAGCGGCAGGTGTGCTGGCATATGAGATTGTGCGCCAGCGTTTAAAGGCATAGGTAAAACAGATACTGGCGGAAAAGGTGTAAGCGGATAAAGCCGGATGCCGCTCTGTGTGAAAACGCTTAAAATAAAGCGTATTGGGGAGAATAAAACATGGATTTGAAACAGTGCAGTGATGAAGAATTGATTGTACGGTACCGCGATGGAGATACAGATGCAATGGATTTTATATTTGAACGGTATAAACATCTGGTGCGTAAAAAAGCAAAAGCCATGTTTTTAGCCGGCGGTGATAATGACGATTTGATTCAGGAAGGCATGATTGGGCTATATAAGGCAATCCGGGATTATAATACAGACCGGGAGGCTTCTTTTGCGACCTTTGCAAGTATGTGCATCAATCGTCAGATGATTACGGCGGTGGCGGCATCAAACCGTAAAAAAAATATGCCGCTGAATACCTATGTTTCATATGATATGCCGGCCGGCGGTGATGAAGACAGTGATATGCGTCTTGTTGATATTCTGCAGTCGCAGACAGAGCTAAATCCTGAAAAACTGCTGATAGACAAAGAGCATAACTGGGACTTAAAGAGCCGTTTAAAAGAAGTACTGAGTACCTTTGAACAGCAGGTGCTGACTTATTATCTGGAAGGAATGGACTATACAGCAATTGCAAAAAAAATGCAGAAGCCGCCGAAGTCAGTTGATAATGCCCTGCAACGGATACGCAGTAAAGCGGCCCGTCTGACCTTAGAAAATTAAGTGATTGATGTTTGACAGGAAAAGTAGTATGCTGTTTATAGATAAAAAGTATTGTATGGCGGTGACGGATTTATAGGGGAATTAAGTGCAATGTGATACGGAATGACTGCGCCGCAGGCATCGCAGCAGTTCAGTCTTAAAGGTTGTTAATCAGGGAAATGTCTGCAGAATGGAGTTTACTATGAAAAAATGTTTGAAAAGGGTTATGGCACTTTTTATGACCTCATCACTACTGTTATCAGGGTGCGGTGCAGCAGAAAGTGCAGACGACCGGAAACAGGAAACAGAAGGTACAGAAACGGTAGAGCTTACGGTATGGGGAGAAAAAGATAATACAGCAACGCTTACAAAGATGATAGACAGTTTTAAAGAACAGTATAAGGGACAGGCGGATTTTAATATCACACTTGAAACACAGGCGGATTCAGGGGTAAGAGATGTGATGCTTACAGATGTCCACGGCGGGGCAGATGTATTTTCGTTCCCGGATGACCAGCTTATATCGCTTGTTGCAGGCGGGGTGCTGGTTCCGGTTCCTAATGCAGAAGAAGTGTCGGCAGAGAATATAAAAGAGTCAGTGGATGCTGCAACTCTTAATGGAAAATTATACGGATATCCAATGACGGCAGACAATGGATATTTTATGTATTATAATAAGGACTATTTTACGGAGGAGGATGTAAAGTCGTTGGATAAAATGCTTTCCGTAGCACAGGCAGCGGGAAAGAAAGTGGCGATGGAATTTAATTCGGGCTGGTATCTGTATTCTTTTTTTGGTAATACGGGTCTGAAACTGTCATTGAATGAAGACGGAGTTACAAATGCCTGTAACTGGAATGATACATCCGGTGATATAAGAGGTGTTGATATAGAAGAGGCGTTAGCAAGAATTGCATCAAATGCCGGTTTTTTAAGCTGCCCGAATGGGGAAATTGCGGACAAGATGAAATCGGGAGAAGTAATAGCCGGTATCAGCGGTGTATGGGATGTTATGAATGCAAAAGAAGCGTGGGGAGCTGACTATGGAGCATGTAAACTGCCAGCTTATACATG